>Ga0302326_10008347_pt1 | contig 22871 bp, 19 predicted proteins | sample Palsa_T0_3_FD_202264 | JGI IMG/M metagenome (GOLD analysis project Ga0302326, IMG submission 202264) | Peat permafrost microbial communities from Stordalen Mire near Abisko, Sweden - Palsa_T0_3 | ecosystem: Environmental > Terrestrial > Soil > Palsa > Peat permafrost | place: Sweden: Abisko... | reverse complement strand
TTCCCTGGTACCAGTCCTTCATCGACGGCGGCGGATCGGCGGAGCTTGCTGGTGGCGTCGGAGGCTTGGACGCCGGCGACGTCTTCTATGAGGAGATGCTCATGCTGGCCTCGGGTATCCAAAACGCTGGCCCGGATCTGACGCCGCAGACCTTCGCCAACGGGCTCAACAGCACGATCTTCCCCAACCCGGGCGCCGACGGCGCCCCCTTCTACCAGGCGCGTGTCGGCTTCGCCGGTACAGGAGACGTGATGGTGGACGACTACGCCGGCTTCTGGCTCGACTCGGACACGACGTCAGCGCAGGTGGAGGCGGGGGAGGAGGTGGGCGACGACGTCTACGACGCCCTTTGCTATGCCGACATGGGAGGCCGTTGGGCGATTGGCACCTGGCCCAGCACCGAGAGCTTCTACCAAGGTGAGTGCCGATGACGGTATGGCTGCGATTGCGTCAGTGATGAAAGTCCGATGATTGTCAGCCGTAACCCGCTCGATGCCAGCGACATCCTGGCCGAGCAGGCGACGGTCGATCGCCGCGAGGTCGAGGCACTCGCAGAGCAGGCCCGCAGGGCGCAGCTTGAGTGGGCGCTCGACCCGCTAGGCCGAAGCAACGCCCTCACGCGTGCCGCGACGACCATCGAGGCCAACGCGGACGGCCTGGTGGACCTGATCGTCAGGGAGGTCGCCAAGCCTGTCGTCGAGGCGGAAGGCGAGGTGGCGCGCACCGCCGCGATCCTGCGCTACCACGCTCAAGCTGCGCTTGCTCCGACCGGGGACCTTCTCCCCCCGACCGACGGTCGCGGCCTGCTGATGAGCCGCCGAAGCCCGCGAGGGCTGGTCGGCCTCATCACCCCGTTCAACTTCCCACTCGCGATCCCGACGTGGAAGGCGGCGCCCGCCCTGGCTCTCGGGAATGCCGTCCTCCTCAAGCCCAGCCCCTTGGCCACGGCCACCGCGGCGCGCCTCGTCGCCCTCCTCAACGAGCACCTGCCCGCAGGGATCCTCTCGCTCTGTGCTGGCGAGGCAAGCGCCGCCATGGCGGTCCTGTCGAGGGTCGACGCGCTGTCCTTCACGGGATCGACCGCAGCTGGCACGGCCATCGCCATCGCCGCCGCCGGCGCGCACGTGCCGGTGCAAACGGAGAACGGCGGTCACAACAGCGCCATCGTCATGGCCGATGCTGATCCGGAGTGCGTCAGCCGGATCGTGGCACGAGATGTTGTCGGCTACGCCGGCCAGAAGTGCACCAGCACTCGACGGGTCCTCGTCTGCGGAGATGCCTCTGCCTTCGGCGACGCTCTGCTCGCAGCCATCGAAGCATTGCCCGTCGGGCACCCGGCGCAGCGGGAGGTCGTGGCCGGCCCGGTCATCTCGGCGGCGGCGGCGCGCACGCTCCAAGGGGCCGTCGGGGCCTGCCGCGGCGCGGGTCTCGACGTCCGGGAGGTGGGCGACACCAGGGGTCATCCCTACGTCCTGCCGACCGTCGTTCGTGACGACGAAGCTGTCTCGGTGGCGGCGCGCGAAGAGCTTTTCGGGCCTGTGGTGGTCGTCCAGCAGGTGCGTGACGTCCGCCAGGCGGTGTCGATCGTCAACGCCGGCGCGGCTCGGCTGGTGGCGGGGGTGCACACCAGCGACCTCGACCATGCCCTCGACGTCGCCCAGCAGCTGTGTGTGGGCCTCGTGCGGGTCAACGCCGGGACCACCGGCGTGGATCTCCATGCCTCCTTCGGGGGCGAGGGTGAGAGCGGCTACGGCCCCCGAGAGCAGGGGCGAGCCGCCGACGGACTCTTCACCGTCGAGCGCACCATCACGCTGCGTCCCGCTGGACGAAGCCATCGCACGTGACCGACCTGGTAAAGGTCTTACCGCGATACCATAGGGAGGAGATGAGCATGCTTGACATCGATGCGCTCACGGCCGACGTGGAGCAGCAGGCGCTCGAGTACATCTCGAAGGTCGACGAGGCGACCTTCAGCTTCGGCCTCACCGTGGGAGGCAAGCGCGCGACGTTGAGCCTGACTACGCCCGGGGCTCGGGTCGCACCGAAGCCGGAGCCCGACTCGATCTACGAGATCGGTTCGATCTCCAAGACGTTCTCCAACACGTTGCTCGCGGTACTGGAGGACCAGGGGCTGCTGTCGATAGATGACACGCTCGGGACGCACCTGCCCTTCCTGCGCCTGTCCGACGATGTGTCGGCGATCACGTTGCGCCAGCTCGCCACCCACAGCTCTGGGCTTGTCTCGACCGGCGACATCCACACCTACTACCAGGTCACGGAGCTCCGGGGGACCGAGCCGCCGTTCGGCGCGTACACCCACTACATCCGCTACAAGAGGGAAGACCTCTACTCCGACCTCGAGACGGCGAGGTTCAAGCATCCGACCGGCACGGGCTTCGAGTACTCCGTCATGGGCATGGGAACGTTGGGCCACATTTGCGAGTTGGTGGGCGGCAAACCGTATGAGGAGCTGCTGCGAGAGCTCGTCCTCGATCCGCTGGGCCTGACCGACACGTTCTCGATCAGCCTCGAGCAACTGCCGCGCATGACGTTCGCCTACGACGCCGAGGGTCAGCCGCTGCCCAACTGGTATCACGACGTGCTGATGAGTCAGGGCGGCCTGCGCTCGACGGTGACCGACTTGCTCGCTTTTGCCGAGGCGCAGCTGAAGGCGACCGCCGAGGAAGCCGACACCGTGCTCGCTCGCGCCATGCGGCGGACCCGGCAGGTTTACTTCACCGTGCCCTACCAGGATGATCCGGCCCTTCCGATCCGCTCCCAGTGGAATGGCCAGGTCGTGCAGGGGCTTGCCTGGCGCGGGTTCGCCGATCGTCCGACGTCGTGGTGGCACCCCGGGACGACGATCTTCTACCACTCGGGTCTGGCCATCGACACTGACGCACAGGTCGGAGTTGTGATGCTCACGTCCAGCCGCAAGGCGCTCGCCCTGATCAACGACTTCAACGAGCTCTTCCTCGGCTGGTTTCGCAAGGCGTGCGCATGACAACAAGCGCCAAGGAGCTCCTTGACCTCGACGCCACTGCACAGGCCGACCTCGTGCGCCGGGGCGAGGTCAGTGCCAGCGAGCTGACTGAGGCTTCGATCGACGCAATCGAACGACTCGACACGCAGCTCGATGCCATCCTGCACAAGGCCTTCGACCAGGCGATGGCCGCGGCCCAGCAGCCCATCGATCCGCAAACGCCGTTCTGCGGCGTGCCAATGGTGTTCAAGGACTACGAGCAGCCCGTCCGTGGGCTGCCCTTCTCCTTTGCGGCACTGCCCTTCTTGAGGCACAACCCCTGGATCGGCGACGAGGACGGCAACTTCGCCGCCGACCTGAGGAAGGCCGGCCTGGTCTTCCTCGGGCGAGCCAACTGCTCGCTGGGAGCATTCCTGCCCACCCACGACATCGACGCACACGTGATGCCCCGCAACCCGTGGAACCCGGACTTCTCGACGTCGGGCTCCAGCAGCGGCTCTGCCACCGCGGTCGCGGCACGACTCGTCCCGATCGCGCACGGGGGCGACGGCGGTGGCTCGATCCGAATGCCGGCGAGCTTCTGCGGTGTAGTCGGGATGAAGCCGACCCGCGGGCGGGTGTCCGTCGGATCAGACCGCTCCGAGGTCTTTCACTTCGGCTCGGCTTGGAGCCACGAGTTCGTCATCAGTCGTAGCGTGCGGGACACGGCCGGAGTCCTCGCGGCGACGCAGGGCTGGCGGCTGGGCGACTCGCTACCCGTTGTGAACGTCTCTCCCGTTTCGTCTCGCTCGCAGAAGGGCGGCCAGTCGCTGCGGATTGGTGTGAGCACCAACGCCTTCAGCGCGAACATCGAGACTGACGGCCAATGCGCCGCTGGGGCCGAGCACGCGGCGCGGGTGCTCGAGGGGCTGGGTCACGCGGTCGACGTTGTCTCGCCACCGAGGCACGATCTCGGCGCCGAGGAGTGGGACTACGGCCCGCCGATGGGTACGCACTTCACCCAGATCGCTCGCCTGCTCGACAAGGTCGGCAAGATCGTCGGACGACCGGTCACCGAGGCCGATGTCGGCCCGCAGATGTGGGCATGCGCCGAGATGGGTCGCAGCACCTCGCTCCTCCAGATCCTCGAGTTTTCCGAGGCTCTGCAACGCAAGATCGTCGCCTTCGACACCTGGTGGCAGACCGCGGGCATCGACGTGCTGGTGACCCCGACCGTGGCGGTCCCGCCCCCGCCAATCACCGAATACCTGCCGCCACCCCACGGGACATTCGAAATCCCCGACGACAACCCCTTCGTCGGGCTCTCCCACAACGCTACGCAATCTGCCTACACGGCTATCTACAACTGGACCGGCCAACCGGCGATCAGCCTTCCGCTCGCGACATCGCAGGGCGGCTTACCCATTGGCGTGCAGCTGGCAGCAGCTCGCATGCACGACGACATGCTCCTGCAACTGGCCTTCGACCTCGAGGAGGCCGTGCCCTGGGGCCAGCGCCGACCTGCGGTGTGCGCCTCCAACTCAGGTCGTGAGGTGAACCACTCAGATCGGAACGCGTAACGACATGGAGGACCTACCTTCGCTGTCCGGCTCGACCCAACGGCAGCATCAGCACATCTTGGTTCCGGCAATGGTCCTGAGCACATACCTTTATAAGTCATGACTGTCGACATGGGTGCTCGCTACGCGCAGGCCGAGAAGATGCTTCCGCCGCACATGAAAGCAGCGGTGAAGAGCCCGGCAGGTACGGCCCAACTGGATCCACGGCACCAATACGTTCTGGTATGCCGACGCGACGAAGCACGGCGTCGCGTATCTGCTTGTCGACGCTGATGCGAGGACCACGCGCCCGGCTTTCGACCATGCCGACCTGGCGGCCGAGCTGACGAAGTTGCTCGGCATCCCCGTCGAGGCCAACGCCCTGCCCGTGCAGGGGATCGAGCTGATCGACGGCGGGGTGGTCGTCACGGCGTACGCCGTGCGGTTGAGCCTGAAGGAGACCGGCGAGGTCGCGATGCTCGGCGAGGCGCCCATGGACGAGAGCGTCTCGCCCGATGGTCGGTGGGCGGTGAGCCTGAAGGACTTCAACCTCCACATCCGGGACCGGCAGACCGACGAGTCCCGTCAGCTGACGACGGACGGCCAGCCCGGCTTCACCTATGGGGGTGCCGTGGGTGCTGTGAGTGCGCTCGTGTTGAAGGAGAACCTCGGCGTCCAGGTGCCGCCGCAGCTCGCCTGGTCGCCTGACTCGAGCCGGTTCGTCATCACCCGGCTCGACGAGCGCGACACCGAGCTCATGCACCTCGTGCGGTCCACCCCCGTCGACGGGGGCCGCCCGAAGCTGCTGAGCTACACGTACTCCCTCGTCGGTGACCCCATCGAGACGCTGGCCACGGCCACCTACCACGTGGTCGATGCGGCCAGCGGTGTCGTGACGGACGCGAAGAAGGACCCGGTGCTCGAGCACTTCGTCAGCCCGTTCGGCTACGGCTTCGTGTGGTGGAGCGAGGCGAACATCGTCGACCTCACGGCCTTCCCGCAGCTGGCGCAGCACCTGGTCGAGACCGCCGTCGAGGCCGCCCTTTGAGCAGCACGGCGTCGGGGTTGGATCCGGGCCGCGGACTCACGGAGCGCAACGGCAGGCTGGTGCGCACCCTCCACGCCGAACACCAGGACAGGAGATCGGCGCGACAAGTGCACAGCCGGGCGTCACCCGACGAAGCGAAATCCGCTGAAGAAGTTGGGTCCCTGTCCGTCGCCGATCGACCCCAGGCCACTGGCACCCCACATGCTGAAGATGGGGGAGAGGTCGGGCGGTCCGCCCAGGACGGCGTTGATCGTCACCCGTCCCGCCCGTAAACGGTGGCCCACCGCGCGCGCCCGCGAGCGGTCGTTGCCGAACACGTAGCCGGTCAGCCCGTAGGGGTGGTCGTTGGCGATGGTGATGGCCTCGTCGACGTCGCTGTAGGTGCGCACGAGCAGGACGGGGCCGAAGACCTCCGTTTGCAGCGACGCACCCTTGTCGGCGAGGACGACGGCCGGTGCGGCGAAGTGCCCTTTTGACGAGGGGAGGTTTCCGTAGCGTCGGACCTCGCAGCCGAGGGCCTCGAATTCCGCCAGTTGACTCTCGATGTGGCGCTGATGGCCCTCGTGAGCCAGCGGCCCCAACTGGGTGCCGGGATCGGAGGTGACGCCGATCGGCACGGCGGCGAGCATGGCGGCGAGGGCGGTGAGATAACGGTCGGCGTCGAGCTCGGGCACGATCAGGCGTCGCGGCCCCGCACACCACTGCCCGTTGAGCAGGAGCATCCCCGTCACGACGTGAGCGACGACGGTTTCGGGCTCGGCGTCGGGCAGGGCGACCACGGGATTGTTGCCGGACAGCTCCAGATCGACGGGCTTGAGCTGGCGCCCGCAGGCCTCGGCCACGGCTGTGCCTCCGGCCACGCCGCCCGTGTAGGAGACGGCGGCCACGCGTGCGTCGCCGACCAGGGCCTCGCCCACGGATCGGTCGCCGTGCACGATCTGCACTACCCCGCTGGGGAGTGCGGCGCGGACCGCGTCGGCGAACGGGCCGGAGAAGTGCGACGCCCACTCTGACGGCTTGATGATGATCGGGCATCCGGCCACGAGGGCATCGGCCGTCTTGTTGATGGCCGTGGGTGTGGCCGCGTTCCAGGGGAGGAAGATGGCGGCTGGGCCCCACGGGATCTGCCACTGATCGCAGGCCCCGACCGATGAGATCTGCTCCTCGTGCCCGAAGCCCTTCTCGATCAGGGTTGCGGCCAGCTCGAGGCGGCCGATGACGGCGCCGATCAGCGCCCCGGTGATCGTTTGTGGCACGCCGCTGTCCAGACTGTCGGCGGCGGCCAGCTCGTTGAGACGCGACGCCAGCTCCCCCTGCAAGCGACGTATGGCGGCCGCCCGGTCGTCGACGGGCAGCTCGGACCAGACACCCTCGACATGGGTTCCGTGGGCGCCGGCCAGAGCCGCCTCCACGCGGCCGGGCGAGCTGCCGCGCTGCGGATGCAGCGCCTCGCCCGAGTCCGAGTCCGTCATCATCGGGACCAACGTCTCGGCGGGGACGCCGGCCTCGCCGTCAACCAGCTCCCTGATCGAGCAGTCGTGCAAAGGTGAAGACGGGCTCACGACGCACCACCTCCACGCATGGCTTGGGCGATCTTCTCGCCGACGAGGATCGCGGTCAGGTTGGTGTTGGCCCTTGTCACCCAAGGCAAGATGCTGGCGTCGGCGATGCGCAGCCCGTCGATGCCCAGCACCCGCCCTTCCGGATCGACGACCACCTCTGGATCACTGGGGTCGCCCATGCGGCAGGAGCCGCACGCGTGCACGGTGTCCGTGACGTTGGCCAGGGCGAAGTCGGCGAACTCTTGATCTGACATCTCCAGATCAGGTGCGACCATGGTCCCGCCCAGCGCCATCAGCGCCGCGATCTTTTGCAGCTCAGGTTGGGCGGCCCAGGTCCGCAGCTCGTCGACCAGGGCGCGGTAGCGCCGCATGTCCGAAGGGTCGGACAGCATGTTGAAGTCGACCTGGGGGTCGACGCTCGGATCGGTCGACGTGAGCTGGACGGTGCCGGTCGAGGACACGCGGTTGCCCCAACCGACGATCCCGCCGAGCGGGACACCGAGACCCAGGGCGCCGACCACGGCGATCATGCAGTCGTTGACCTCGTCGCCCACACCGCTGCTGAACCGGACGCAGATCTGACCGCGGCGAGGTCCGTCTCGGTAGTCGGATGGCTCGTGGAGCGCGACCAGCATCGCCACGCTGGGGTGGTCCTGTAGCCCGAGCCCGACCGGAAGGTCGGCGACCACATCGATGCCCAACCCTCGAAGGGCGGCAGCGGGGCCGATCCCGGAGCGCAACAGGATGGCGGGCGAGTGGATGGCACCGGCCGACAGCACGACCTCGGCAGCCCGGATCTCGACAACCTGGCCGTCGATGATCGCCGCCACGCCGACGGCACGGTTGCCGGAGAAGAGGATCCGATCGACCAGCACGTCACCCCGCACTTCGAGCCCGCCCCGGTCGCGCGCTGGTTCGAGATAGGCATCGTTGGTGGAAACGCGTTTGCCGGCGAAGCCGTTGAAGGCGTAGGGCGAGGTGCCGGTCGAGCCAGGGGCATTGTGGTCAGGAGCCCAAGGGTGTCCGAGGCGCTCGGTGAGCTGATCGACGGCGGACTCGATCGTGGCGAAGTCCTCACGGCGCGGGCGTTGCACCGGGGTCGGGCCATCTCCGCCGTGGTAGGGCTCGTCGGCGAAGTCCAGATCGTTTTCGAGTGAGTTGAGCAGGGGCAGGACTTCGGCGTAGCTCCACCCCGTGCAACCGCGAGCGGCCCAGCCGTCGAAGTCCTCGACCGTCGCCCTGATGGCAAACATCCCGTTGATCGCCGAGCTCCCGCCCGCGCCCCGTCCCCGTACGTACGGCAAGGGAGGCTGCACCGCTGATCTCGTTGCCTGGAGCGACGGGTAGGTGTGCGTGTCGGCGAGCGTCTGGGTCACCTGGATCAGGCCCGGCTCGATGCTCTGGATGTCAGCTGGTGTGTCGGCCGAGCGATAGTCGGGGCCGGCTTCGAGGAGCAGCACGCGCCGCCCCTCGTCCTCGGTCAGTCGCCCTGCCACGGCCGCTCCGGCCGAGCCGGCGCCGATGACGATGACGTCGTACATCGCACGAGCATCGCTCATGCGATGTCCGCTCGGAGCGACCGGATGAAATCGACGAGATCGGTGCGCATCTGCACCAGGGACGGCTCGTGCATGTAGATCATGTGACCTGCCTCGTATCGGGTTCGGGTGATGTTGCGAGCCCGTTCGGGCTCGAAGAAGAGATGGTCGAACGTCAGCTCGGCAGGGAAGTACGGGGTGGCGACGTCGTAATAACCGCTCTGGAGCAGGACCTTGAGCTGCGGGGTGCGGTTCATGGCCGACCGCAGGAGGGTGGCCGTCTCGAGCTGAGGCGTCCAGATCCCGCTCTGCACGCTGGCTCGCGGCTTCCACGCGGGGAAGGGGACGATGTTGCGGTAGCTGATGGTGGGGTCTCCGGCCCAGCCCAGGTCCTCGCGCACATAGCGGTTCATCGCCCTCGACGCCGGGCCCATGAGCATCGAGAAGCTCGGGTCATCCTCAAACATCTCGCCGGCGGCGTCGGAGTCGATCCCGACCCAACGAGTGTCGAGCCGGCCAACCGTCCGGCGCCGATCACGCAGCAGCTCTTTCATGAATCGCCAGATCGTCAAGCGCAGGTTGGCCAACCTGATGAACTCAGCCGAGATGCCCGTCAGCTCCGACAAGCGTTTGGCGATCCGGTCCTGCTCCGGCTCGGTGAGCCGGCTTCCCTTGAGCAGCGCCACGGAATATTCATTGAGGGCGAAGTCCTCCGCCTCGGCGACGACCGCCTCGAGATCTCCGGCTATCACCCCGTGATACAGCGCTGTCGCCGCATACGTCGGCACCAGGCCGATGGCACCGAGGTTGGTCCCCACGCCGAAGGTGGCGCCGGCGACGTCCATGAGTGAGGAGACGAGCACCACCCCGTCGACGAAGAGCTCCGGCTGACCCTGTAGGTACTCGGCGACCGCCGGTGTGCGGAGGGTGCCGTAGCTCTCTCCCAGGAGCACGATGGGGCTGTCGCCGCGCCGCTCGCGGGTGACGAACTCGACCACGAAGTCGCCCACGACGGCGGCGTCGGCGTCGACCCCGTGAAATTGGGTGGGGTCCTCGCCGGGCGCCACGCGACTGAAGCCGGTGCTCGGCGGGTCGACGAAGACCAGGTCGGCGAAGTCCAGGATCGAGTGGTCGTTGTCCTTCAGCTCCCACCGCGAGGTGTCGTAGAGCGGGTCACCTTCGAACACGATGCGCTGCGGGGCGTAGCTGTACATGTGCAGCCAGATGGATGACGATCCCGGTCCGCCGTTCCACAGGAAAACGAGCGGTCTCCTCCGCACGTCGCTGACCCCGGACCGCAAGTAGGCGGTATAGAAAAGCGCCGCCTTCGGCTTGGGCTGCTCGCTGTCGTCGTGCATGACGATCCTGCCGACCTTGGCCGTGTAGTCGACCTTCGCGCCCCGGATGGTCACGGCGTGGCTGGTGACGTATTGCTCGTCTTCGAGCGGCTTCGCGCTCGGCGAGTCCGCGGGCTTCTCGGCGCCTCCCTTCTCCGCCGTGGCCGCCTCCGTCACGACAGGCTCCCGGCGATCGAGGGGCGGGCCCGGTCCAGCATGCGCAGGTAGGAGCCTCCGCAGATCAGATCGACCTCGTCCTGCGTGAGACCGCGCTCGGCCAGGCCGACGGCCACCTTGCTCAGCCGACTGCTGTCCTCGATGCCTTCGGGGCCTTGGGCGTAGATCGAGGCTCCACCGTGGAGGCCGAGCGACCCGTCCGGGTCGATGCCGTCGAGGGTCGAGGAGAGGACCTCCATCGGACCCTCCCAGTAGTCGGCGCCGATGGCGATGTGCTCGGGTCCGACCAGGCTGTACATGTGCATGGCGTGGTCCAACAAGTCCGAGAGCGTCGCTTTGAAGGGATCCGCCGCTACGTAGCCGCGGTAGGTGTTGACCCCGATGACGCCGTGGCGCGAGGCGATCGCTTTGATCTGATCGTCGGTCAGGTTGCGTGGGTGTTGGCAGACGGCGTCGGCGTTGGAGTGCGAGACGAAGATGTCGCCCTCGTAGAGGTCGAGGGCGTCCCAGAATGACGCCCTCGACATGTGCACGAGGTCGACCATCATGGGCAGGCTCTCGAGCTCCTTGAGGGTCTGCTTGCCAAGGTGGGTAAACCCGCCTTCGCCCGCCCGTTCGCCGCAACCGGTGCACAGCAGGTTTTGCACGTTGTGGGAGAACGTGAAGGCAGTGACGCCCAGCTCCGACAGCGTGTACAGCGCGTCGAGATCTCCGGCGAAGGAGCCGTAACCCTCGAGCGATAGGAATACGGCAAACGCGCCCGCGGGTCGGCGCTCGAAGTCAGCCCGGTCCTTGACCAGCACCAACTCCCCCTCGGAGCGGGCGATCTCGGAGATGACCATGCCGAGCAACTCCCAACTGGTGATCTGCGTCACCGCGCCGGTCAGACCACCCTGGCGCCACCGCGGGAGATGGTGGGTGCGCAGGGCCTGGGCGGTGTGACCCTCGACGGCGTGGCGGGCGGCGACGTTGCCGATCGCCGGCCCGACATAGATGTTGATCATGGTTAGAGCGCCTCGCCCCCGATGGTGCGGGCGAGGAAGCGCTCGATGGCGTGGAACATGTCGATGTTGTTTTCCGGGTTGAGAAACCCGTGCCCCTCATTTTCTTTGAGGATGTATTCCACGTCGGCGCCACGGGCCCGCAGCGAGGCGACAACAGCGTCGGACTCCGCCTGCACGACACGGGCATCCTTGGAGCCCTGGATCACCATCAGCGGGCGACAGATGGCGTCGAGCTTGGTGATGGGGGAGCGGGCCAACATGTCCGCCTCCTGCACCGGATCGGCGGGATCACCGACGTACAGGAACCAGTTGTTGGCCAGGAACTTGCGCACCTGGATCGGCAGGGTGCGCATGAAGTTGGCCAGGCTGGAGATGCCGCAGTAATCGATGGCACAGGCGAAGACCTCAGGAGTGAAGGTGGCGCCCACGAGTGCGCTGTAACCGCCGTAGGACCCACCGAAGATCGCCACCCGGGTCGGATCGGCGATGCCCTCCTTGACGGCCCACTCGACCCCGTCGATCAGGTCGTCGTGCATCTTGCCGGCAAACTCGCCGATGGCGGCGCGGGTGAAGCTCTTGCCGTATCCGGTGGAGCCGCGCATGTTGACTTGCAACACGGCGTAGCCGCGGTTGGCGAGCACCTGGACCCGGGCGTTGTAACCCCAGCGGTCGCGAAACCACGGACCACCGTGGACGAGCAGCACGAGCGGCAGGCCCGACGGCTCAACCCCCAACGGCAGCGTCAGGTAGGAGTGCAGCGGCAGCCCGTCGCGCGAGGTGATCGTGACCGGCGTCATCGGTGCGAGCGCGGAGGGGTCGAGATGCGGGAAGGGCCGGAAGAGCAGACGGCTCTGGCCCGTGCTGTGGTCGTAGAAGTAGGTGACATCGGGATCGGTGTCGTGGGTGAACGAGGCGATCCACCGCTGACCTGACTTGTCGCTCGAGACGGCGCCCAGCTCACCATCCGAGAGCGCGGAGAGTGCGGCGAGGATCTCCGCAAACCGGGGATCGAGCACCTGGATCTCCTGCCGCTCGCCCAGGTACCTGACGGCGAGCAACTCACCGGTGGCGCGGTCGCGGATCAGCGTAGGCGGCAGGATCGGCGCGACTCCGGGCGTCTCGTCGAGGGCGAGGGTGTCGTGACCGGCGATCAACGTCTCGGTGCCATCGGCGGCGCTGACGTGCACCAGCTTCGTGAGCTCCGAATCTCGGTTGCTGCCGACCCACAGGCCGTCACCGTTGGGAGTGACCTGCACCGGCATGAGCCCGAGCGGGTTGTCGGCTCCGGAGAAGGTGGTGAAGGGAGTGAACCCGGTGTCAGCGTCCCAGCGCTCGAAGGTCAGGTTGCCCTCGTCGTCGAGGGTCTGGGCGAATATGGCTCCCGAGGCGCTCGGGATCCAACCGGCGATGTGGCCCGGGTTCTCCACCACCAGCTCGATCTCACCCGTGACGATGTTGAGGCGGTGCACGTCGACCTCGTCCGGTCGGCGCCGGTTCATCGTGATGAGGGCGAGGGTGGGGTCATCGTCCAGCAGCTCGTAGTGGACCACCACGTGTGGGAAGGGGGTCAGCTCGACCGCGGGCGCCTCAGGGTTTTGCAGGTCGACCCGGAAGATGTGCCAGTTTTCGTCGCCGTTGTCGTCCTGCGAGTACAGCATCCAACGCGGGTCCGCGGTCCATCGATAGCTGCGGATGCCCCGGTTGTGGTCGTGCGTCACGCAGATGGGCTCACCGCCTTCGACGGGCTCAACCCACACGTTGAGCCGGCCGCCCTCTGGAGCCAGGTAGCCGATCAGGCTGCCGTCGGGTGAGAGCGTCGCACCCGCCCGAACAGGATCCCGAAAGAAATCTTCGACGGGGTAACGAGGAGCCAGAGTCATTCCGGAACTCTACGGAATGGGGCCGATGACCGTCAATGCCCTATGACGCGTTATGCCATAGGCGCATCGGACATATTCTCCTCTCCTGCAGTTGCCTCCTGCTGGCGCGGGCGCCGCCGTGCCAGGCTGTCAGCGTGGATGGGCGCGCCGTAGGACCATCGGGCGGGTTCCGTGGGCGGTGGATCGACCTCGAGCCTCTCGGGCTCGGACACGCGGCGGATTTCGCGGCCGCGACGGCCGAGGACCCCAGCCTGTACGCGTTCTCCAGCGCACCCGTTGGGGAGGACGCGGCGGCGCGCTACATCGAGGCCGCGCTGTCCGACGCCAACGCTTGCGCGTACGCGATCGTGCGCCGCGCCGACCGGCGCGTCGTGGGCTCAACCCGCTTGTTCGGACTCGAATATTGGGCCGACGACTACGAGTCGCCCGACGCCTGCCAGGTGGGTTACTCGTGGTTGTCCGCATCCGCCCGCCGCACACCGATCAACACCGAAGCCAAGCGAGTTCTCCTGGCGCACGCCTTCGAGGTGTGGAGCGTGCGGCGTGTGTCGATTTGCGCCGACGTCAGGAACGACATGAGTCGGAGGGCCATCGAGCGCCTGGGGTTCCAACTCGACGGCGTGCTGCGGGCGGAGAGACTGGGCCACGACGGCACGGTTCGCGACACGGCGTGGTACTCGATGCTCGCGACCGAATGGCCGGCCGCCCGTGCGGCAATCGATGCCAAGCTTCTGACCTGACCGTCAACCGCCTTTCGGCCTACTCCGGTAGGGTATTTCTCGGCTAGTGAGGTGGGTTATATGGTGGCACGGTGATCTACCCGCCCACGCGCCGCAGCGACCAGGTCGACCTCCTCCACGGAGAGGAGGTCGCCGATCCGTACCGCTGGCTCGAGGACACCGAGAGCCCGGAGACCCGAGCGTGGATCGACGCTCAAAACGAGGTGACGGCGGGACTGCTCGCCGCGGCCGCGACCCGCGCCGACATCGAGCAGCGGCTGACTGAGCTGTGGGACTACCCGAAGTACGGGGTCCCGAGCGAGGAGGGCGGCCGCTGGTTTCAGTCCAGGCAGATCGGGCTGGCCGATCAGCCGTGCCTGTACGTGATGGACTCGCCCGACGACGAGGGCAGGGTGCTGCTCGACCCCAACACCATGTCGGCCGACGGGACGGTGGCTGTCGGCAACATGGCGGTCAGCGACGACGGGAGTCTGCTGGCGTACGGCACCAGCGCGGCCGGCTCGGACTGGGTGACCTGGCACGTCCGCCGGGTCGATGACGGCACCGAGCTCGACGACGTCGTCGAGTGGGCGAAGTTCAGCACCGCCAGTTGGCTCAAGGACGGCTCGGGGTTTTTCTACAACTCAGCCCAACGGCCCGAGCAGGGCGCCGAGCTCCTCGCCAAGACGGGTCGGTTGAGCGTGCGGTTCCACCGCCTCGGCTCGTCGGGTGACTCGGACCCGGTCATCTTCGAGCGGCCGGACGAGCCGGAGGCGTTCCCATCTGCACGCGTGACCGAGGACGGCCGATGGCTGCTCGTGTCCGTCGGGCTCGGCTCTCGGCCGGAAACGGAGCTCTACGCGCGGGAGGCCACCAATCCCGACGCCCCGTGGCTGGCGGTGATCGACAAGCGGGTCTCGTCCAACATGGTCGTCACCAACGTCGGCGATGACCTGATCATCGTCACCGACCGCGATGCCACCCGCTTTCGCGTCGTGCGGGTATCCGTCCACGACCCAGGCCACTGGACCGAGCTCATCGCCGAGGCTACTGACACCCTGAGCGGGGCCGTGAACTTCGGTGGTCGGCTCGTTTGCCATTACATGCACGACGCCACCTCCCGACTGCGCGTGTTTGAGTTGGACGGGACCTTCGTGCGGGAGATCGAGCTGCCGTCCGGCAGCGCGGTGATCGGTTTGAGCGGCAGCGAGAAGAGTCAGCTCATGCACGTCCAGCTCACCGGCTTCACCGACTCGGGCTCAACGTGGTCGCACCGACTCGACACCGGCGAGACCGAGCGCGTGCGCGCCCCCGGATGTCCGATCGACCCCGACCTGTTCGTCACGGAGCAGGTCTTCGTAACCTCCGACGACGGCACGCAGGTGCCGATGTTCCTGACCCACCGTCGCGACGTCGAGCCGACCGGCGAGGTCCCGACGATGCTGTACGCCTACGGCGGCTTCGGCATACCCATGATGCCGGCGTTCTCGGTCTTTCGCGCCGTGTGGGTCGAGCGCGGCGGACTGCTGGCGGTCGCGTGCCTGCGCGGTGGCGGTGAGTACGGACGCGAGTGGCACGACGCCGGCCGGCTGGCCAACAAGCAAAACGTCTTCGACGATTTCTGCGCCTGCGCCAAGTGGCTGGCTTCGTCGGGCTGGACCCGCGTCGGCCGCCTCGCCATCAACGGGGGCTCCAACGGCGGCCTGCTGGTCGGCGCTGTGCTGACGCAGCACCCCGAGTTGTTCGGCGCCGCCGTCCCCGAGGTAGGAGTGCTCGACCTATTGCGCTTCCACAAGTTCACAATCGGGTGGGCGTGGACGAGTGACTACGGCAGCCCGGACAACCCGGAGGAGTACGCCTGGCTGCGCGCCTACTCGCCCCTCCACAACGTCCGGGCCGGCACGAGCTACCCGCCGACGCTGGTGATGACCGGCGACCACGATGACCGCGTGATCCCTGGGCACTCGTTCAAGTTTGCCGCCGCCCTACAGGCCGCCCAGGGCGGCGATCAACCGGTGGTGATCAGGGTCGAGACCTCAGCCGGCCACGGTCTCGGGAAGCCGACCCGCAAGGTCATCAAGGAGCGCGCCGATGTCCTCGCCTTCTGCGAGCTCGCGCTGGGCGTCACCCGGCCGTAGCAGGGCCCGGACGCGTGGGGCCTTCCGCTTTCGGCTCGCCGTTCGGGATCGCGGCCGGCTCGGACGGTGCGGTGTGGGTTTACTAGCCTGTCAGCTAGTGGTATAGCCGTTTGATATAGCCTGCGGGCTTGCCTAGTTCCAATGTATGCTAGCCTCTAGGCTATGAACCGTGCAGACAGGGCGTCCCAGGCCCGGCGAGAGCTTGATCGAAAGTTCGAGGCGTCGACTCTCAAGCCCATCGAAACTCGGCCACGGTCGGGCTGGATTCGGGCGGTCCGCGGTGCACTCGGCATGAGCCAGAGGGCACTGGCGTCACGCTTGGGCGTCGCGGGGGTGACAGTGACCAAGCTTGAGAAGTCCGAACTGAACGACACAATCGGCCTCGGCAAGCTGGCCGAAGTCGCTCGTGCTCTGGACTGCACGCTTGTGTACGCATTGGTTCCGAACACCACCCTCGAAGACACCGTTCGGCGACAGGCAAGGCGAGTGGCAGCCGAGACACTCGGCTATGTGGCCAACACCATGAAGCTTGAGGACCAAGCTGTCGAAAGAGACCGCGTCGCCGACCAAATCGAGCAGCAGGCGCAGCGGGTCATCGAAAGCAGCCGTGTGTGGAGCAGCGGTTGATGCCCGAGGGCAGCGATGGCTCGGATGCCACGTCGGCGCGACCGACGACGTTCAATCTCCGAACCATCGGACCGGAGCCTGACGGTGCAACCCCGATCGCTGAGGACGACCTAGCCGACCTGATCCCCGACTTCGTTGCCACCCGAGCGGATCTCAACCTGGTCGAGTACGAGAACATTGCCAAGGCCCTACCTTGGGCGCGACTGTACGCCGAACGTGGGGGACCGAAACGGATCCTTGACTACTCCTTCGTTTTCGAACTTCACAGGCGCATGTTTGAGGACGTGTGGAGGTGGGCGGGAACTGCGCGTAGGCGAGTCACCAACATCGGAGTGGAGCCGTCGCAGATCAGCAGCCAGACGAAGCACGCGCTCGACGATGCAATCTGGTGGCATGAGCACGACACGTTCACCATCGACGAACGCTCCGCTCGCATCCACCGCCGTCTCGTCGCCGTCCACCCCTTCCGCAACGGCAATGGGCGCTGTACGCGCCTCGTGGCTGATCTTTACCTCGTGTCGATTGCACAGCCCGCGTTCACGTGGGGTGCCGGCGGTCGGCTCGATGAGGGCCGCGATGCCAGGCGGCTCTACCTGGACGCCCTCTCCTCCGCGGACAACGATGACTACGAGCCGCTGGTGCGATTCGCCCGGAGCTGAACGGGCAACTGAGGTTGGCGCCGAGGGCAGGGACGCAGAGCCAGGCTTCCCTGGGACCTTGGCTTCTGGGACGAGCAGGTCCAAAGTCGGTGCGGGCGAGAGGACTCGAACCTCCACCTCCGAAGAGACTGGGACCTAAACCCAGCGCGTCTGCCAATTTCGCCACGCCCGCGTGACGCCCAAGGGTACCGGCCGGCCAACGAGGGGAGGGGCGCTAACGTTCGACCCCTATGGCAAACCTTGACCTTCGTTCGATCACCGCCCAGAGCTTCGGGGGCAGCCCGACTGACGGGCTCTTCCAGCAGCTTCTCCAGAAGCGCATCGTCTTCTGCGGCTCCCCGATCGACGACGCCGTCGCCAACCTGATCTGCGCCCAACTCGTCCTGCTCGACGCCGAGGACGACAAGGACATCTATCTCTACGTCAACTCCCCCGGCGGCTCGGTGACGGCAGGTCTGGCCATCTACGACACCATGCAATACGTCAACTGCGACGTCTCGACGACGTGCGTGGGGCTGGCCGCATCAATGGGCCAATTCCTCCTCTGCGCCGGGGCGCCCGGCAAGCGGTACGCCCTTCCGCACTCGCGCATCTTGATGCACCAACCCCTCGGCCAGTTCCAGGGTCAGGCGGCCGACATCGCCATCCAGGCCGAGCAGATCATGTACCTGAAGCAGATGATGGCCGAGCGCATCGCCTTCCACACCGGCCAGCCCGTCGAGAAGATCGCCGCCGACTCCGACCGGGACCGCTGGTTTACCGCGCAGGAGGCCAAGGACTACGGCTTCATCGACGAGGTGATCGAGAAGGCATCGGTCGCGGTGAGCTCCCCCTCGGCCTAACGCTCCGCTACTGGAGGCTCCCGGGGAAGACCATCGTGATGCGCCGGATGACGGCGACGCTCACCAGACGATTGACTCCGGCGCGGACCGGCGGCAAGAGAAGCAACAGCCCGATGCCGTCAGTCACAAAGCCCGGGATCAGGAGCAGCGCGCCGGCGACGAGAATCCACAGCCCGTCGAGCAGATCGGCCCCGGGCATGCGCCGGCTGTCGAGCTGGTACCGGATCCGCTGCACGACGGCGAGGCCCTGCCGTTTGCAGATGGCCGCGCCAAACATGGGCACGACGATCAGCAGGGCGAGGGTCGGCACGATCCCCACGGCGTGCACCACGGTGATGATCACGTACAGCTCCAGGACGACCAAGGCCACGACGGCCAGGCCGGCCATCACCACGACGAGTGCACCATGCTCGTCTAGCGTACGCCTCAACCTGTCCGTCCGATTTCCGCTAGCACGCGCATCCGGCGGGCGCGACGATCAGGACGTGACCACCGACAGCGCTGCTGACTTCGAACGTTGCTACCGCGCCGTCCAGAGTCGCGATCAGCGTTTCGACGGCTGGTTTTTCACGGCCGTGACGTCGACCGGGATCTACTGCCGACCGAGCTGCCCGGCCATCACCCCCAAACGCGCCAACGTCCGCTTCTACCCCAGCGCCGCCGCCGCCCAGGGAGCTGGTTTCCGCGCCTGTCGGCGTTGTCGTCCCGAGGCCGTCCCGGGATCGCCGGACTGGGACCGCAGCGCCGACCTGGCTGGACGCGCCATGCGCCTGATCGCCGACGGTGTCGTGGACCGCGAAGGAGTGGCCGGCCTGGCCAGCCGACTTGGATACAGCGAGCGTCATCTTCACCGCCAGCTCGTCGAAGCCGTCGGCGCCGGGCCGATCGCGCTGGCCCGCGCCCAACGGGCGCGCACCGCGCGTCTGCTCATCGAGACGACCGAGCTGCCGCTCACCCAGGTGGCGTTTGCGTCGGGGTTCGCAAGCATCCGACAGTTCAACGACACGGTCCGCGAGGTCTTCGCCGCGACCCCGACGCACCTGCGGAGCGCAGGCCGCAGTCATCACAACATCCACGCCGGCGAGATCGTGATCCGTCTCGCCTATCGGCGGCCGTTTGACGGCGCCGGCCTGTGGGCGTTCCTGCGGCAACGCGCCGTGCCCGGCGTCGAGGAGATGACGGCCGATGACATCTACCGACGGACGCTCGACCTCCCGCGAGGCGCGGGGACGGTGTCGCTCGGCCGGGCGCCGAAATGGATCGACGCGACGATCGGACTGGAGGATCTGCGTGATCTCGCCGCCGCCGTCCAGCGGTGCCGGCGTCTGCTCGACCTCGACGCCGACCCCGTAGCCGTCGACGCCCAACTCGGTGCCGACCCCATCCTGGCGCCCCTCGTGCAAGCGACCGCCGGACTGCGCGTCCCCGGCACGGTGGACGGCAACGAGTCGGCCGTTCGCGCCGTGCTCGGCCAGCAGATCTCGGTCGCGGCGGCGCGCACCACGGCGGCGCGTCTCGTCGCCGAGATCGGTCAACCGCTCAAGGCGGCCGATGGAGGACTGACACACGTCTTCCCGACGTCGGCGGCGATCGCCGAGTGGGCGGGCCGCGCCGACCCCCGACCCAACCTTCCGCAATCCCGGCGTCGCACGCTCCACGCATTGGCCACCGCCCTCGCCACCGGCGACCTCGCCCTCGACCCCGGTGTTGATCGAGCCGCGGCGGCGGCCACGCTCGCCACCCTCCCCGGCATCGGTCCGTGGACGACGGCTTACGTGACCATGCGGGCCTTGGGCGACCCGGACACATTCCCCGCAACCGACCTCGGCATCCGCCACGCACTCGCCGCCCTCGGCCACTCCGACGACCCGTCGGCCCGCTGGCGCCCGTGGCGTTCGTACGCCGCGCAACACCTCTGGAACTCACTCACCACAAGGAGAATATGACCGTGCTGACCTCAACCCTCCTCACACCGCCAGGTCCGTTTTCCCTCATCGCCGACGACAATGGCGTCGTATTCGGCGCCGGGTGGACCGCTGACCCGACCGACCTCGTGCCCCAAATCGCGCCGCGCCTTCGGGCCGCTGAGTTGACGCAACGCTCGGACTTGGGAGCGGTGACACGAGCGGTCGCCGCCTATCTGAAGGGGGACCTCCAGGCCATCGACGACGTCGTGGTGATGCAAGCGTCCGGGCCGTTCATCGAGCAGGCGTGGAAGGTGTTGCGCACCGTGCCCGCCGGCGAGCCCGTGACCTACCGAGAGCTTGCGGTGATGGCGGGCCGGCCGGACGCGGTGCGAGCGGCGGCGAGCGCGTGCTCGCGCAACGCGGTGGCCCTCTTCGTCCCCTGCCATCGCGTGCTGCGCACGGGCGGCGCGCTCGGCGGCTTCCGTTGGGGGCTGGCGGTCAAGTCGTGGCTTCTCGCTCACGAAGCCGGCTCGTGAGCGCCAGTCGGAAGCCGTCCTCGTCAGGCGCCGCCGGCGTGGTCGTGTCGAGAAAGTCGAGCAGGATCGGAACGAATCGATCAGCGTCTTGCCAGGGCAGGAAGTGGCCGGCGCCTTCGAGGATTTCGAGGCGACTACCAGGGATCAGCTCGTGGGCGGCGGTCGCGTGGGCGACAGGTATCACCCGGTCGTGGTCGCCCCACACGATCATGGTCGGGATGCCGCCGGCGAGATAGAGGCGGTCGGTCGCGCTGACCCGCTGGCCGGCGACATCGATGACCGATCGCACCGTGTGCACAAAGGCGCGGCGCCCGCGAGCGTCGGTGAGCGTCGTGTAGCTGCGCCAGATCTCAGCGGGTGTCGTGTCGAGTCGAAGGCCAATTTTGCGGAGGAGGCCACCGACGGACGCGGCGGCGCCGTGGAGCGGCGCGTTGAGAGCGAGGTCGAGCACGTACTCCGAGCCGGGCAAGCTGACGAGGCGCAGCATCAGCGCAACGTCCCGACCCAGACCTCCGCTGGCGACGAGCACCAGTCGTTCGCACCGCTCCGGGAACTGGTAGGCGAGTTGCATGGCCACCCCGCCGCCGAGGGAGTGGCCGACGAAAGTGGCGTGCTCGATCCCGAGGGCGACGAGCAGGTCGCGGATCCCGTCAGCATGCGCGCCGAGGGAGTAATCGCCCCGAGGCTTGGCCGACTCGCCGTGGCCGAGTAGGTCGGGGGCGATGACGGTGTAGCGCTGCGCGAGGATCGGCATCACCGCCCGCCACGTCGTGGAGCTCATGGTGAGCCCGTGCACGAGGACGATGGCGGGCCCCTCACCCGCCATCCGGTAGGACACGTCGTGTCCGTGCAGCGTCGTGTGTTGCAGGGCGAAGGGGTGCTCAGTCATCGGCTGCCCCGGGTCGGTGGCGTCGACCCCACACCGGCGTGCCCTCGGTGCGCGCTTGCACGAGAGCGAAAACCAAGCCGCCCGCCAAGATGGCCCCGACGGCCAGCACCAGCCAGACCTCGAGCGAATACGTTCCCGCGTCGGCGAAGATGGCGAGCACAATCTGGACAAGGACCATGACAGCGAACGCGATGGCGATCCGCTTGTCCGACGCCCGATCCTCTTCGATGGTCACCGGACGAGTCTGCCAGGCCGCCGGACTCTGGTTGACCTCACCCTGAGGGCGGGGAGTCCTACCCTATTGGTGTGGCGTGGTCGCTCGAGGGCAGGTCGCTGAGGTTTAGGTTTACTCGGCGGTGAGTCGGCATGTGAGCAAGGCGTGCCGCTTGACGGTCGACCACAGTCCCGCGAGCGCGCAGCGGGCGCGGCGATGGGTGGCAGGCGCCCTCGACGGTCTGCCGGTCGAGGTCGTCGACACGGCGACGTTGCTCGTGACCGAGTTGGTCACCAACGCCATCCTCTACGCCGAGTCAGAGATCGAGGTCTGCGTGGAGCGGACAGAGGCGGCCCTACGGGTCGAGGTATCCGACGGGAGCTCGACTCTGCCCACCACCAAGGACCACGGGATCGACGCGCCGACCGGTCGGGGTCTTCCGCTGGTGCAGGCGCTCGCCGCTGCGTGGGGTGTGGAGTCGCGACCAGGCGGGAAGGCCATCTGGTTCAACCTCGGGCTCGACGGCGCGGTGGGCGCCGTGGGCGCCGTGGGCTCGGTGGGCTCGGTGGGCTCGGTGGGCTCGGTCGGCTCGGTGGGCGCGCCTGGCGCTGTCGGCGCGCCCGGCGCCGGACCTGTCGAGGGTGCGGCGGCCGATGGTGGCTCGGGTCCCGGGCTGACCTTCGGCGAGGATGAGCTCGCCGACGTTGTCCTCGTGGGTCTTCCGCTGGATCTCGTCCGTCTCTCCAGTGCCCACGACGATGCCCTCGGTCGGGAGCTCCGGCTCATGCTTGATCGAGCCGACCTCGACCCCTCGAGTTTCCCGGCCCGGCTCGCCGAATTCGTCGGTCGCTTCGTCGGCCGCTACGACCAGCTCACAGCCTCGGCCGAGGCCGAGTTGGCGGCCGCTCTCGAGCGCGGCGACGCCACCGTCGACCTCACCTATCGCCTCCCCTTCGAGGTCGCGCCGGCGGTCGAAGCCCTCCGGCTGCTCCTCGACGAGGCGGACGATCTCTGCCGACAGGGCGTGTTCCTGACCGTCGCGCCGCCACCCGCCGTCAGCGCCGTCCGCACCTGGGTGTGCAGCGAGGTGAGCAGTCAACTGGCCGGGCATCCCCCGGTGCCCTGGCCGGTCAGGGCGGCAGCCCTTGCCGACCTTGCCGCCGCCTGCGCCGCGGCCGCCCCGGCCGCCCCCGCCGCCGCGGCCGCCCCGGCCGCCCCGGCCGCCCCCGCCGCCGCGGCCGCCCCGGCCGCCCCGGCCGCCCCGGCCGCCCCG
>Ga0302326_10008346_pt1 | contig 22874 bp, 17 predicted proteins | sample Palsa_T0_3_FD_202264 | JGI IMG/M metagenome (GOLD analysis project Ga0302326, IMG submission 202264) | Peat permafrost microbial communities from Stordalen Mire near Abisko, Sweden - Palsa_T0_3 | ecosystem: Environmental > Terrestrial > Soil > Palsa > Peat permafrost | place: Sweden: Abisko... | reverse complement strand
GCTGCAACCGGAAAGATCCAAAAGCTCACCATGTTGAGCCACGGGAACGCGACGTCGCGCGCGCCGATTTGGAGCGGCATCACGAAGTTGCCGATTGCCCCCGTGACCAGTGGTATGAGCACGAGCCACACCATCGCCGTACCGTGCATCGTGAACATCGAGTTGTAGACCGAGTGGCTCATGATCGCGCCGTTCGGATCGATCAGCTGAATCCGGATGAGCTCGGCAAACGAGCCGGCAATCATCATGATGAAAACGCCGGTAAAGAAGTACTGGAACCCGATGATCTTATGGTCGAGCGAAAAGACGTACTTCCGAACGAACCCTTCCGGCGGTGGATGGATGTGCGAGGAGGCGTCGTGAGTATCGTGCGTCGCAGTTCCGGCGTGCATGGTGCGTTCTCTCTCTGGCGCTATTTGAGACTGACGAGGTAGGCGGTGAGGTTCGAGACGTCCGAGGCCGACAACCCGTTCCCCGCGGCGTTGGGCATCGTCCCGATCGGCCCGGTGAAGCCCTTTTCCAAAATCTCCGCGATATCGGCCGGCGTCGGGGCCTTGCCGTCAACGAGTTTGGGATGGGCCGGGTCGTCGGTGATGTGGAGCAGACCCGGTCCGACGAGCTTCTGGTCGAACGGCGCGGGCGGATTGATGTGGCACGACGCGCACTTTGCAGCAAACACGGTCTTGCCGATGCCCGCGTCTCCGGTCGACAAATTGAGTTTTCCGGCGTTTGCGGCGGCGGCCTTATTTTCGGCGACGATCCACTTTTGGAAGTCGGCGACCGGCTCGATGATGAGCTTACCCTGCATCACGCTGTGGTCGGGTCCGCAAAATTCGGAGCACGCGATATCGAACGTCCCCGTGCGTATCGGCGTAAAGTTCATGCTCTGCACGAGCCCGGGGACCGTGGCGAGCTTGAGCCGGATCTCGGGCACCCAAAATTGATGCAGCACGTCGGCCGACGTCAACAAAATTCGGACGGGTACCCCGACCGGCAGATGCATGGGTTCGGTCTTCGAAAAGACCGACGTCTTCATGCCCGGGTAGCGGAATTCGAAATAGAATTGATGGCCGATGACTTCGGTCGTCAGCGCGGGGGCGCCGGTCCCGAAGTAGATCTTGTACCACACGTTGATCGTGAAGACGGTCAGTACGACGAGCAGCAGCGTCGGGATCGCCGTCCACCAAATCTCGAGCGTCGGCGCGTCGTGAATCTGAACGCCGATGGCACCCGGCGGATCGTCGGCGCGCGCTCGAAACACAATCGCGAAATAGATGACGTAGCCGGCAACGTAAATCAGGATCGCGTTGCCGAAGACGGCGCAGAACTTGAAGAGGCCGTCGATATCGTACGTGCGATCGGCGACCGGGTGCGCCGATCCCGGCATCATCCAATCGATGTTGCCGAAGAGAAAATACCAGGCGTTGATGAGGCTGAGGACGGTGAGGACCGCGGTCACCTGCCAGAATCCCGGGCCTAGACCCTTGACGGGAACGACAGGAGGGGTGGGCGCGTCGGCGGTGGTCACGAGCGTCCCCGGAACCCGAACGAGCGGTCAACGAAACGTCCCAAAAATACCCCCAAAATTCCCGGTCGAATGCTCGAACGATCGGCTGGATTGTGTTTTCAGCCCCCGATGGACGGCCCTTCCGGTTTCGTTAAAATAACGGCCTTCGGCGCGCGCCGCAGTCAGAGTTTTGTCGAGGAGCGGTGTCCTCTTTGCCGAAGCGGACCGCATGGCGCCGGGCACCTTGGAGTACGAGCGCAACTTGGTCCGCAGGGCGTGGACCAAGGCCGAACGGCGCGTCGTGATCGATCGTTTGCTGAGCCGCCTGCTCGGTACGATCGAGCCGTTCGTCGGCTTCGTCGTGTTCGGCGCGTTGACTGCGGGCCTGATATTTTTTCCGCTGCCCGCCGGCGCGAAAGTCGATCACCACGAATCTGCATTCGTCCTTTCGCCCGTGTTCGGGCTGGCGGCCGCGGCATTCTTCGCCTACGCCGTCGCGCTGCTCGTTGCTCCGGTGCGCGCGCTCCTGCGGACGTTCTCCCCGATCTATATCATCGACGGCTACATCCGCGCGCGCCGGCCGGATCGCCGCTCCGACTCGGAGTCCAACGGCTACGTCGCGGTGCTCGACGAGGAGCGCCGCACGATTGCCGAGTGGCCAAGCATGGGCGCCGTCGCGATTCGCGACAGCCTGCGGCCTGCGCTCGTCGAGTTTAGCTTCGGCGGCGGCATCCATCGGATCGATGGCCGCTCGACGCGCCAGTTGCTCGAGTTCACACCGTCGGTCGATACCGGCTCGAACGTTCCGCGCCGCTAGGCGCCGAGCTCGAGTCTGCGCGGAGCCGCGTCGGCGAAGCGACGCACCAGAACGTCGACGTTGGTGATCGCGGTACCGACGACGACCGCGCTCGCGCCGGCCCCGAACGCCGCACGGACCTCGCTTGGGCTCGCGATCCCGCCTTCGCAGATCGTGAAGGGATGCCGGGCCGCGAATACTGCGACCAGGTCGAGCGCGGGAAGGGTCCGGCCGCGCGTCGGCTCCGTGTAGCCCGCAAGCGTGGTCGCGAGGATGTCCGCGCCCGATGCGGGCTCGGCGTCCAGCTCCTCGGAGCAATCGGCCATCGCGAGCATGCCGAGGCCGCGGGCGTCCGCGATGAGGCCGGCAACCGTTGCGCCGCCGGAACGAGCGCGATCGGTGGCGTCGAATGCGGCGACCTGAGCGCCTGCGGCTGCGACCGCGGCGAGTTCTTCGAACGTCGACGTGATGTACGGCTCGAACCCGGGATGCGCGCGCTTGATGAGGCCGACGATCGGAACCTCCGGAAGCGCCGCGCGGACCGCGCGGATGCGCGCGTCGCCCTCGATGCGAACGCCCACGGCGCCGTTTTGCACCGCACAGCGCGCGAGCAGCGCGATCGTCTCCGGCGTGTTGAGCAGCGAGTCCGCTTCCGCTTGGACGGAAACGATCAGCCCGCCGCGCAGCCGCTCGAGGACATCGATCACGCGGCGGCGAGCTTTCGCGCGAGCAAGAGAGCGCCGACGGCCGGGTCGTGCACCGGCGACAAGAGATTTCCGTGCGGCAGCGTATCGAGCAGCGCCTCACCGAACGCGTCGACGAACCCGTCGTTGCGAAAGAGACCGCCCGCATAGGAGACCAAACGCTCGGACGCGGGCCCGAGCCGGCGATCGACGGTCGCGACGAGGTCGGCGAGTTCCCGCGCCGCGGCATCGCGCACGCGCAGCGCGTCGCGATCGTCCTGCGCGGCGAGCGCGAAGACGTCGCTCGCGAACGCGGCGAGCGCCGGGCGCGAGATCTCGCCGTGGGCGAAGGCATGCTGGATGGACCGCAGTGAATTCGTTCCGTAGAAGGCGTACGCGCGCGCGGCCAGCGCGCCCGGCTCGTCGCGATCTTCCCGCAGCATCGCAAGCCGCAGGGCGCTGCGCGCGATCCAGACCGCGCTGCCCTCGTCTCCGAAAAAATATCCCCAACCGCCGGCGCGCGCATACGCGCCGCCGGGCTCCGCGTTGCCGAGCGCGACGCTGCCGGTGCCGGCGATGACGATAATGCCTGCGGCTCCATCGAGCGCGCCCTCGTGCGCGATCGCGGAATCGTGCACGACCTTCACGGTGTCCGCGCGGTCGAACATGTCCGGAACGGGGGAGTCCTCGCCGTCGAAGCCGCTGATGCCGGCAAGCACAACGCGAAATCGCGTGGCGGAATCGAGGCCTGCGGCCGCGAGCGCGGCGGCGAGCGCGGTTGCGAGTGCCAGCGCTTGACGCTTGGAGTCGCGCGCTTCGCCGACGAGGTCGGCGGGGGGCCCGCTGCCGCGCGCGATGATGCCGTGCTCGTTACCGATAGCGGCGATCGTCGAACTCTGACCGCCGTCGATCCCCGCGTACAGTGCTATCGCAGCACCGCTTCGAACGCGTGCGGATCGGTGCCCGCGCGGGCACGAGCGAACGCGTGCGCTTCCGCCTCGCTCGCATTCGGATGACTCTGATGGAAACGCTCGTGAGCCACCGCGCAGTCGATGAACGCAGCGGCCGCAGCGTCGCCGAGTGCTACTCGCACGCGCTCGACCGCACGTGCGTTCACGCGGATCGCATCGCACTCCGCGTCGTACTCCGCGGCGAGCGTCGTCGCGCCCCACGTGCCGAGGTCGCAGATCTCGACGGTCACGATGGCACGCTCGCAGCGCGGCGCAAATCGACGCCGTCTCGGACGAGCGCGGCGCGCAGTTCGCCCGCGTCGATGTCGCGCGGCTGGATCCTTTGTTCGACGCAGAGCGCGGCGGCCGTGCCGGCTGCTTGGCCGAGCGTCATCACGGTCGGGGTCAGCCGCGTCGAGGCGTGCGCTTCGTGCGTCGTCGAGATGCAGCGCCCGGCAACCAGCAACCGGTCGACCTTCTCCGGCACGAGACAACGGTACGGAATCTCGTAACTCGCACCCGCCGGCAGCCGGTGCGTCGTCGTCCCGGCGCCCGAGGGGTTGTGGATGTCGATCGGATAGGCGCTGCGCGCGACCGCGTCGTCGAACGAGCGAGCGCTGAGCACGTCGTCGGCCGTCAGCGTGTAGACGCCGACGATCCGGCGCGATTCGCGAATGCCGATTTGCGCGGCCGTTGCGGCGATCCGCGCGTTCGCGAAGCCCGGGACGTCGCGCCGGAAGAACGCGAGCAGCTCCATTGCCTGCGCGCGCGATTCGATCTCGGCGCGGGTGAGGTCGAAGGGATCGAGCGGATCGATCTCCGTCACGCGCGTCATGTTGACGGTCACTTCGTCCGGATACGGCGAGATGAAAAACGAAACGAGTTCACGCGGCACGCTCACGTCGCCGCGCTCGCGGGCCGCGTTCCAGAGATCGTAGAGGCCGGCGACGGCGGTCAGCGCGTGCGCGTCGCGCTGCTCGGGCGCGAGGCTCGAACGCATCTGCTCGGGGTGTTCGCGCACGTATGCGGCGGTCTGCGCGAGATCGACGTGACTGAGGCGGAACATCAAGCTCGCCGGCTGCACTCGCCCGCGCACGTCGCCTTGTTGCAGCGCGACGCCGGCCGAAGCCGCAACGTACGCGTCGGCCGAGGTGTCGATCGTTATGGCCGCTTCGAATTCGAGCGGACCCCCGACGGTCGCGACCCGGGCCCCGCGCACGGCGCCGGATCCGTCGCGCAGCGCTTCCAAGAAGTATGCGTGCAGCAGCAGCTCGACGCCGCTCTCGGCCATCATCTCGAAGAGCAGCGCCTTGTGCAGCTCGGGGTCGAACGGCGTGATCGTCGCGACGTAGTCGGAGGCATCCGGGATGTGGCCGGGCGAGCCGCCCTTTGCGATCAGGCGCTCGACGATCTCCTGGGCGATCCCCCCGACGATCCGGTCGTGCCCTGAGTGGAAGGTCATCCACGGCCCGACCATCGCCGCGGTCGCCGTGCCGCCCAAGAATCCGTAGCGCTCGAGCAGCAGCGTCCGGGCGCCGTGGCGCGCGGCCGCAAGCGCCGCGGCGCACCCGGCGTTGCCGCCGCCGATCACCAGAACGTCGGTCACGCTTCAGATGTCGACGTTCATCATGTCGTCGAACACCGACACGTCGTTGGGATGGAAGTTCTTGAGGTCTTTGTTGTACGCGAAAAGGTTTTCGCGTCCGTTGTTCACGATGATCGGCACGTCGCTGGCCAAGATGTGGAGTATCCCGCTCAGGTCGCGATCGAAACGGCTCTCATCATACGTACGGTGCATGTCGGCAAACAACGCATCGACCTTTGGATCGCAGTAGTACATGAAGTTCTGTCCCGTCGGCGGTACCTGCTTGCAATCGTAGAGATTGAACGGGTCGATCGGAGTCGCGACCTGCCAGCCGAAGAACGCGACGTCGAACTTTCCGTTGTTGAGGATCCCGCCGTCCGACTTCGGCGCGAACAGCATCGACGACTCGTAGTGCTGGACGGTCAGTTCGACGCCGATGCCCTGCCACCACGAGCGGACCAGCTCGATGAGCGTGTCGACGTCGGGCGTTCCGGTGCTCGTCGCGATCGTAAACGACATCCGGACGCCGTTCTTGGCGCGAATGCCGTCGGGACCGCGCGCCCAACCGTCGTGGTCGAGCAGGGCGTTTGCTTTGGCCGGATCGTATTCGACGAACGGAATGTCCTTCGGGACCGATGAGTCGACCAGCGGCGCGGCGACGTCTTGCGCGATTCCAACGCCGTGGAACACTTTGGAAATCATCGTGCGGCGATCGGTTGCCAGACGCAAGGCGCGCCGGACGTCGACGTCGGCAAGCGCCGGATTTTTCAGATTGAGCCCGATCTCGTTGTAGCCGTAGGCCGGCTGACGAAGGACCGACACCGAGGGAATCGCTTGGACGCGCGCGAGAAAGGCACCGCCGAACGGATACCACAGGTCGAGTTCGCCCGTTTGGAGCTGGGCGAGCACGGTGTTCCGATCCGGAAGGATCTTAAAGATGACGCGGTCGAGTTTGGGGCGCCCGCGCCAGTAGTACGGATTGGCCTCGAGCTCGACCGAGTCGCCGCGCTTCCATGCGGTATAGCGAAAGGGCCCGATGCCGATCGGCAAGCTGTTATACGGTGCGGTGTTGATGTCGGGCAGCGACCCAAGAATGTGCTTCGGTAAAACGACGGACCCGCTGTTCGAAGCGAACAGGGTCGGAACGATCTCGCCGTAGGGCTCGCGCAGGTGTACGACCACCGTGTACGGATCGGGCTCGTCCATCTTGGTGATACGATCGAAGCCGTCGCGTCCCGGAACGTTGTTTGCCGGGTTGTTGATCACGTTGCATGAGAAGATCACGTCGCTCGCATCGAACGGGGCACCGTCCGACCACTTCACGCCGCGCCGCAAATGCAGCGTAATCGTCATGCCGTCGCGCGAAATACCGCCGTTCTTGAAGCTAGGGATGACGGTCGCAAGCTCCGGAACGATGTGGTTGTCGTGATCGTACTTAAAGAGATGCGCCATCGTCATCTGCTGCAGCCAGCCCAGCACCGCTTGCGTGTTGAGGTCGGGATTGAGGCCCTGGATGTCTTCAGCCGATGCGAACCGCAGCACGTGCGGAATCGTCGTCGAGTTGACGCGGCCGGCATCGGCGGCGACCAGCAGCGGCAACGCGGCAAAAGCGAGCGCGACGACGGCCGAAGCGACGATTTTCTTCACCATTTCGCCCGATTTTCTCACGAAGGGGCTCGCTTCCGTTAATCGAACGTATGTTCGATGGAGCAGCGGCGCCGGCTCGGGCGCATCGAGTGCATCGAGATCGAGGCGAAATCGGTGCTCAATCGCGTGCGCGGCATGCCGTTCGGCTGGTCGATCAACCCGTACCGCGGCTGCTTTCACCAGTGCGTCTTTTGCTACGCGCGCCGCACTCACACGTTCTTCGAACGCAGCGGGATCGGCGATTGGGGCTCGCTACTGTACGCGAAGGTCAACGCCGGCACCGTGCTGCGCCGAGAACTCGCGAGCCCGCGCTGGCGCGGGGAGCACGTCGCGATCGGGACCGCGACCGATCCGTATCAGCCGATCGAGGGCCGCTACCGGATCACGCGCGCGGTCCTTGCGGAACTGACGCGCGCGAGCACCGACGCTCACCTCATCACACGCTCGCCGCTCGTCGTGCGCGACATCGACGTGCTCCAAGACCTCTCGCGCGCCGCCGGAGTGTCCGTCTGCATCAGCCTGCCGACGCTCGACGATGCGCTCGCGCGCAAGATCGAACCGACGGTCGCGCCGCCGCGCCAGCGCCTGCGCGCGGTGCGGATGCTCGCGGATGCGGGTATCCGCGTCGGCGTCGCGGTCGCACCGATCCTTCCGCACCTCACCGACGATGAGCGCGCGCTGCGCGAGGTCTTCAAGGCCGCGGCCGATGCGGGCGCGAGTATGGCGTGGCATTCGGTGCTCAACCTCAACGAGGTCGCGCGCGAGAGCTACTTCGGCTTTCTCCGCGCCGAATTTCCCTCGCTCGTCGACGCGCACGAGACGTACTATCGCCGCAAGTACGCACCCACCGCGCTCGTCGACGGCATCACCGAACGCGTGAAGCGCGCCCGGCGCGGCATCAAGCTACGACCGCGCGAAACGATCGTTGCGCAGGCGCGCCGCGGCCAACTCGATCTGTTCGCTTGTCATCCCGAGCGGAGCGCCGAAGGCGCGTAGTGGAGGGACCGCACGAGGCGTGGTTTCAGCCGTTCTTCGACTGCGCGGGCGCGTCGCGCCCGCTCCGCTCAGAATGACAGGTCTGACGCTGAGCTCGTCACCGTGACAGTTCTTAGATAAACCGCTTCGTTGCTGGCCACCAGGCCGCGAGTGGTTCGATTGGCTGCGAGCACTTGAAGATCGGTAGATTGTTGAAGTCGGGCAGCACGTAGTCGTCGTGATAGACCGCGACCTGCTCGACGCTGCGGAACTCCGAGTGCAAGAATGCCGGAGCGAAGCCGATCGCGAGGACGAGCTTTCCGGAGGCGTTACCGGGGCCGTACAGATAGTAGTTGTTGTGGCCGCTGATCGCGTGCGGCAGCCCGTAGCGCGGGCCGAGAAAGTCGACGGCCGATGCCTGCCCGTAGTCGCGCGTGAGGATCACCGCGTCGCGCTGCTCGGCCGGCGTCAGCGACGCATAGGCGCCCGCCAGCGTTTGCACGAGGGTGTTCCAGCCGAGCATGTCGGCGAAGTGCTGGGGTACCTCGCCCTCCGGATGCTTCTCCATCTTGATGCTGCGCACGTCGAGCACGCTCTGGTAGCGTAAGAACGTGGGCAGCGGCAAGAGCGGATACGCCTCGGGCGCAATCGCGAGGCCTCCGATCAGCAGGGCCATCGGATAGGCGAATGCGGCCCAGCGCACGCTGCCGAACCGCTCTTCGAGCGACACGCCTCCCGCCGCGAACAGCACGGGATAGATCGGCGCGAGATAATAGACTTTCGCGCCGAGGATGAGGTAAACGATCGAGAGCAGGACGTACGCGAAGCCGTACCAGCGCATCTGCGAGCGCCCGAGAAGGAGCGAGCCCAGGCCCGCGATCCAAATCGGCGCCGCGAGCGGATTCATCATCAAGATCTGTTGCAGGTAGAACGTCAGGGGTCCGACCACGACGTTCTTGTCGACGGCCGCGGCCCGCAACACCTCGAGCTGTGGCCAACCGTGCTGGGCTTGCCACACGAGCGTCGGCGCCACGATGACGGCGGCGAGCGCGATCGCGAACGCGAACCCCGGGCGCACGAGCGAGCGGCGCGCCGGCGAAAACGCGATGGCGACGACGCAAGCTCCGAGGAAAAAGAACATCGAGTACTTGTTGATGAGACCGAGCCCGCTCACGAGGCCGAGTGCCCCCCACAGCCGCAGGTCGTTGCTTTCGTCCGCCTTCACGAAGAGATAGGCCGCACCGGTCCAGAGCAGCGGTTCGAACGCGTTCATCGTCAACAAATTGCCGACCGCGAGATAGAACGGTGCGAGCGCGATGCCGAGCATCGCGAGCACCTGCGCCCCGAAGCCGCCGCCGAGCCGCCGCGTCAGCCGGCCGGTCACGATGACCGTTGCGGTGGCCGCCAACGCCGGGAGGAAGCGCAGTGCGTAGAGGGAGTCCCCGAACAGCACGAGGGCGAGCTTCGCGATGACCGCGATCAGCGGGGGCTGGTCGACGTACCCCCACGCGAGATGGTTCGCACAAGAGATGAAGTAAAGCTCGTCGCGCTGGTACCCGTATGCGCCAGCGCGCGCGAAGTGCAAGACAAAGGTCGCAACCCCAATGGCGATCGCCGCGACCAGCGTACGATCGACGTTAAAGGATTCGCTCGCCAGCTCCCGGGATGAAACAACATCATGCCCGACGGCTCGCAAGCCCACAAGACCCTCTTCTGTCAAACGTTCCTCGACACGCATCGCAGTTTCAGACCTGCGGAGCTTTCATGGCCCGCAATCGATGAAACCTCCATCGACCGCTTGCGTTCGATTCCCTTTTGGAGCGTCGCGCTGGCGGCCGAGCGGAACGCCGGACGGATGGTCACCGCGTACGCGAAAACGGTCACCGACCCCCTGATCCGCGAGGCCCTCGCCATGCAGGGCGTCGAGGAGACGCGCCACGGCGAACTCCTGGCTGAGATGCTCAAGCGCTACGACGTGCCGGTCGACGACAAGCCGTTGCCGCCGCTGCGCGCCGTCGAGCGCGAGTTCATCGATTTCGGCTACGAAGAGTGCATCGACTCGTTTTTCGGCTTCGGCATCTTCGGACTCGCGCGCCGGATCCAATTGTTCGTCCCCGAACTAACCGACATCTTCGAGATCGTGCTGCTCGAGGAAGCACGCCACGTAACGTTCTTCGTCAACTGGATCGCTTACGAGCGCATCCGCCGCGGCCGCGGCGCGGCCCCGATGCAAGCCGCCTCGACCGCGCTCGGCTACGCCCGAGCCGTCCGCCGCATCGTCACGACCTTCGCGCCGAGCGCCGATGGCCCGAAGGTGCAGGGCGCCGGCTTCGGCGCCGAGGGCGTCTTCGCGATCTTCAGCGACGTCACGTGGCGCAGCTTCCTCGCGTCGTGCGTTTCCGAGAACGAGCGCTACATGAGCGCCATGCCGGCCGGACTCATCACCCCGACGTTCTTACCGAAGCTCTCGAAGGCCGCGCTCGCGCTGCCGAGCCTGCGGCGCCGCCAATCCGCTACGATCTCGACCTCGGGAGCGGCTTAGCGCGTCGTCGTTGCGAGCAGCGTAATCTGAACCGCAGGGCCGCCGGTTTTCGGATCCTTGCGGGACCAGAGGACGACGCCCGCGTTGCCGTGCTCGCGGCTGATGGTGAACGCTGCGATCGGCGACCCGGCGAACGAGGTGCGGCGGAACATGAAGCCGCGGCCGAGACGGTTCGCATACCAGCCGACGACGTGCAAGAACTCGTCGTGCGTCCATGCGACGAGCGTGATCGCCTGACTGCGGGCGTCGTCCTTTCGCGTGACGGACGCGGCGTGCGGGTCGATTCCGGGATACAGCGGTAAGTCGAGGCCGGCAAGATCGGCCGCCGTTCCAGGACGCGGCGCCACTGGGGGGATCCGTCCGCCGTCCGCGGCGGGCCGGGAGTCCGCGCTGCCGATGTTTGTATTCTTGACGCAACCGGAAATGCAACACGCCGCCAACAGGACGGCGCACGCAGCAGCAACCTTGACGCGCATCATTCCAGGCTTTGTACGTGCCTCGGCGGTACCGGCCTTCACGCGCGTGATTCCGCAACGAGCAGAATCGCCGCGGAGTGGTCGAGCCCGCGGACTTCTTCCGCGGCCAAGGCGACGACTTGCGCCGGTTCGGCGAGCGTGCCGATCCCGGCGACGCGCGCGGCGTACACGAGATGAACGTCGGGCAGCGCGCGGCCGACGTCACCGAAGGCGGTCGCTTCGTCCAACAGATCGGCTAGGTCGCGCTCGAGCGCGGCGACCGTCGTCGTCCGCACGTGGGCGCGGCGAGCGACGAACCGCACCACGCCGCGCTCGTCGACGGCACACAAGTCGCGGGGCGTTGCGGATGCCCCACGGGTCTCGAAGATCGCGAATGCGCCGGCGCCGGGGGCGCGCTCGAGGGCTGCCGGCGTGCTTCGCAAACTCCGCGCGGCGGCGCTCCGGCGCTCCTCGTCGGAAGCGAGCGCAACGGCAGACGCGCCGGCGACGGCTGCCGTCGCACCGGACGCGGTCGCGCGTACGAGATTCAGGCGCGCATCGATCTCGACCGTTACCTCGACGAATGCCGGCGACGCGCCGGCGACGACGACGCGCTCGAAGGCTTCGCGCCGGACGCGGACGACGTCGTCGGGGGTTGGGGCAACGATGGTGCGTTCGACGACGTCGCGGACGAGCGCGAGCGCGACGCCGAGCGGCGAGATCACTTCGGCATCGCGCGCGATGCGGTGCCGCAGGCCGAGGCGCTCGGCCGCAAACGGAACCAATGCGGCCGCGCCGCCGCCTCCGCCCACGAGTTCGACTTCGTCGCGCGCGAGGTCGTAGTCGGCGATGAGCTCGTCGATCGTCGCGCGCAGTTTGTCCGACGCCTTCTCGAGCACGGCCCGCGCCAAGACTTCACCATCCAAGCCGAGTGCCTCGCCCGCGATCGCGAAGCCGCGCGCGGCGCTGTCGCGATTTCCGCGCGCGAAGTCGTTCTCACCGACATAGCCGAGGAGATTTGCAGCGCACGTCGGCGTCAACGCGAAGCGCTCGCCGCCGCGAGACTCGAGCGCGAGGTAGCCGGCGGTGTCGCCCGGCTGCGCGCCGGCCGAGACGACGCGCGCCCCCTCGAGCGTTTCAAGTGGCGTGAAACACGCATAGCCAAGTCCCGCGATATGAGCCGAGCGCGGGCCGACGTCGCGTAGCGCGCGCAAACCTCGGATGCTCGTATCGACGCGCAGCAAGCTGCCTCCGGCGATCGCGAGCGTCCGGGCGTCGAGCGTGCGCAGCATCGTGCGATGGCCGCCGACCTTCGCCGGCCGCATTTGCGGCATTCCACGCCGGATCACCGAACAGTCGGCGCTCGTCCCTCCAACTTCGATGAAGATGCCGTCGGTGACGTTCTCGTGCAGCAACGCGCCCGCAATCCCGGCGGCCGGCCCCGAGAGCATCGTGAGAATCGGCCGCCGCGCGACCTCCGCAACGTCCATTACGCCGCCGTCGCTGCGCATGATCATCAGCGGGACGCCAATGCCCGCGCGCTCGACGGCACTCGCCGTCATCTGCGACGTGCGCAGCATGCACGGCAAAATCGCGGCGTTGAGAATCGCGGTGCGCGTGCGCGCGCGCAAGCCGTAGGTCGCGGCGACCTCGTGCCCCGCGGTCGCCGTCGCGCCGCGCGCCCGGGCAGCATCGACCGCGCGGAGTTCGGCGGCCGGCCGGTCGACGCCGAAGGCTTCACTCGCGACGATCGCTTCGGCACCGGCTCCGAGCAACGCATCGAGCGCACGTGCGAGCGCGGCGTCGTCTCCCGAGCGCGCAAAGACGGTATGCGGAGCGAGAACCGCGCCGGGTCCGAGCGCGATCGGCGGCACGCGTTCGTGCAAGCGCTCGATCCAGCCGAACGGCCCGTGCAGCCCGACGACCCCGACCTGCGCGACGTCGCCTTCGAGCAGCGCGTTCGTCGCCTGCGTGGTCGAGTGCGCGATGAAGGCGATGCGAGCCGCATCGACGCCCGGCGCTGCGAGCACGCGTTGCAAGCCCTCGACGATTCCCGCTGCGACACCCTCCGCCGCCGCATGCGTCGTCGGAACCTTGACGCGCGCTACGATCGCACGCGTCGCCGCATCGACGACGACGACGTCGGTGAAGGTACCGCCGACGTCGATCCCGACCCGCAGCGCGTTCGTCACGGACGCGGCGAGCGCGCCGGCGTGGGCGATGGCGCCGGAGTTGGGGACGGCGAGGGCGTCGGAGTCGGAACGGGCACCGGACCCGGGGCGCCCGCAGCGCCGACCGCGACGGTTTGTTCGACCTTCCCGCGCTGAATCAGAAACGTGTGCGGCTTGCCGTCGTACGCGCGCGCCTGCGTCTGGAACGTCCCGTACTCCCACCAAAATTTTCCGTCGAGCTTTTCGACGATGTCGTTCGTGCGCAGGCCCGCCACGTACGCGGGGCCGCCGGGCCGAACGAACGCGCGCATCTGGCCGTCTTCGGACTTAAAGAGGCTGTAGTAGTACGCAGGCGTCGGATTTTGCGGATCGAGCGCGAGCCCGAAAGCGAAGAGATCCGACGCCGCTTGCGGACGCTCGATGCTCCACGTCCGCATACGAAAGAGCACCGCGAGCGCACTCGCGCGGACGGACGTGCCACGCGGGACGTACCACTCATCGACCGGCCAGCCCGCACAGTCGGAGAGTTGTATGCCGACCTCGTCATCGGAAACCGTGACCTTCGCGTACGCGGTGAACGGCTTCTGCGAGCAATCCGACGCGCCCGGGTCTTGCGCGTAGGTGACGGTCCGGAAGTGCCAGCTGCGCACGAGGCCGTCGGCGATCTCCGTGGCGGCAATCGCCGCATCGGCTCCCGGACCGGCGTCCACGGCGATCGTATTCGCGGAACTCGGGGGCGCGTAGAGCCCAAGGCGCCCGCGTTGCGGCACCGGAGTCGTCAACTCTGCGGCGCTCGCGGGCGAACCCGCCACAAACGGCTGCGTCCCGAGCAGCGCGCCGCCGAATGCGGCAACGGCGAGCGTTGCGGCGATCGCGACCGCCGTCTGATACGGAAGCGTGAGCTTCGTGATGTCGTTCACCGGAACGCCCGTGAAGTTCGCGACCCACACGTTCTGCGTGTTGGTCGGATCGCAGACGTTCTGCACCTGAACGACCGCCATGACGGCCGCCACGAGCGTTACCGCGGGCAGCACGCCGAGCCCCGCAAGCACGGTGTACACCGCGATGCCGACGCCGAACGGATTGAGCGGGCCGCGATAGAGCGCGAGCGGCGAGAGAACGCCGAACAACGCGACGTAGCCGAACCACGAACGCGGCGCAATCGCCGAGACGAGCGGCCGTAGCGCGTCCTGCACGGCTGGCAATGCCGTCGCGACCAGCAACATGCCGATCCCCATGAAGAGCAAGATCGCGGGCGCCACATCCTCGACGCCGCGGATTGCGGAGGCGACCAGCGTCGCAATCGCCTTTCGCGGCGCAGCCGTCAGCGTTCCGTACAACGCGGCGAGCGCGAACGCCACGATCGGATCGAGCCCGAAGGCGAAGTAGAGCACGATCGGCAGCGCAGGCGTGACGAGCGCGTAGAGCGGCGCGCGCCTGCGAGCGATCGGCTCCTCTGCCGCGACGGCCCAGTTCGCCGAGCCGCGCGTCGCGCGGAAGCGCACGAACGCGAAGGCGCACAGCGCGACCAAATCGATCGCTCCGAGGACGTAGGCGTACGGCTGCATCTGCGCGCGCGCGACGCCGAAGGTGTTCGTGTAGAACGTCCATTGCGCGATGTTGAAGATGTACCCGAGCGCGTACGCGAGCATGAAGAGGGTGGCGGCCGTTTTGCGCGGGATGCCGAGCGTCAGCATGATCGGCAGCACGATCGACCCGACCATGATGATCGCGCCGAGGCCGGTCAGCGACGTAAACAGCAGCGCGACCGCCGCGCAGAGCACGAGCGCGAGCAGCGCCGGCCGGTCGCCGCCGAATTCGGCGGCGTACGAAACGATCGTCTCCGCAATTCCGGTCGCGAGCGTGACGCGCGAAAGCAACGCGCCGAAGACGACCGTGGCGATCACCGTCTTCAAACGCACGACCCCGTCGACGAGGGTCGACTCGAGACCCGCCGTTCCCGTTCCCGCGACCGCCGCGATCCCAAGCGCCATCAGCGGCACGGCAAGCAATGCGGGCAAGATGCGCGCGTACATAAGCCCGGCCGCGATCGCGAAGATCGCGAGCATCGCAATGCCCACGTTTAGGGGCTCGGGGCCGGAGCGGGCGCGCCGAGCCCGAGCGCTTCGTCGAACGTGGGCAGCGACTTCGTCGCAATGTAGTTGCGGTAGACGACGTCGCTCAGCCGGTCGGCGCGTTCGATCGCCCGGTCCGCGGAGAGATGGTAGCGTTCGAGAACGCTCTCCTCGTGGCTCGAGCGGTTTTCGTATTCCCACGCGCTGCGCACGAGCGGCTCGAGCGCGAGCAACGCGTCGCGTTCTTCCCAGAACAGGTACTTCGAAACGTTGAGTCCGCGATACACGAAGCCGTCGTGCTTGCCGTCCGCGTTCGCCCGGGCGTCGTCGTAATAGGTCCGCGCTTCGCGCGGAATTTGGAAGGCTCGGCCCAGCGCATCGTAGCGGCGCGCCGCAAGCTGCATCACGGCTGCGGCGTTAGCATGGAGCGGCGGCGGCGCCGCCAGCCGCAGGTGCGCCATCGCGCCCTCGGCGGCGAGCCGCAGCGCGGAGAGATCCAGCGTGTCCGGAACCTTCGCGAGATCCGGTGCGAACGGGTCGGACCAGAAGAGATAGTCGCCGTACTCGCGCGGGTTGTTTGCGAGCAGCGTGCGGCAGCGGCCGAGCGCAGCGATGTCGTCGGCATAGCGCGCGTCGTCGGTGCCGAAGAACGCGAAGGGGAAATCGCTCGCGAAACGATCGCGATCGACCGAGTTGCGTTCCCAAGCGCTCGCCGCCGCATAGACGACCGGATACCACGTCGCTTCGAACAGCGTCTCTCCGTCGTCGTGCCAAACGGTTTGAAAGAGCCCCAGGACGTGCGACTTCTTACCCTCGGTGACGAAGCGATCGATATTGGGTAGCGCCGCGTCGATGTTGGGATAGATCTCGTTCCAGTTGAGGGCGCCGGGCGCGACGAGCTGATCGAATCCGCCGCGTGCGATCCGGTCGATGTACGGCTGGTACGTTTTCTCGGTCCCGTAGTGCCAGTTGACGAACACGAGCAGTTTCGGAAGCTGCGAGAACAGTTCGGGATGGCGCGAAAGCGCGTCATCCCAAATGAGCGGCCGGCCGCCGTGATTGACGATGACGAAAGCCGCAGTTCGCAGCACGTGGCGCGTGAAGACCGCGCCTTCGCCGTCCGCCGCAACCAAGGCTTTGGAGAGGCCGCGCCCGAGGTCGCTCGGTTCGTCGGAGCCGATGTGAAAGAAGACGGGCGCGGAGGGCAGCGCCGCGAGCTCATCGCGAATGAGGTCCTGTACGTAGGTTTCGCCATCGGGATTTTCGGGCGAAATGAGGTAGCCGTGCGGCAGTTCGGCGAGCGGGGCGTAGCGCTCGACCTTCAACGTTTCGTGCATGTGCGCGAAGGTTTGCTGCTCGGGAGCGAGCGTCACGTGGAAACGCGCTGCGTACGCGGCGAGATCGTGGAGCTCGCGCGGGGTGATGCCGTCGAGCGGCGCGGGCAGCGGATGCTTTGGATCGACGAAGACGCCTTCCATGTACGGCGAGTAGCCGTTCATCTTGAAGCTCGCAATCGTGCGGATGCGTTCCTCGAAATACTTCATCGTCGGCAACGGCCCGCGCGAGACGTCGTCGGAGAGTATCCGCCAGCGCAGGGCGGGCGCGTCGTGAACGTCGACGCACGGCAGCGACCAGCCCGTACCGTCGGGCTCCGCGAGTTGCGCGAGCGTTGCGAGCGCGTCGAACGTGCCTTCGCCGTCGTCGCCGCGTTCGTGCGTGATGACGATCCCGCCGGTATCCACGCGCAAACCGTAGCCGCCCGGCAACGCTCCGATGCCGCTGCCGGTATCGAGCGCGATCGGCACCGATCCCGGATGGGGCGCGATCCCGAGCGCGTGCCAGCGTTCTTCCACGAGCGCTGCGCCGCCCGGATCCAGCGGCGTGCGCTCGAGCGCCGACAAGACGGCACGCGCGTCGACGCGACAGGACGGCGCGATCGTCACGCTGGCGGGCTGCGGTAGGAGATGGAGGGCGGCAACCGTCGTGACCAACGCGGCGAGGTGCATCACGTCAGGGCGCGTTCGCGCAAAACGGAAGCGCCTCCGTCCGCTCGACGAAGGCGCCTCCTTCACTCACTGCATCGCCCTACTGGCACGATCCCGTGCGAAGGCAACGGTGATCTTGCGCACCTGCCTCCCTTCCTCCTGCGCTTTACACTCGCTTTACAAATAAAGTGTGACGGGGGCCTGGCCAAGAACCGCGCGGCATGACCCTTTCGGCTGCCGACTATGCCGTAATCGCCGCGTTTTTCGCTATCAATCTCGGCATCGGGCTGTACTTTGCCCGGCGCGGCGGCCAGAGCCTCGGCGAGTTTTTCCTCTCGGGTAGGAACGTTCCGTGGTGGCTCGCGGGCATCTCGATGGTGGCCACGACGTTCGCAGCCGATACCCCGCTGGCCGTGACCGGCTTCGTCACCCAGCACGGGATCGCCGGAAATTGGGTGTGGTGGAGCTCGGTGATGTCCGGGATCCTGACGGTCTTCTTCTTCGCGAAGCTCTGGCGCCGCTCGGGCGTCCTGACCGACGTCGAGTTCATCGAGCTGCGCTACGCGGGAAAACCGGCGGCGGCGCTGCGGCTCGTGCGGGCGCTCTTTCAGGGGGTGTTCGTCAACAGCGTCATTATGGGTTGGGTCAACCTCGCGATGGCCAAAATCTTGGAGCTGACGCTCCACGTTCACAAGCTCGAAGCGCTCGGCGCGTGCCTGCTCTTTACCGGGATCTACGTCACCCTGGGCGGCCTCTGGGGCGTCCTCGTAACCGACCTCTTGCAGTTCGTCGTAAAGATGACGATGGCCATCGTCCTGGCGGTGGCAGCGGTCGCCGCGGTGGGCGGAATCGGTTCGCTCGAAGCCAAGCTCGCGGCGATCGATGCGGCGCACCGCATCGGCTCGAGCGGTTCGATCCTGGCCTTCTTCCCGGCCACGAACGAGGCGTGGCTTCCGATGCTGACGTTCGTGACGTACATCGGCGTGCAGTGGTGGGCGTCCTCGTATCCGGGCGCGGAGCCGGGCGGCGGCGGCTATATCGCACAACGCATCTTCAGCGCAAAGAGCGAGAACGACTCGCTGCTCGCGACGCTGTTCTTCAACGTCGCGCACTACGCGCTGCGGCCGTGGCCGTGGATCCTCGTCGCGCTCGCCGCGATCGTGCTCTACCCGCACGGCGTGCGCGGCACCGACGGCAAGATCGACACCGAGCTCGGCTACATTCAAGCGATGATCGACTACCTGCCGGCATGGCTGCGCGGGCTCATGATCGCGGGCTTCCTCGCCGCATACATGTCGACGATCGGCACGCACCTCAACCTCGGTGCGTCCTACCTCACGAACGACATCTACCGGCGCTTCATCAACGGCAACGCGACCGAACGCCACTATGTCTGGGTCTCCCGCGTCGCGACGTTGATCGTCATGGTCCTCGCGCTCGTCGGTGCGTACGCGAACAACTCGGTCGGCGGCGCGTGGGTCTACCTTTTCAACCTCACCGCGGGCGTCGGGCTCGTGATGATTCTGCGCTGGTACTGGTGGCGGGTCAGCGCGTGGAGCGAGATCGCCGCGCTCTGCGCGTCGGCGATCGTCTCAAACCTGTTGCTCGGGCTCAAAGTATTCACCGATGCGAATGCCAACGCCGAAGTGCTGCTCGTGACGGTCCCGATCACGACGCTCGCCTGGGTCGTGGTAACGTACTTGACCAAACCCGAACCCGAGGAGAAGCTCGTCCACTTCTACGAGCGCGTGCGCCCGAGTGCGCTAGGCTGGGGCAAGATCGCGAAACTTGCCAAACCCGCGCCGGGCGTCGAGCCGCTCGGCGTCAACGCGATCGATTGGGTCGCCGGCTGCGGCCTCGTCTACGGCGCACTCTTCGGGATCGGCAAACTGGTCCTCGGCGACGTCCCCTCGGCGATTCTCGCGCTTACGCTCGCGGCGATTTGCGGCGGGATCATCGCCTACAACGTCACCCGGGCCGAGCGCGCGGCGCACGCGTCCAGCCTGGTCGCGGACCCGCAATAACCGATCGACGGGAGTCCGGGAGGCGCCAGGGTATTTTAGAGCATGGACGCTACCGTAGCCGGCCCCGCTCCGGCATTTTCGCCGACCGACCACCCGGCGGTTCACGACGTGAACCAAGAACACATGGACAGCCTCTCGCCGGTCGAGAAAACGTGCCGGAACGTCGCCAACCTGACGGGCGCGCCACTCGCGCTGTTCCTCGCGATCGTCTTGCAGGTTATCTGGATCATCGTCGGCTCGCTTACCAAGTGGGATCCGTATCCGTTCGCGTTCTTGCTAACGTGCTCGAACGTACTTCAGCTGATCCTCATCTTCGTGCTCGCGGTCGGTCAGCGACAGTCGTCCGCGCACGCCGAACTGCGCGCCGAACACGATCACGATTCGATCTCGCGGCTACTCTACCATCAGGAAGTACAAGAGCGTCTGCTGATCGCAATCGCTTCGAAAACGGAAATCGACGTCGCCGCACTCAAGTCGATGGTCGCGCAGCTCGCGGCGGCAGACGCGGGCTGACCGGCCGCGTTCAGCGCAGGTCGCTGTCGGTCAGTCCGCTGTTCAGCTTGTAATCGGAGAGCATCCACGTTTCGACGGCTTCACTGCCGGCGTAGCGCTTGCGCTCCATCACGAGGCCCGTGTCGCGCGAGATATCGAGGACGTCAAGCGTGATCGTTCCACGATCGGTCGCCGAGTCGCTGGGACAATCCACGTGCTCGTACGGTAACGCGATCTCGTCCGTCGGTTGGCCGTCGACATCGGGGCCTTCCGATTGACGCAGTTCATCCCGATGCGCTCCGAAGCATGAAACGATTTCGCCCAAGTTCGGATTGAGGATCCCGTTACCACGCAGCGACGTGAGGTTCTTGTCCTGAGCGCCGCCGTGCGTTTTGAAGAACGAGAAGCGCCGGTAGTAGCCGATGACTCGGTCGACACCGTCGAGGACCATCGTCGAGCCGCTCTTGAGCCCTTTGAGGACGTCGAGGCGCGCTTGATTCGGGCGCTTGAAGGCGTAGTGAAGTTCGCTGTCGGCCGTCTGATCGCCGAGCACTTCGTGCGCGTCGATCGTCATTGAGTAGTCTTTGAGGCCGTCCCAGGTGTTTGCCAGACGCTCGAATGCGGGCGCGGTCTGGACGCCCGCCGCCGCCGGCGCCAGCACTGCAACGACGAACGATGCCGCTAACGCGAAACGTCCTAACACCGCTGAAGATTTGCGACCCTGCATTCATGCCTCCTCTACCGTATACCGTACGTGCCTCAAGGTTAACATCGGCAAATGAAAGAGGCCTGAGTCCTGTTTCGAGAGCGTTTCCTAAAGATTTCCGTCCGACTTGGGGGCAAGCTCACGTACCGGCTCCTATGTTCAGGATTGTAAGTTTATCGCAGCCCAGGCCGCTTGCCCGAGGCTCAAGCCGCCGTCGTTCGGCGGCACCAGCGTGTTGAACCAAAGCCGGCTACCGAGTGCTGTGACGAGGAGTTCCATGAGCAAAGCATTTTGGAACACGCCGCCTGAAACGACCACGCGTTCGATGCCGGCGTGCTCGGCGGCGGCCAGGATCGCGCCGGCAACGGCCCCGTGAAAGGCGAGTGCAATTTCAGATGCCGCGCGGCCGGCCAGCCGATCCGCAACGATCGCGCGCAACATCGGACGGTAGTCGAACTCACCGCTTTCGTACGGGAACGAATACGGAGCGGCCGGTCCGCTCGAGAGCGCGAGGTGCTCGAGCCACATCGCGGCCTGACCTTCGAACGTCTGCTCGCGCGTAAAGCCCACGAGGGCGGCGACGGTGTCGAACAGCCGGCCCATCGAGGTCGTCTCGAAGGAACGGATGCGACGCGAGATGAGTTGCCGGGCTTGCGCGTAGCGCTCCGGAAACGAGAACGGTGCGTTCACAAACGCGATGCCGTCGTCAACCTCGTACAGGAAGCCCGCAGCCGCCTGAACCGGAAAGCGCGCGGCCGCGTCGCCGCCCGGAAGAAACGCCGTGCGAAGATGCGCGACACGCTCCAAGCCCCGAGCGAGCGTTCCGGTAAAGAGTTCGCCGCCCCAAATCGTCGCATCGTCGCCGTAGCCGGTGCCGTCGAATGCGAAGCCCGCGACCGGCTCGTCCCAAGCGCCGTGTTCGGCCAGAACGCTTGCGACGTGTGCCCGATGGTGCTGCACCGCAACGTGGCGCCCAGGAAGCGATTGCGCGAGCGCGGTGCTGTGATACCCCGGGTGCGCATCGTGGGCGATCGTCAGATCTTCTGGCCGCACTTCGTACATCGCGCACAAGTCGCGCGCGGTCGCAACGAACGCTTCCTGTGCGGAGAGATGGTCGAGATCGCCCACGTGCTGGCTCGCAAACGCCTGCCCGTCGACGACCAAGGTCAACGCGTTCTTCAGATCTCCGCCGGTGGCGAGAATCGGTCCCGTCTTCGGAAGCTCCGCAACCGCTTGCGGCGCGAGGCCCCGCGCGCGACGCAGCACGACGCGCGCGTTCGGCGCGACGCGGACGATCGAGTCGTCCATGCGCCGCGCGATCGGGCGCTCGCCGATCAGGAACGCATCCGCGATGCCGGTCAGCGACGTTCGTGCGTCGTCGTCGCGAAAGGCGATCGGCTCGCTCGAGCGGTTCGCGCTCGTCATCACGAGCACGCCGGGCGCCCCCGCGGCGAACAGCAAGTGGTGCAGCGGAGTGTACGGGAGCATCACGCCGAGGTCGCGATTGTCCGGCGCAACGCCGGCCAGCTCGCAGGTCGCGCGCGCGAGCACGATCGGGCGTTCGATCGACGTTAGCAAACGCTCCGCCTCTGCATCGAGATCGACGATCGTGCGCGCGAGCGCCACGTCGCGCGTCATCAACGCGAAGGGCCGTTCCTTACGGTACTTCCGTTCGCGCATCTTCTCGACGGCGACGGCATTACGTGCATCGCACGCGAGATGATAGCCGCCGATGCCCTTCACCGCGAGGATCGCGCCTTCGTTCAGCAGGACTGCAGCACGGGCAATCGCGTACGCGGCCGAGACGACCGTGTCCCCTTCTTCTAGCACGTACGCCGGACCGCACGCCGGGCAGGCGACCGGCTGCGCGTGGAAGCGCCGGTCGCCCGGATCTTCGTATTCGTGCCGGCACAGCTCGCAGAGCGGCCAATCGCGCATGGTGGTCCGGGGCCGATCGTACGGCAGACCGAGCACGATGCTGTAGCGCGGGCCGCAGTTCGTGCAGTTGATGTACGGATATCCGAAGCGGCGGTCGTTCGGGTCGAACAGCTCGCGCAAACAGTCGTCGCACACCGCAAGGTCGGGCGAAATCCGGACGGTCGGTGCATCGCCGCCCGCACTCTCGCGAATCTCGAACGCGTCGAATCCGGCCGCATCGACCGCGCTGATCTCGAAGCTCGCGACGCGCGCCGCGGGCGGCGGAGACGAGCGCACCGCGTCGATAAAGCGCTCGACGGAGTCCGCGCTGCCTTCCGCGGCTATGTGCACCCCGTCTTCGCCG
>Ga0302326_10008345_pt1 | contig 22874 bp, 16 predicted proteins | sample Palsa_T0_3_FD_202264 | JGI IMG/M metagenome (GOLD analysis project Ga0302326, IMG submission 202264) | Peat permafrost microbial communities from Stordalen Mire near Abisko, Sweden - Palsa_T0_3 | ecosystem: Environmental > Terrestrial > Soil > Palsa > Peat permafrost | place: Sweden: Abisko... | reverse complement strand
AACGCAAGGCTCACCGGCGACCGTCAGGCGCAGCTGCGGTTCATCAGGCGCTTCTCCTGAACGCGTCTGACCGGGACGCCTCGATCAGCGCATCGCCGCGGCGACCCCCGCGGCGGCGGCCGCGGCGATTGAAGCCCCGCGCGTGTCGCCCACGATGCCACCCTCCATCCGGTTCATCACGTAGGCGATGGTGACGCGGGCGTCGAGGTCGTTGAACACCAGCGAGCCGCCGTAACCGCCCCAGGCGCAGGAGCGCGGGCCCATCGGCATCGTCTGGCTGGCCAGGCCGAAGCCCAGGCCGAAGCGCAACGGGACGTCCAAGACCAGATCGGGCCCACGTGACTGCTCCTCGAAGAGCGCCTCGACGCCCTGGGCTGACAGCAGTCGCGTGCCAGCGGCCTCGCCGCCGCAGGCGATGACCGACTGGATCGCGGCCACTGAGCGGGCATTGCCGTGTCCGTTGGCGGCGGGGATCTCGGCGCGTCGCCACCACTCCTCGGCGGAGGTCAGGCCGGTGACCAGCGGATTGGAAAGCGTGCGCACGCCAATCTCGGGCAACCCCATGTCCAGCCGATCGACCGGGGGCGGCGGGATCAGCGGGGCGACGCGAGAATCTGCCTGCGGCGGCAGCCCGATATGGAAGTCCGCACCGAGCGGGTCGGCGATCGTCTGCTTGAAGAACCGTCCGATCGACTGCCCGGTGATGCGGCGAACGACCTCGCCGATGAGGTAGCCCTGGGTGATCGCGTGGTAGCCGGACTTGGTGCCGTGTTTCCACCATGGCGCCTGGGCGGCGAGCAGCGTGGTGCAGCGATCCCAGTCCGCGAGATCCTCGGCGGCCAGCTTGGTGTCCCAGCCCGACAGACCGGACGTGTGGCCAAGCAGCTCGCGCACCTCGATCCCCTCCTTGCCTGCGGCCGCGAACTCGGGCCAGTACCGCATCACCGGCGCGTGGAAGTCCAGCTCACCGCGGTCGGCCAGGATCAACGCGCACAACGCGGTCATCGTCTTGGTGGTCGAGAAAACGTTGACGATCGTGTCGGCCTGCCACGGTTCGGTCCGCGCCGCGTCCGCGTACCCGCCCCAGATGTCGACCACCGGACGGCCGTCCAACACCACGGCAGCGGAGGCGCCGACGTCGCGTCCCGAGTCAAGGTTGCCCGACAGAGCCTCGGCCACGCCGCGGAATCGCTCGTCGTACTCGCCCTTGATCTCGGCCATTGGGTCAGCCTACCTGCACCCTGGAATCAAAGCCGCGGGTGAACGGCAAACGGCGGCTGCGCCCGAGCCCATGCATGTGCCCTCGCGAGTGCTCTGAGCCCAACTGGCAGGATTGACCGATGCCCGGAGTAGCGACGATCGGCGTCTACTGCTTTACCGGCGAGACGTTCAGCCAGAAGCTGCTCGCCGCGGACGTGCGGCTGCTTGTCGACGTGCGCCAGCGACGCGGGGTGCGCGGTAGCCAGTTTGCCTGGGCCAACGCCCGCCGGCTGCAGGCGTTGCTCGCCGGAGCGGGGATCGCCTACGTCCATCACAAGAAGCTCGCACCCACCACCGAGCTGCGCCAGCTGCAATACCGCGAGGACGACCGCCACGGCGTCGGCAAGCGTTCGCGCCGGGTGCTCGCCTCCGAGTACGTCGAGCGCTACACGCACGAGATTCTCGATCGTGTCGATCTCGGTCCGTTGGTCGCCGAGTTCCCCGCCGCAGGGCGTGCTGCGCTGCTATGCGTCGAGTGCAACGCGGCCGCGTGCCACCGCGGTTTGATCGCCGCCCGGCTGGCCTCCGAGTACGGTTTCACCGTCACCGACCTGGTCCCCTGACCGGGCAGGCGCGAGCTCTGGCGCTGTGGTTCCGCCCCCTCGAACCCAAACGCCGTCGTTCCCCAAATCGATCGGCGCGGCGAGGCAAAACCGCTGGCCCGCGCCACCCGTCTATTGGCCCCGCGGCGGCCCCGGCCCTGTACCCTCATGTCCAACGCATGGCGTACGCAGATGAGAGTCCGCGGATGACGGGGCCGATCAACCAGCATGCCTCTGCGCTGGCCTATGAGTGGCGGCGGCTGACGCGGGTCGCCACCGGCGTGGCGGTGCTGACCGCGCCCGCGTTCTTCCTGCTGCTGTACCAGAGCGATCACCTCGAACTGCTGCTGTCGCTGCTGATCACCGTCGTCGCGGTAGTGAGCTTCCGGGGGCTGGTCGAGGTGATCGTGCGCAGGCTGATCCCGACGCCCGCGCTGTACGGCGCCGACGACAGCCTCAAGGGCGACGACCTCATCGCGCGCCGGCGCTACTGGTTCTGGCGGACCAAGTTCCGCCGGCTGCCGGTGTACGCGGGGATCGTGTTCGGGCTGCTCGCGCTGTGTCAGGTGTTCTTCTCATTCGCCGGCGTCAGCTCGCCGTTCTTCAAGCCGTTCTCGGGCCTGCGCCAGATCTTCCCGCCCGACACCCTCCCCCAACTCGGGCTCGTGTTCATTCAGCTGCCGCTGCTGTTCTTTGTCAACTTCGCCATCTTCTTCGGCCCGTTCCTGTTCTTCGCCGTGCGCCAGATCCGCGGCTACGAGCCCGGCGACGCGAGCTGGGGCGTGAAGATCGACGACGTCCGCGGGCAGGCCGAGGCCAAGGAGGAGATCACCCGGGTGATCTCGCTCTGGCAGTCGGGCGAAGAGTTTGAGAAGGCCGGCGGCAAGCGCGAGCGAGGACTCCTCTTCCTCGGCGCTCCCGGTACGGGCAAGACGATGATCTCCAAGGCGATCGCGACCAACTTCAACTGCCCGTTCGTGACCATTCCCGGGTCGGGCTTCGCCGGCATGTTCATCGGCATGGACGCGATCACGGTTCAGTTCCTGGCCCGTAAGGCGCGCAAGCTGGCGAAGAAGTGGGGCGGCCAGTGCATCGTCTTCATCGACGAGATCGACGCGGTCGGGATGCGCCGCCAGGCCCTCGGTGGGTCGAGCGCCGCCCAGTCCGCCCCGACCTCGATCCAGGATTTCTGCTTCTTCGGCCAGAACGGTTCGATCACTCCGACCGGTGACCTGGTGATCGAGTCACGGGCGTGGCGCGAGCGTCTGTTCGCGCAGCGCTCCGAACCCCAGACGACGGGCTATGCGGCGTTCGTCGAGCGCGCCAGCGATCGCGTCCGCCGCTTCTACCCCGGCTTCGGGGGCGGCGGCGGCATGGGCGGCGGGCAGGCCCTGAACCAGCTACTGGTCGTGATGGACGGGATCGACGAGCCGCCGGTGATGCGGAAGTTCTTCACCAACCGGATCAACACCTTCCTCGACGCGATGTTCATCGTGCCGAGCAAGATCGGCAGCGCGCGACTGCGACTCGCATCGCCAAAACCCCGGCCCGAGCAGATCTACTTCATCGGCGCCTGCAACGTCCCGATCGACGTGCTCGATCCAGCCCTCACGCGCGCTGGGCGCATGGGCCGGCACATCTGGTTCCGCACCCCGACCAAGAACGACCGGCTCGACATCTTCGACCTGTATCTGGAAAAGGTCGACCACGAGCTGGACCTCGACACGGATCGACGCCGCGACGAGCTCGCCCGGATCACCAACGGCTACTCACCCTCGATGATCGAGCAGTGCTGCTCGATGGCGCTGACGATCGCCCATTCCGAAGGCCGCCGACGGTTCGCCTGGGCTGACATCGTCGAGGCCATGACCACCGTCGAGGCCGGAACGGCCCAGAACATCGAGTACATCCCTGAGGAGACGCGCGCGGTTGCGATCCACGAAGCGGGTCACGCCGCCGCCGGACACGTCTACCTGGAGAAGGACATCCTCTCGACCCGGCTCTCGATCCGCAAGCGCGGCAGTTCGCTCGGCCACTACCAGGGCATGGAGAAGGACGAGCGCTTCTCGCAATTCCGCAGCCGGGTGATGGGCAGCCTGATCATGACGCTCGGCGCGATGGCCGCCGAGCAGGCCTTCTACGGCGAGAACTCGCAGGGCGTGAGCGGTGACGTCGTGGCGGCCACCGCGACCGCGGCCGCGATGGTCGGCATGTGGGCGATGGGCCCCGACGCGGCCACCCTGGACGGGAGCGCCAGCGTCGAGGGCGAGGCCGGTGAGGCGGCGAAACGACTCGAGCGGATCGGTAACACGATCATGAACCGTGCCGGCGGAGGCATGCCGTACATGCCCGACCCGATCACCTCTGTCCTGGGCGATCGCGAGAAGCGCGTCGCCGCCGCACAGATTCTCGGCCAGGCGTACGTCACCGCTTACGCGCTGATGGTCACCAACCGGGCTCAGGTCGAGCGGATCGCCGACACGCTGATCGAGCGCAAGGAGATGCACGGCGACGAGGTGACCGACCTGCTCAACAGCGTCGGCCTGCAGCGCCCCGGACTCGACCTGATGGACGATCGCACATGGCCGACCGTATAGAAGAACCGCGACCGATGGTCCGCGCGAGCGAAGAGCACGCCGCGGACGCGCCGTTGACCGCCAAGGTCGGAATGGCGCTGCGTCGGCGCGAGGCGGCCGGCGAGGCCTCCCCCCACTCGCGCAAGTTCCGGGTGGCGACGGCAATGCTCGTCGGCCTGGCCATCGGCGCGGTCGTGGTCGCAATTGCTCTGGCGGACGGGGGCAGCAAACGCGCGACACCGGTGGCGTGGTCGGACTGGTCCCCCCCGGATAGCGGGAACCTGGGCGCGCGCGACATCGCCGACCACATCGCGCCGCTGTATCGAATCTCGTCGGTCGACCAGCTGGCGGTCGTGACCGTGGTCAACCTCACCAATGCCAGCGCAGCCAGCGACGCCAGCTCCGCTGACGGGACGGGAACCGGAGACGCGACGAACAGCGGTTTGCAGGTCGCGGTCAAGCCCGATCCGACCTCAAGCGCCGTCTCGCTCCTGGGCGGGACGACGATCGCGTACAACCTGTGCGGGATCGGCGGGGCGAATTGCGCGATCGGGATCGGTCCCCCCTCCGTCAACCGGCTGCTGCTGCTCAGGCGCGAGGCACTGGAACTGGCGCTGTACACGTTCAAATACGAGGGCGGCGTCGACAACGTGGTGGCGATCCTGCCGCCGGGGCAGATGGAGTCGACGGGCACGCTGACCCAGACACCGCCCAGCTCGACCGCTCCGACGACCAAGCCGGTCGACATCGCGGTTCTATTCGTGCGCGAGGAGCTGCAGCCCTGGCTCACTCAGCCGCTCAGCGACACCCTGCCGGAGGAGTTCCCCCCCACCGTCGCGGAGATGGGAAGCGCCCCTGAGGCCGGACTGGTCGATCAGATCACCGCGCGGGGCCTGTTCTCAGAGAAGATGGTCCAGGCCCAGGACGGCAGCAACCTGATCGAGCTCGATCCGCTGCCCCCGCAGTAGGGGGGCTGCAGCCGCCGGGGCTAGCGGCTGCCGCGGTTACGCGTCTGCGGCGTCTGGGGGATCCGCCGGTTCGAACCCCGGGCACCGCGTGACCGGCAGGCGCGGATAGCGGGGAAAGCGGTCGGGCTGGGTGCGCGAGCGCAGGCAGAGCGAGAACACCGAGCCGCGCGTGGTGGGCACCAACTGCTGGTGGCGGCACGCGTCGCACAGGCCTGCGGGCGTCATCGCCGCTTCAGGGCTTGGGCTACTCGAACCACATCCCGGAGGCCACGGGGACCTGGACGAGCCGGGGTCCATCGTCGGCGGCGATGGCTTCGCGCAGCGCTTCGGTCAGGGCCTCGCGGCCGTTGACCTCCCGCGCCAGCATGCCGTAGGCGCTCGCGACCGCCGCCACGTCGACCCCGGGCAGGTCGAGCCCAGGCGCACCGGATACCTGCTCGAGCGTCGCGAACCACTTGAGGATCATGTACTCGTCGTTGCGCAGGATGAGGAAGGTCACCGGGAGCTTGTAGGCGACCGCCGTCCACAGCGCGACGATCCCGTACTGGGCCGAGCCCTCCCCCAGCACGCACACGACCGGTCGGCTGGGCTCCGCGAGCTGGACGCCGATGGCCGCGGAGATACCGAAGCCGAGCCCCCCGCTGGCGGTGAAGTAATAGCTGCCGGGCGTGGACAGGCGAAGCCGGTTGCGCAGTGCGCCGATGGTCGAGGGCGTCTCGATCACCGCGATTCCGTCCCGCGGCCACACCTCGGCGAGCGCGGCCATCGCCGCGGATCCGCTCAGTGGATCGGCCTGCGGCGGCTCGGACGGCTCGGGGCGCGGTTCGGGCGCCGGCCGGTCGGAATCGCCCACCAGCTCAAGCAGGCGCTCGAGCGCAATCGCCACATCGCCGAGGATGGCGTCGCCCATCGGAGCCCGTGCCGCCTCGCGGGGATCGCTCGTGATCGCCACCAGCGAGGTGCCCGGCGCCAGCAGCGGCCCAGGGATATAGGGGTAATAGGGAAAGACCGAGGAACCGACCACGACGACGAGGTCGTGCGCCTTGAGCGTCTCCGCCATCGGGCCGATCGCGGGCGGCAAATTGCCGAGGAAGTTCGGATGGTTCTCGGGGAAGCCGATCCGTGAGCCTCCGGTCGTGGGGCTCGCCCACACCGCCAGGTGCTGCTTCTCGACCAGCGCCACGGCGGCGTCCCAGCCGCCGCTGGCGTCGATGTCTGGTCCCGCGACGAGCACGGGGTTACGCGCCTCCTGGAGCCTCCCCGCCAGCTGTGTCAGCGCGGCCGGATCGGGGCCGACGCGTCCGCTGACCATCCGCTGCATCGCGTTGCGCGCCCGGTCCTCGTCGGCCTCGGCTTCCCAGTCGTCCATCGGGATCGAGACGAACGCCGGGCCGCGCGGCGGCAGCGAGGCGTGGTGGATGGCCCGCGCAATCGCCCCGGGAACGTCCTGCGCCCGGGGTGGCTCGTGGCTCCACTTGACGTAGGGCTGCGGGCCCAGCGTCGCCTCGCGGTTGGTCAGCAGCGCCTCGAGCGTGATCTGCGGGCGGACCTGCTGCCCGGCCGTGATCACCAACGGCGACTTGTTGGCCTGCGCGTTGAAGATCCCGCCGACCGCGTTGCCCACGCCCGGGGCGGTGTGAAGGTTGACGTGAGTCGGGCGGCCGGTGGCCTGGGCGTAGCCGTCGGCCATCCCGACCACCACCAGCTCCTGCAACCCGAGCACATAGGAGAAGTCCTCCGGAAAGTCGGCCAGCATCGGCAGTTCGGTGGAACCGGGGTTGCCGAAGATCGTGGTCATCCCGTGCGCGCGAAGCAGATCGAACGTCGCCTCACGAACGGTCGCCATCAGCCGTGGACCTCCTTGGTCACTGCGTGGACCCGAATGATGTCTCGGGCGGGTCTGGGTGTATCTATCAGCAGCAGACCCTAGTGCGGGCGCAGCAGGGACGCTCGCACGGCGGTCGGGAGGGCTCAGAGCGCCGCCAGCACTTCGCCGGCGGCGCGCGAGGGCGAGCGGTCGTGCGCTCCGCTCGACCGGTCAATGTCGGGTGGCATTCATGTACATCGTCTCCTGGCCCGCGCGGCTGCGCGCGGGATCACGATCCGGTCCTGCTTCCCGCCCGAGCGGGCCCTTGGGATGGTGGTGGCGGGGTGGATATCCGAACTTTGCCGTTTGGCGTCCGAGGGCCGGACGTCAAACGGCAAAGTTCGCGTGGTCCTGACCGTGTCCCGCCTCGTCGGTATACGGCTCGCTACCTCTCATTGGTGGCGTCGGCCGGGGTGCAGCGGTAGAGCGTCGACCCGACGCCGCGGCCGCCGGTCTCGCTGGAGCTGCCCGACGCGCCCGCCGCCGAGGAGCCGGACCTGCCGGAGGGCAGGCTCACTGGCTGGCAGTGTGTCTGCACCCAGGTTGTGCGAGCGGCGCTCACGGCCGAGCTTGCTCGTCCAGCCCCGTGCCCACCGGCGACGCCGGCATCCCCGCGAGCGCCGTCCCCGGACACCGCACCGAATTCGCCCCCGGATCCGCCGCCGCCGAATGCGCCGCCGCCAAATCCTCCGCCGCCGAGCAACACGTAGCGCAATTGGCCCGCGCGGATGAGCGAGGTGAGCTGCGCGACTGTCGGGGCCGGGTCCGCGCCCATAAAGCCGCCCATCGTGATCACCGGATCACCCGTGGCCAGCGCGATCGGGGCGGCGGCCTGCGATCCGGTCGCCGCAACGAGGTATTTGGCCCCGTCGCGGTTCTGCTTGAGGTACTTCACGAGCTGGGCGTTGGCGACGTCGCTAGCCGCCCCGGCGCCGCGCCCGGCGAAGGAGCGCGCTTCGCTGCCCGGCGCGGTGCCCGCTCCGCGCTGGCCGAATCTCGCGAATCCGCCCGCGCTCCCGCCGGCCGCCCGCCCGACACCGGCGGGGCCGGCGGTCGGACTGCTGCCCGTCTGCCCGTGCCCGACGGTCGCGATCGAGTAGGCAGCCGGCCCGGCCAGGAGGGCGAGTGCCGCCCCGGCGAGCGCGACGGCCAGCGTCCCACGACCCCGCAAACGGCCTCCGAGCTTCCAGGCCACCAACGTCAGCGCACCGACCGCGCCACCCGCCAGCACCGCCCACCTCAACCAGGGCACGAAATCCGGGGTCCGCCCGAGGATCACGAAGCTGAGCAGCGCGGTTCCCATCACCGCGGCGGCGAGCAGCAGCGTGGCGACTGAGGAGCTGCGCACGCGGTCCGCGAGCAGGATCACGCCGGTAGCGGCCAGCGCGGCGATTGCGGGGGCGATCGCGCTCGTGTAATAGGAGTGGAATGTCCCCTGGGAGAAGCTGAACACGACGGCGCCGGCGATCATCCACACGCCGAACACGATCGCCGCGGCGCGCCGACGGTCGGTCCGCGGGGCTCGACGACAGACCCAGATCGTGACCAGGAACCCGAGCAGCGCGAGGGGCAGCAGCCAGGCGATCTGACCTCCAATCTCGGATCCGAACAGCCGCAACGCTCCGGTGCCACCGCCGAGCGCACCGCCAGCGGCGCCGCGTCCGCCGCCGGTGACGCGTGAGAAGCCATTGGCGCCGAAGATGAGCTGGAACCATGAGTTGTTAGTGGAGTCGCCGACATACGGACGATTCGCCGCCGGTATCAGCATCATCGTCCCGTACCAGGCCACGCTCACCACGACCATCGACGCCCCGCCGGCCAGCAGGTGACCGACACGGCGCCGCAGCGATCCTGGGCTGGCGATCACGAAGGCAAGCGCCAGCGCGGGCACGATCAGATAGGCCTCGAGCATCTTCGTGTTGAACGCGAGCCCGACGAACACGCCGCACAGCACGATGTGGCGCAGCCGTCCGGACTCCAGCGCCCGGACCAGCGCCCACGCGGCGGCCACGAGCAGCAACGCCAGCAGCGCGTCGGGATTGTTGTAGCGGGCCATCAACACGCTGACCGGCGAGAGCGCGAGCATCAGCGCCGCCAGCAGCGCCTCCCGATGGCCGACCGTGCGCCGCACGAGATTGTGCAGGAGCACAACCGCGCCCACGCCACAGATCGCGTTGGGAAGCAGCATGCTCAGGGAGCTGAAGCCGAAGATCCGGCCTGAGAGCCCCATCATCCAGTCTGAGAGCGGGCCCTTATCGAGGCTCACATACCCGCTCAGGTCGGCTGCGTTGGTGAAGAACGCCGTCCAGCTTTTGCTCGCGGCGAGCGCGGCATTGGCGTAGTAGGCGTTCGCGTCGCCGCTGATCGTCAGTGCCCAGCACGTCAGCACGGCCGCGATCACGGCGGTGGCGATCAGGCCCGGCCGCGACCACCACGGGTCGCGTTCTGGCCCGCGCACCACGCGCACGGCCGCGGCGGCGGGTGAACCCCCGAAGCGCAACGGGCGGCGAAGGAGGGCATCAGACGTTGACATGGCTCGGCTCGTGTCTGCGATCGAATCGTTGGGTGACGTTTGCGGGCGCGCGGAGTTCGCGGCCTCGCCACAGGTTGCCCGCAGTCCGGTGGCTGCGACGTAAGCGTTCACCTAAAGACCCGTAAGAAAGCGCCGCCCCGGCCGCCACTGAGATGCCTGAGCGGGCCCGCGCGCTGACGCTACCCTGTGAGTGAAGCCCGCCGGAGGCCCGTTGAGGGCAGCCAGCCTGCGCACCACTGGGTTACTATACTTTATGAAGTATGGTGATATTCCGGCGTCTTCTCGGCTTTTTGAGCCCCTATCGGAGCGGGGTCATATGGTCGTTCGCGCTGGCCGCCGGAGGGATTGGCGCCACCGTGCTGATTCCGTTCCTGACCGGGGAAGCGATCAATGCGATCCGCTCCCACCACCACCACGAGCTGACCCTGTTGGCGATCGCGATCGTCGTCGCCGGCCTGGCGCGGCTGGTGCTGAGCGTGTTCCGCCGGTTGGTCGCCGGCCGCGTCTCGCTGGGGGTCGAGCTCGATCTGCGCAACGCGCTCTACGGACGGCTCCAGCAGCTCGAGCTGTCGTTCTTCGACCGCCAGCAGACCGGACAGCTGATGTCGCGCGCGACCGTCGACCTGCAGTCGGTCCGCTTCTTTCTCGGTTACGGCCTGATCTTCATCGCTCAGTCGTTGCTGACGATCGTGCTCGCCGCGGTGGCCATGTTCCTGCTCCAGCCGGAGCTGGCGGCCATCTCGCTGGTTCCGGTCCCGTTCGTGGTCGTGATCGCCAACCGCTACGGCAAGCGCTCGCAACCGGCCATGCGAGAGGCCCAGCAGCGAATCGCCGAGCTGACCGCCGAGGCCGAGGAGAACGTTTCGGGGGTGCGCGTGGTCAAGGCGTTCGCGCAAGAGCCACGTCAGCTCGACCGCTTCAAGCACTCCGTCGGGCGAGTGTTCGACCAGCAGATCTACGTCACGCGGATCCAGGCCTTCTACGGATCGCTGATCAGTTTCCTCCCCAACCTCGGGCTGGCGGCGATCCTGCTCGTCGGCGGCCGCGAGGTGATCGACGGAACCCTCAGCATCGGTGCGTTCACCGCGTTCTACGCCTACCTGCTGATGCTCATCTCCCCCATGCGCACGCTCGGCTACATGCTCGGCGCCGCCCAGCGCGCCACCGCTTCTGGCGCGCGCATTTTCCAGATTCTCGACCGCGTGCCCCAGATCACGACGCCGGTGGGCGCACCGCCGCTCCCCGACGGACCCGGCCGCGTCACACTGCGCGACGTCTCGCTGACCTTCGATGGGTCGCCGCACCCCGCTCTGAGCGGCATCGACCTCGACGTGCCGGCGGGACAGACGGTGGCGCTGGTCGGCGCGATGGGGTCGGGCAAGACCGCCCTGGTCTCCCTGCTGTCGCGGCTCTACGACGTCAGCTCCGGCTCGGTCATGATCGACGGCGCCGATGTCCGCTCGGTCGACGTGGTCAGCCTGCGCCGGGAGATCGCGGTCGTCAACGACGATCCGTTCCTGTTCTCCGCCACGGTGCACGACAACATCGCCTACGCCCGCGCCGACGCCACACGCGAGCAGGTGGAGCGAGCCGCCGTGGCTGCCCAGGCCGACGGTTTCATCCGCAGCCTGCCCAAGGGCTACGACACGATGATCGGTGAGCGCGGACTGACGGTGTCCGGCGGCCAGCGTCAGCGAATCGCGATCGCCCGGGCGATCCTGGCCGACCCCCGGATCCTGATTCTCGACGACGCCACCTCCTCGGTCGATGCGTCGACCGAGCAGGAGATCAAGCTGGCGCTGCGCGAGGTGATGGCGAACCGGACCACGTTCGTGATCGCCCACCGCCTGTCGACGATCGCCCTGGCGGAGGAGATCTTCGTGCTGGAGGACGGGCGGCTGGCCACCCACGGGTCGCACGATGAACTGCTCGAGCGGTCTGATCTGTACCGCGAGATCGTGGAGAAGGGAATGCCCGACCAGGTCTTCCTGACCCGCAAAGCCGTCGGGGTGGGGGGGCTATGAGCGATCGATCCGAGCTGCGGCGTCGGCTGCAGCAGACCCGAGGCCGCGGGCGCAAGCTGCGCGGCTTGATCCAGCTGCTGTCTCCCTACCGCTGGCGCGTGCTGGCGATGTTCATCTCGCTCATCCTCGCCACCGCGGCGGCGCTCGCCCCCGCCCCATTGGCCAAGGTGGCGATCGACCAGGGCATCAACAAACACGATGTTCAGGCGCTCGATTTGGTGGTCGTGGCCTTCCTCGTCTCGGCGGTGGTGTACGCGGTCGCCTCCTACGCACAGACCTACCTGGTCGGGTGGGTCGGCCAGCGTGCCCTGCAGGACCTGCGCGCCCAGCTGTTCGCGCACCTGCAGTCGCTGTCTATCGGCTTCTATTCGCGCAACCGAGCGGGCGTGATCATCTCGCGCTTGACCAACGACGTCGAAGCGCTCGACCAGTTGGTCGAGGACGGGCTGGCCACCCTGATCCAGTCGAGCCTGACCCTGATCGGCGTGGTGGTGATCCTGTTCGTGCTCGATCCGCACCTTGCCCTGCTCACCTGCCTCGCGTTGCCGTTGCTGGCGCTGGGGGGATTCATATTTAGAATTTTTTCGGCCGATGCCTACCGTTTGACGCGGGAGAAGATCGCGTCGATCACGGGCTACCTGCAGGAGACGCTCTCAGGCATCCGGGTGGTGCGGGCGTTCGGACAGGAACCGCGACACATCGCGCGCTTCCGGGAGCTCAACGATGAGAACCGGGCCGCGAACATGACGACGGTCAACCTGAACGCGGCGTACTTTCCCGCGGTCGAGTTCCTGTCCGCACTGGTGACGGTCGAGATCCTCGTGGTCGGCGGCCTGGAGGCGATCAACGGGCACACGTCGACGGGGGTGGTGTTCGCGTTCGTGGCGGCCCTGAACAACTTCTTCGACCCGATCCAGCAGCTCTCCCAGCTCTACACGACATATCAATCGGGGATGGCCGCGCTCGACAAGATCTTCGACCTGCTCGACGAGAAGCCTGAGCTGTCCGACGCCCCGGGAGCCCTCACGCTGCCCCGGATCCGTGGCGAGCTGCGCTTCGACGATGTCTCGTTCCGCTATGGCTCCGACGAGGATGGTGCCTGGGCGCTGCGCGACATCGATCTGGTGATTCCCGCCGGCCAGACCGTGGCATTGGTTGGGGAGACCGGCGCCGGCAAGTCGACGTTCGCGAAGCTCGTGGCGCGCTTCTACGATCCGACCTCGGGCAGCGTGCTCGTCGACGGCCATGACCTGCGCGCGGTCACGTCCGACTCGCTGCGTTCACAGATGGGCAGCGTGCCCCAGGAAGGCTTCCTGTTCAGCGGCACCGTGCGGGAGAACATCTCCTTCGGCAAGCCGTTGGCCTCCGACGCCGAGATCCGCGACGCGGCGCGGGCAGTCGGCGCCGACACGTTCATCTCGGCCCTCGAGCACGGCTACGACACCCAGGTCGGCGAGCGCGGCGTCCAGCTCTCAGCCGGCCAGCGGCAGCTGATCGCGTTCGCCCGGGCGCTCGTCGCCGACCCGCGAATCCTCGTTCTCGACGAGGCCACCTCCAACGTCGACGTGCACACCGAGAGCCTGATCGAACACGGCCTGCGGCGGCTGGTGGCCGGCCGGACCGCGATCGTGATCGCCCACCGTCTGTCCACGATCAGGAGCGCCGGACGGATCATCGTGCTCGAGCACGGACAGATCATCGAGCAGGGCACACACGACGAGCTGCTGGACGCCGGCGGTCGCTATTGGCAGCTCTACCAGGACTGGGCCGAGCAGGCGGCCGCCTGATGGACACGCCGATCACGCCGATCGTCGTCACCGCGCTCGCGATCACCGCCGTGAAGGGAACGAACCTGCGGTCGGTCGACCGCATCCGGCTTGACCGCGACGGCGTGCGCGAGAACCGGCGCTTCTATCTGATCGATGCGCGCGATCGACTGGTCAACGGCAAGGTCCTCGGCGAACTCACCGCCATCGTCGCCGACTACAGCGACACCGCGCGCCGCTTGACCCTGACCCTCCCGGACGGAAGCGTGTGCGAGGACGGGATCCGGCTCGGTGAGCCAGTCGCGACGCGGTTCTTCTCAGGTGTGGTCGTCGGACGGCTGGTGCATGGCCCGCTGTCTGAGCGACTGAGCGAATTCGCGGGTCAGCCGATTCGCCTCGTCGAAGCCCCCGACGTCGGCGGTGCGGTCGACCGGCGCGGCCGAGGAGGCCACGTGTCGCTGATGTCGCGGGCCTCGCTGGCGCGCCTGCGCGAAGCCGGCGACGCGGCGGAGGTCGACGGGCGCCGGTTCCGGATGCTGATCGAGGTCGACGGCGTGCCGGCGCACGCCGAGGACGACTGGGTGGATCGCAGCGTGCAGATCGGCGAGGCGCTGGTTGCCTTCGGCGGACACATCGGCCGGTGCCTGATCACCAGCCGCGACCCTGACACGGGCGAGATCGACCTGCCGACACTCGACATGCTCAGGAGCTATCGAGGCGATCTGGGCACCACCGAGCCGCTCGCCTTCGGCATCTACGGCCACGCGCTCGTGCCGGGCACAATCCGGGTCGGCGACCCGGTCACTCCAGGCGACACCATCCGCGGCCCGTCAGCCCCGGCCGATCAAGCGCCGGCGCGTCAGCTCCGGCGGATGAACGCCAGCGCATCAGGCCCGGCCGCGGATAATGCGCCGGCGCGTGAGCCGGCGGGGGCGGCGGCCAGTGAGCCGGCGGGAGCAGCGGCGCGTGAGCCGGCGGGAGCGGCGGCGGCGCGAGCCGGCGGGAGCGGCAGCCCGCGAGCCGGCGGGAGCGGCGGCGGCGCGAGCCGGCGGGAGCGGCAGCCCGCGAGCCGGCGGGAGCGGCAGCCCGTGAGGACGGCGGACAAGCGGCGGCCCGCGGGCCCGGACGATAAGCTCGGCGGCCCGTGAGCCAGGAGCGCGTCCAGATCGAGGTTTCCGACCACATCGCCGCGGTCACCCTGACGCGGCCCGAGAAGCACAACGCGGTTGATGTCGCCATGTTCGACGCGATCATCGCGGCCGCTGACCGCCTGGCCAGCGAGCCCGGCGTGCGCGCAATCGTGCTGCACGGAGACGGCCCGAGTTTCTGCTCGGGACTCGACGTGATCAGCGTGATGGCGGCCGGCGCGGGACTCGACGGGTTGACCGAGCCGCTGCGCGGCGAGGTGCCCAACCGGTTCCAGCGCGCCGCTTATGACTGGGTGCGCGTGCCGGTGCCGGTGATCGCGGCCGTGCACGGAAACTGCTTCGGCGCCGGACTCCAGATCGCCCTCGCGGCCGACATCAGGATCGCCGCCCCCAACGCGCAGCTTTCGGTGATGGAAATCAAATGGGGGCTGATCCCCGACATGTCCATCAGCCGGACGCTGCCGCGCCTGGTCGGAATCGACGTGGCCAAGGAGCTGACGTACACCGGCCGCGTGATCAGCGGCACCGAGGCGCACGAGCTCGGCCTCGTGACTCACGTGTCCGACGATCCTCTGTTTCAGGCCCGCGGGCTGGCCACCGAGATCGCGGGGAAGTCACCCGACGCGGTGCGCGGCGCCAAGCGGCTGTTTGACGAAGCCTGGACCGGAACCGCCACGGAGACCCTGTCGCTCGAGGCCCAGATCCAGCTCGGCCTCGTCGGCTCCCCAAATCAGCTCGCCGCCGTCAGCGCCGGAATCGCCAAGGCCCCCGCCGAATTCGTCGACGCTTAAGGGGGTCAGCCCCCCACCAGCCCCTCGGGCGGGCAAATCGGAAGCCGGCGCACCGCAGCGGGTCGCCAGCAGGTCCGACCAGCGGACAACGCGTCAACGCTTGCCAGAGGCCGTGGGCGACAGGCGACGGGCGACGATTTCCACCCGGTTTGGGCCCGCCGATCTGGGGAACGTCAAGGATCCGTAGCCGGAGGGCCCTCGGCGGTGTTCCGGAGTCGGTCGGGGCGGGGCGACGGATTGAGGCTGAGTCCACGTGAGCTCCCACCACAACGCGGCGCGTGCGCTACGATCGCGCGCCCGTTGTGGGCCGATTCAATTTGGTCCGCGAGAGCCGAATCGGCGAACCTGTTGGAGGCCCCATGCGTCGAATCCGGGCAGTTCTCCCCTTCGGCACCAACGACAAGTTTCCCAACGGCAGATGATCCACGGCGGACGTTGGTGCTGAGCGCACGGCGGCCGGAGCACCGTCCCGGCATGCCCCCCGGTCGGTGCGCCATGAACGGGCGAGCCGGGCTGCACTCGATCGGGCGGCTCGCGCTGGCTGTCGGGCTCGTGTTGCTGGTGGCCGGCTGTGGCGCTGGCACGTCTCCCAATCCGGTTGCCAGTCAGTTTCTGTCCGCTTGGTCGGGTGGTCATTTCGTTTCAGCCGCACGTCTGACCAACGGCAGCCAATCGACAGTCACGACGGCGCTAACTGCGTTCGGTCAGGGGCTCAACGCCTCAGGGCTGAGTCTTCGGCTGCTCAGCGTGAAGCACAGCGGCAAGCAGGCGAGCGCCCGCTTCGCGGCGAACGTCACGATTGGGGGACTCGGGGCGTGGCGCTACACGGGCACGCTCGCGATGACGCGCAAAAGCGGCCACTGGTTGATCGACTGGCACAACGCCGATCTGAACCCAGCCATCGGTCCCGGAGAGCGTCTGGTCGCGGCGCGGACGCTGCCCCCGCGGATGCCGCTGCTCGACCGGGACGGGAGGCCGCTCGTGCGCCTGACCCCGGTGGTCACGGTCGGGGTCGTGCCCTCACTGCTTAAGCCTCGCCAACAGAACATCGCGATCCTGGCGCGAGTGCTGGGCATCGACGGTGCCACCCTGGCGCGCAACGCCGCCCAGACGCCCGGCGATGATTTTCTGCCCGTCATCACCCTGCGCCGCCCGGCCTACGAACGCGTCAAGCCGATCATCTATCCGCTCGCCGGCGTCCATTTCATGAGCGGCGTGCTCCCGCTCGCGCCCACCCCGAGCTTCGGACGGGCCGTGCTTGGCCAGGTCGGTCCGGCCACCGCCGCGGCCCTGAAATCCGCTGGCCCGCTCGCTCTCCCGAGTGACGACGTCGGGCTGAGTGGGTTGGAGCTCGTCTATCAGCGACGGCTGGCCGGGACCCCGAGCGGCCACGTCGAAGTGGTCGACGGCAACGGATCGACCCGGGCGACGCTGTTCTCGGTCACCGGGCACCCGGGCACCCCGGTTCGGACGACCCTCGACCTCGACCTCCAGGCCGCGGCCGAGAAAGCCCTGCCAGCCAATGATGGAGCTGCCGCCCTGGTCGCCGTCCAAGCTTCCACCGGGCAGGTGCTGGCGATTGCCAATCGGCCAGCGCTGTCGAGCGAGGACCTGGGTCTCGACGGCAGCTACCCGCCTGGCTCGACGTTCAAGGTGATCACGACCGCGGCGCTGCTCGCGGGCGGCTTTGATCCCAACAGCACCGTGCCGTGCCCGCCCTCGATCACCATCGACGGTAAGCGCTTCACCAACTTCGACGGGGAATCTGCGGCCGGAGCGAGCTTCCTCGAGGACTTCGCCCAGTCATGCAACGCCGCGTTCATCTCGCTGGCCGGTCGCTTGTCCCACGGCGATCTGGCCGCCGCCGCCCGGCAGTTCGGTTTCGGATCGCGGTGGCAGCTGCCGTTGGCTTCCTACAGCGGCCAAGCGCCACGATCAGCCAGCGCAGTCGAACAGGCAGCCGACATGATCGGGCAGGGCCGCATCCTCAACAGCCCGCTCGGAATGGCGTTGGTCGCCGCGGCCGTCGACAGCGGCGCCTGGCATCCGCCGACGCTGATCACCGACCCGTCTGCGCCCCAGCTCAGCCAACCACACGGACTGTCCGCTACCACGGTCGCCGAGTTGCGAACACTGATGCGGGCGGTCGTCACCTCAGGCACGGGAACTCCCGCCAACCTGCCTGGACAGCCCGTATTCGGCAAGACCGGCACCGCTGAGTACGGATCAGCCAACCCACCGGCCACCGACGCCTGGTTCATCGGTTATCGCGGCGACGTCGCGTTCGCCGTCATCGTCCAAGGCGGTGGGGTCGGCGGCCAGGTGGCGGCACCGATCGCGGCACGGTTCCTGCAGCCGGTGAGCTGAGCACCGCTCTCATCGGTCTGGACTCACCCACCCGTCGTCTCGCTGGTCCGCGAGCCAGGAACCCTGCCGCCCGCGCCCGCGCCCGCTCGCCGCGCGACGCTGGCGCTTCCACGCGTCCCGCGCCCGCTCGCCGCGCGACGCAGGCGCTTCCGGGCGCCCCGCTCGCCGCGCGACGCCGGCGCTTCCGCCCGCGCCCCCGCCTAGCGTCAGCCGGTGGCGTCGCGCAGTCCCTGCCACGCCGGCCGCCTCGCGTCTGCGAGCGGCATCGCGGGGCCGTGCTGAACTTTTGCCCAAGGTGACGAGTTTTTCAGCACGGCCCTCCCTCCGGGCGCATTCCCGCCCGCCCGCGGCCGCATTCCCGCCCGCGCCCGCAGCCGCATTCCCGCCCGCGCCCGCAGCCGCATTCCCGCCCGCGCCCGCAGCCGCATTCCCGCCCGCGCCCGCAGCCGCATTCCCGCCCGCCCGCGGCCGCATTCCCCCCCGCGCCCCCGGCCGGCTCGGCGCCGGCGGCCCCGGCCGGCTCGCCGCCGGCGGCCCCGGCCGGCGGCCCGGGCGATGGTGCGCCCCCCAGCGCCGGAGCGGGCACGCCTGCGCGCCCGAGTGCGCGAGGCGCGTGGTCGGCCGACCTGGGTTCGGCGCGGCACGGCATGCTGTGGCGCGTGGCCCCGTGGCTTGGCGTTGATGTGGGTGGGAAGCGGAAGCGGTTCGACGTGGCCGTCGTCGATGATCGCCGGCTCCTGGCGCTGGCCGGCAATTTGGACCGACAAGCGGTCATCGGGGTGGTCGACGCGCAGCGACCGGCGATCGTGGCGATCGATAGCCCGCGGTCGTGCGCTCCAGAGGGGCATACCACTCGGGCGGGCGAGCGTCAGCTCGCGCGGTCGATCTGCGGCATCCGCTGGACTCCGGATGAGCGGCATGTGCGGGCGAGCGCGTACTACGCCTGGATTGCCGAGGGGCTCGCCCTGTTTGATGCGCTCGCCGTGCTTGGGATCGAGACCATCGAGGTCTTCCCCACCGCCTCCTGGACGCGATGGCACGGCGCGCGAGGCGCCCGATCGCGGTCGGCCTGGAGTCGGGAGGGCTTGGCCGCCCTTGGGCTGGAGGACGTGCCGCCACGCACCAACCAGGATCAACGAGACGCGATCGCCGCCGCGGTCACGGCACGCCAGCACGGACAGGGGCTGACGGAGACGATGGAAGAAATCGTGGTGCCGGCCGGTCGCTGGTAGAGCCGCGCCGCCCGGGAGGCGAGAGCGGACGCCGGTCGACCGGAACGGCTCGGAGATGCGGGGGCGGATGAGACGGGGACCGACGCCGGACCCTCTCGCGAGGGGCCGACTGGCGCTTCGTGATGCAATGACTGGGATGAGAATCTCCGAGGCGCAGGCATTGTGGGAGCCGGCGGGCGTGTATTGCAACACCGCCAGCTACGGTCTGCCACCTCGGCCGGCGTGGGACGCCCTGCAATCCGCACTCGCCGAGTGGCACAGCGGCCGCACGAGCTGGGAGCATTGGGGGCAGAGCACGGAGGGCGCGCGGGCGGTGTTCGCGCGGCTGGTCGGCGTGGAGGTGGAGCGAGTGGCGGTGGGTTCCACGGTCTCCGAACTGGTCGGCTCGGTGATTACCGCGCTGCCGCAGGGAGCCCGGGTGGTGGTTCCCGACATCGAGTTCACCTCGACGCTGTTTCCGCTCCTGGTCCAGGAGCGCCTCGACGTGCGCACGCTCCCGCTCGCCGGACTCCTCGACGCGATCGCTGAGGGCGTCGAGGCGGTTGCGTTCAGCGCGGTGCAGATGAGCAGCGGCGAGGTGGCCGACCTCGACGCGATCGTGGCCGCGGCGGCCAGCGTCGGCGCGGTGACGCTGTGCGACGCGACCCAGGGGCTCGGCTGGCTACCGCTGCAGGCGAGCCGCTTCGACGCCGTCGTGTGCAGCGCGTACAAATGGTTGATGTCCCCGCGGGGGAGCGCATTCATGACCGTGTCGGATCGACTGCTCGAACGCGCCGTGCCCCACAACGCCGGCTGGTACTCGGGTGAGGATGTCCATGCCAGCTACTTCGGACCGCCGCTCCGGCTGGCCTCGAGCGCCCGCCGGCTGGATCTCTCCCCGGCCTGGTTCTCGTGGGTCGGCACGCAGCCGGCGCTGGAGCTGATTGAGCGGATCGGGGTGCCGGCCATCCACGCCCACAACCTGGCGTTGGCCAACCGCTTCCGCGCCGGCGTCGGCCTCGAGCCGGGGAACAGCGCGATCGTCTGCGCCGATCTCCCCGGCGCGGCCGAGCGACTTGGGCACGCCGGCATCGTCGCGGCTGTCCGCGGCGGGCTGCTGCGCACCTCCTGGCATGTCTACAACAACGAGAGCGATGTCGACCAGGTCCTCGATGTGGTCACCCGGTAGGCCCCCCCGCAGCCGGTTTCGCCGATCGTCGCGACGGGCAGCCCTCAGCAGGTGAGCGCAGACGACGAGATCCCCGATGCCTTCGGCTCGCGCGACCCGTTCACGGTCGGCGTCGAGGAGGAGTTGTTCCTGGTTGATCCAGTGAGCGGGGGTCAGGCGAACGCGTCGGCCGCCGTGCTGGAACGGTTGGGACCCGTGGACGGAACGGTCGAACGTGAGTTGCACGCGTGCCAGATGGAGCTGATCACGGATGTCTGCCACAGCTCCGGCGAAGCCGTGGGTGCGCTCGCCGCGATGCGGCGCGCCGTGTGCGCAACCGGAGCGGGGCTGCTCGGATCAGGCACCCATCCGTCCGCGGCCGAGGGTTCGGCCGAGATCACCGACAAGGAGCGCTACGAGCGCATCCGCCACCTGCTCGGGGACGCAGTCGCCACTCCGGTCGGCGGACTGCACATCCACGTCGGGATGCCCGACGCCGACACCGCGATCCGGGCGTTCAACGGCCTGCGCCGCCATCTGGCGATGCTGCAGGCGCTGGCAGCGAACTCGCCGTTTCGCCACGGCCGCGACACCGGTCTGGCGTCCGCCCGCGAGGTGACGATGCGCGGCTGGCCGCGTTCGGGCGTGCCGCGCGCGATGCATGACTTCGAGGACTTCGCCGCCATGGCGCGACTGCTGGCGCGCGCCGCGGATGTGCCGGACTACACATGGTTCTGGTGGAAGCTGCGCCCACATCCTCGGCTGGGCACGGTCGAAGTACGGGCGCTGGACGCCCAGTCCTCGCTCGATGACACCGCCGGACTGGTCGCGCTCGTGCATTGCCTGGCCCACCACGCCGCCGAAGCGCGCCCCGAGCCGGATCCTCCGACCGAGGTGCTCGAGGAGGGGTCATTCAGGGCGGCACGGTTCGGTGTCAACGCCCGCTTACCGGACGCCGAGGGCCGGCTGCGCCCGGTGGACGAACTGCTCTCGGACGCCCTCGCCCTGGCGCGGGGCTATAGCCGCGAGTTGCATTGCGACGATCAGCTCGAGACCCTTCCCGCACTATTGGCGCAGGGGGGCGGCGCCCGGCGCCAGCGGGCGGCCTACGAGATCGCCGGGATGGACGCGCTGCTGCGCGAGCTCACGGAGGTCACCAGCGCGGGGTGAGATCGTGTCCCCTGCGCGCCGAAGGCTCGACTAAGCGGTCGCCGTCGCAAGTAAGCTCCCGAAGCGAAATCTGACCTCGCAGCCTCTCGCGTGCTGGCCGCACGGACGCTTGTACTGCAACACGAACGAATGGGATGACACATGCCGCTGGCGACGTTTACGTTTGGAGACGCGCTCCTCGAGGCGCTGGAGATTGCGCTGCTGGTGCTTTGGATCTGGGTCGCGATCAGCGTCGTGATCGACATCTTCCGCAGCCACGATCTGTCCGGCTGGGGAAAATCCGCCTGGGTGCTGGTGATCATCATCATGCCGTTCCTGGGTGTGCTGATCTACCTGATCTTCCGCGGCCACAACATGCACGAGCGCTCAGCGAACGCCGCCAAAGCGCAAAACGATGCGTTTCGCGAGTATGTGCGCAGCGCCGCGTCGACTCCGGTCGACGATGTGGCCAAGCTCGAAGACCTCAGGAACCGCAATGTGATTACCGAGGAGGAGTTCCAGCGCGCCAAAGCCAAGGCACTCGCCTAACTCGATCACGCCGGCGCTCCTCAGCGGGGGCGTGGCTGAGACACCTCCCGTGTGGCATGGTTCGCTCGTGAGCGCGCAGCTGCAACGCCATGTCCTGGGGGTCACCTGGTATGAGGAGGGCGGCACGTTCCGCTCGGCGCATGCGCTGGCCAGCGACGGTCGCGTGTGGCTGGTCGACCCGTTCGACGACGCGCCCGGCCTCACCGCGGCGGCAGAGCTGGGCGAAGTGGCCGGAGTGCTGCAGCTGCTCGATCGCCACGGCCGCGACTGCGAGTCACTGGCGCGGCGTTTGGGCGTGCCCCTGCTGCGATTGCCGGATCGGGCGCCCGACACGCCGTTTGCGGTCGTGCCGATGATCTCGCGCCGGCTCTGGAAGGAGATCGCCCTGTGGTGGGCAGCGGAGAACACCCTCATCGTCGCCGAGGCTGTGGGGACCGCCCCTGCGTTCGCGGTGGGCCGCCAGGCCGGAGTCCATCCGCTGCTACGACTGACACCGCCGCGGGCGCAGCTTGCGCCCTGGGCGCCCGAGCGGCTGTTCGTCGGCCACGGCAAGCCGATCGAGTCCGGTGCTTCTGGGGCGATTAGCGAGGCCCTGGCCCGATCTCGCTCAGACATCCCGCGTCTGTTGAAGGCGCTGCCCACGCTGCTGCGCGGGGGCTGAATCAGCGATCTGCCCACCGGCTGGAAGTGGGCATTCAGGTTTGCTGAGGTGGATGCCGACCTGCTCGGGAGGCGGCATTCAGGTTTGCTGAGGTGGGTGCCGAGCTGCTCGGGAGGCGGCATTCATGTTTGCTGACGTGGATGCCGACACTCTCGGTATGTCGTTGGTTGAGCGTGGTCGTCAGATGGTCGGGCCCGATACGGTCGAGGTCGGCCGCAGCGCCTGGATCCGCAACCCACGACGCACTCGAGTGTGGGCGGCCCTCGCCCTCCTGTGGTCGTGGGTGTTTGCCTG
>Ga0302326_10008342_pt1 | contig 22877 bp, 14 predicted proteins | sample Palsa_T0_3_FD_202264 | JGI IMG/M metagenome (GOLD analysis project Ga0302326, IMG submission 202264) | Peat permafrost microbial communities from Stordalen Mire near Abisko, Sweden - Palsa_T0_3 | ecosystem: Environmental > Terrestrial > Soil > Palsa > Peat permafrost | place: Sweden: Abisko... | reverse complement strand
GAGGAGACCGCACTGTGGACCTCCGAGTAACTTGTCTCCACTTGCGGCAACCAGGTCCGCGCCGAGGCTGAAGCTATCGGGCAGCGTTGGCTGAGAACCGACTCCCAGATCTTCAAGCGAAATGCATAAGCCCGTGCCCTGATCTTCAAACACGGGGATGTTATTTTTTTTACCCAGCGCGACAAGCTCTTCGAGCGTTGGCCGCTCGGTGAAACCTTCCATGCTGAAGTTGGACTGGTGAACGCGAAGGATCAGCGCCGTCTCAGGCTGAATCGCATTCTCGTAGTCGGAAATGCGTGTACGGTTCGTGGTGCCAACTTCGCGCATGCGCGCGCCGGACTTCGAAAGAATCTCAGGGATGCGAAATCCGCCGCCGATCTCGACAAGCTCGCCGCGGGAAACAATGACTTCAGCGCCCTCGGCAAGCGAGTTGAGTGCAAGAAAAGTAGCTGCCGCGCAGTTATTGACCACGAGCGCGGCTGCCGGCGTATTGGAATTGCGCCCGCTTAAACCGCCAGCCCTGCTCTCGAGCAACGCTAAAATGAGTTCCTCTGCATGAATATCGCGACGGCTCCGTTCGCCACTTTCCAGATCGAACTCAAGATTACAATATCCCTTCGCTGTTTCGGCGATGTGCTCAATGGCTGAGGCGCTGAGTGGCGCGCGTCCAAGATTGGTATGGAGTATTACGCCAGTCGCATTGATGACGCGCCGCAGCGAAAAGCGCGTATTGGAATTGAGTTCTTCAACGACTGCAGAATCGACTGCGCTCACGCACTCGATAAGACGGCCACGGGTCATTTTTCCGCCGGCAATCCTTTTACGTATGCGATTGAGCACGGTTCGGGTAGCTTCTGTTGTCGCGCTGTGCGAATGAATCTGGAGAAGCGCCTCAAACTCGGGAGTAAGCAGAAGATCATTGACTGAAGGCAGCAGCCTGTAGAGGCTGGCATGTTCGTCGCTTGCTCGTTCAATACTCTTCATAAGGCGACCGCTCTAACAGGGAATGTGCTGTACCAGTTTGAACTACCTCAGCAGAATCGCCGGCTCACCTGCGCCTGGAATGTAGGGGCCAAGCACTGAGCCGATCCGGGCCGCATTCAAACCCGCGCCGCGAAGGCAAGCAAGAAGCGCATCAGCGGACTCAGCTGCAACTGAGACTAACAGACCTCCGGCGGTCTGCGGATCGTACAAAAGTGTGCGCAAGTCATCAGGAATTTTGTTGCCCTGCGCGTCCGCGCTGATGCACTCGGCAAATTCGCGATTGGCCAACAGGCCCGCGGGGATAGTACCGAGGCGAACAGCATCACGCGCCCCCTCGATGCAGGGAACCTGTTCCACCATGATCTCGATCCTCATACCGCTGCCAAGAGCCAGCTCGCGTCCATGGCCCATCAAGCCGAAGCCCGTGACATCAGTCATAGCGTGGACGTCGGCATGTTCCGCCACCAGCCGCGAGGCCGTCCGATTCAGCGTCGTCATTGAATCGACTGCGCTGGCAACCCATTCAGGCCTGGCTTTGCCCTGCTTGATCGCAGTCGTAATTACCCCGGTACCAATCGGCTTGGTAAGGATCAGCGCATCACCTGCAACCGCGCCTGCGTTAGTAAGGACGCGCAGCGGATCGATCAGGCCTGTTACGGCATAGCCAAACTTGATCTCTGCATCGCGAACACTGTGGCCGCCTACAACGGCACAACAGGCCTCAGCCATTTTCGACATACCGCCGCGCATAATCTGTTCCAGCACGTCCAGATTCCCATCCGGAGGGAAGCACACGATGGAGAGGGCGGTCACCGGCTCGCCTCCCATGGCATAGACATCGCTGAGTGCATTGGTGGCTGCAATCTGACCGAATGTAAATGGATCATCAACCAGTGGAGTGAAAAAATCGACGGTCTGGACCAGCGCAAGATTCGTGGCGATCCGGTAGATCCCGGCATCGTCTGAAGTGTCGAATCCTACCAGCACGTTGGGATCGTTCTGCTTTGGAAGCCTGGATAACACTGCCGCAAGCAGGCCTGGCGCAAGTTTGCTTGCACATCCCCCCGCCTTCACTGTCTGCGTCAGTCTGATCTCTGCTGAATCAGCCAATCGAGCCCTCCATTTTCAGATACCATACAAAGCAGAACGCATTCCTGTGAATGCGCTGCGATCGTTGAGGAAGTGCTTAGGTTCCGGTGATCCTCCCGGTCTTCAAAACCGGTGGTCGTTCTTAACGGGCGACGGTGTGTTCGACTCACACGCACTTCCGCCAAGTGATGCATGCTGACCTGACGCGCTTCACCAAATCAGATGGCCCTCTTACCCAGATTAGCGTCCCCCATCACTCGTGTCATTCAACCTTTCGGCCGAAGACGAACTGGGCCTGGCGAAATATACTTCCGCCCAAACCCCAGTCGATCCCGACACAACCGCCTCAACGAAAGCTATTTCTCTTCACGCCACTCCGGGATAAAGCAGGCGGATCAGATTTGCTTTTCTAACCCAATCACGTCTTCTCCACTGAAAGATCTATATTGCGGAAATTGTCATCATGGTATATCCCAGAGATAGCGAGGTCTACGACATGGATAACGAAAAGACCAAAATCGAGCTGATTGAAGATGCCGATGCTACCGGCGACGTGGCCGCAGTCTATGACGAGTGGCGTCAGAAATCCGGCAGGCAGAAGATGCCGGGGATTCTGAAGTGCTTCAGTCACCGGCCCGACTTTCTTCGCGACGTGATGAAGTTCGGCGACACGGTACACTTTTCTGAGGGCCATCTTAATAGGCGCCAGAAAGAGGCCATCGCCAGTTGGGTTTCGTGGCTCAATCGCTGTCCATATTGACTGGACTCGCATGCATACTTCCTGCGTGTTCAGGGAGCAGAAGAGAAGACGGTGCAGGCGCTGGCCCACGGCAAGCTCGACGAAGCGGAATTGAGCCCGGCGGAGCGCGCGCTGCTGGAATACGTGACAAAGGTGACGGAGGCTGCGTATCGCACGACCGCAGAAGATGTCCAGGTCTTGCGCGATCATGGATGGACCGATCCGCAGATTGCCGAGGCTGTCTATATTACCGCGATGTTCGCATTTTTCAATCGTGTTGCAGATGCTTTCGGGATTCCACCGCAAGGCTATCTTGAAATGAACAAGGTGACGAAGTAATCGGGACCTTCTGTTCGGGTCTCCGCACGCCGGGAAACCGGCAGCCAATCGTCGTCGGGCAAAGTAGCACAGGATCTGTGCAGGCTCTTCCGCGTGCGCGTCTCCTGCCCTTGGTCTATCTCATGTCCACCATTCGATGGATGCGGACTGAACAAGCAATCCGTGAATATACTGCTTGAGCGCACTTTCTTCCCTGTCCGAACCACAAGTCGAACATTGATTCCGCTTTGATCGCAACCTGTCTCAATGGAATCAGGCGCTGGTCTCTCCAACTCAATCGTCGTTAGCTGGGATCCTCGAGGCGAGTTATGAATCGGCGGAATTTTTTGCGAGCGCAAAGTGCCATTTGTGCTGGTTGGGCTATCACCAAGGCAGTGCCCGTCCTGGCAAATACTCCTTCAGCAGGCGGATGGCGGACTTTCGAGGTCACCACCAGCGTCGATTTGCTTAAGCCAGGCGGTGTGAGTCACATCTGGCTGCCGGCCCCGCTGATTCGCGATACCCCGTACCAGCATACAATTTCGACCCGGTTCACCGCGAAGGGTGGATCGGCCACGCTGAGTAAGAGGAAGCAAAACGTTCTCGGGATCGTCACCGCAACGTATCCCGCGACGGCCAAGCCAGCATTGACGCTTACCAGCCGCGTCTCGCTGAAAAACTATACCGTCGATTTGTCCTCTCGGGCGATTGCTCCGCCCGTATCACAGACAGAACTGGACTACTTCCTTCAGCCCAGCCGGTATGTTCCGACAGACGGCATCGTGAAGCAGACTGCGCTCAAGGCGACCGTCGGCGCCACCACCGACATTGAGAAAGCGCGTGCCATTTATGAATGGGTCGTCGAAAATACGTTCCGCGATCCCAAGATCCGCGGATGTGGTCGAGGCGACATCCGCTTCATGTTGGAGTCCGGCGATATGGGTGGCAAATGTGCCGACCTGAACGCACTGTACGTTGGCTTGGCCCGCTCAGTGGGCTTGCCCGCGCGGCATGTCTATGGCTTGCGAATAGCCAAATCGGCGCTGGGCTACAAGAGCCTTGGGCTGGCCACAGATATTGCCACGAAAGGGCAGCATTGTCGCGCCGAAGTCTACGTGCGCGAGCATGGATGGGTGCCAGTGGACCCAGCCGACGTTAGGAAAGTCGCTTTGGAAGAACCTCCTGGGAACCGTCCCCTTGACGACGAAGTCGTGTCGCGGGCCCGTGATCATTTGTTCGGATCCTGGGAGATGAATTGGATGGCCTACAACTACGCGCACGACGTGGAAATGCCCGAATACGCTGGCAGTCCGCTGGTGTATTTCATGTATCCGCAGGCAGAAACCTCGAAGGGACGAGTCGATCCGTTCGATCCGGATAACTTTAAATATGAGATCACGGTGAAAGAAATCACCTAGTTAAGCTCCGAAGATAGATGACAATCTTCCCTGCTCGTTACACGCTCTCCCCAGGATCGCTCCAGGAAAGTCGGCCAATGTTTACAGATCCAATCCAATTGGACGAATAACCGGCTGATCGGACAAGTCCTGCACTAGCCCAACACGCCGAAGTGCTCTTTAAAGTTTATTCATTGATCGCGCGTTGGTGGGCAGCAGTCCGAATTTTTTCCGGTGGGAGAATCCGCAGACATTGTCTGCGAATTTGGCGCGGAATCGGACCATTCGGCCTCAGGTAGGACTCGAACCTACAACCCTTCGGTTAACAGCCAAATGCTCTGCTTCGCTTCCTGCTGCTAATGGTTGCTATAAGCTCCTATCCTTGTCTGCTTTGCCCGCTCCCTCCTTTCCGCCGATTGCTACCTATACGTCCCTGATTATGACCTATTTTGAAGTAGGGTGGGCACAAAAATGGGCACAGTCCTACCTTGAGGTCAAGACTGCGGAGGAAGGTGAATGAAGTCTTCCTTCCGTCTCGAGTGGACCCCTCTGTTGAGACAAATTGAAATCGGCACACTTGCCGCCTGCTGAATTTGCCACTCAAACAGCCCCCTTCTCCTCCAGAATGACCCTCGGTTGGTGAAGCGGACGCGGGCTCTGGTGGAGACCAACCCGTCAGGAATAGCCAGCCGAAGACTCATCGAGCGACCCCTTTAGCTCCAACACGACAAGAGCGATAGTGTATTAAAGGCTGATGCAATAAAGATTTGACATGCAGGAGTTCCGGGCATATTCTTTCGAAACAACGTTAGCGGTAACGTGACCAGCCGGGGAATGAACATGACCACTGCATTGCAAGCCGCGTCCGACCGGATTGAGCAGGTCTCCATCCCTCAACGCCGCTTGTACACCGGGGCTACGATGCCGGCCATCGGCCTGGGAACTTTCGGCTCAGACCACGTATCGGCGAGCCAGGTGGCTGAAGCAGTGAGGGGCGCAGCAGCCGTCGGCTATCGTCACTTCGATTGCGCTTCTGTCTACGGCAACGAAGCTGCGGTCGGAGTTTCGCTTGCAGAGATGATTGCGGGTGGGATCCGGAGAGAGGACATCTGGGTTACATCAAAGCTTTGGAACGACAAGCACGCGGAAGACGACGTGATCGCGTCCTGCCGCCAATCGCTCGCCGATCTCCGCCTCGACTATCTGGATCTCTATCTCATTCATTGGCCATTTCCGAATTTTCATTCACCGGGATGCGACGTGACCTCGCGCAGCGCCGATGCGAAACCTTACATCCAAGCCAACTTCATGCGAACGTGGCGAAAGATGGAAGAACTGGTCGAACTCGGTCTTGTGCGCCACATCGGCACTTCAAACATGACCATTCCCAAGCTCCAACTGGTGCTTCGGGATGCGCGGATCAAGCCGGCGGTGAATGAGATGGAACTCCACCCGCATTTTCAGCAGCCGGAATTATTCAGGTTTGTGGTGGAAAGCGGCATTCAGGCCATCGGCTACTCTCCCATCGGCTCTCCGGGCCGTCCGGAACGCGACCGCACCCCAGAGGATACCTCGCCCACGGAAGACCCCGTGATCGTGAAGATCGCCGAGAAGCACGGAATTCATCCTGCCGTTGTTTGTATCAAGTGGGCTGTTCAGCGTGGTCAGACCCCGATTCCGTTCTCAGTGAACCCGCGCAACTATCTCGCCAATCTTCGCGGCGTCGCATCCGATCCTCTTTCGAGCGAAGAGATGGAGCGGATTGCTGCCATCGACAGGAATTGCCGGCTGATAAAGGGTCAGGTGTTTCTGTGGAAGGAAGGACAAAGCTGGGAGGATCTGTGGGACGTGCGTGGAGAGATCACTCCCGCATGACCTGCGCCACGCAAGGGATTCAGCCGGGACGATGACGGAGAGACGCGACATGAGCGAGACGATGACAGCGGCGTACCTGCCCGGAAACAGCACGGTGGAGTTGCGGACTGCGCCGGTGCCGGTCCCAGGAAAGGGCGAAGTTTTACTGCGCATGAAGGCTTCCACGATATGCGGTTCCGACATTCGCGCCATCTATCACGAGCACCTCGGAAAGGGTCCTGAGGGATATCAGGGAGTGATTGCAGGGCACGAGCCCTGCGGACAGATTGTCGCCACGGGGGAAGGTTGCCGGCGCTTCAATACCGGCGATCGCGTGATTGTCTATCACATTTCGGGCTGTGGCGTGTGCAATGACTGCCGCCGCGGCTACATGATCTCATGCACCAGCGAAAAATATCGTCGCGCGTATGGGTGGCAGCGCGACGGCGGGATGGCCGAGTACATGGTGGCCGAGGAGAAGGATCTCATCGCTCTGCCTGACGAGCTTTCGTACGCGGACGGGGCACAGGTGGCCTGCGGATTTGGAACCGTGTACGAGGGCCTGGAAAAGATTGGGATCAACGGCAACCACGCGGTCCTCATTACAGGGCTCGGTCCGGTCGGTCTAGCCGCGGGAGCCCTCTGCCGAAAGCTCGGAGCCAACAAGATCATCGGCATCGACGTTGTTCCGGAACGGATGCTAATCGCCTTTGACCTTGGCCTTTGCGATGCCGTTCTTGTATCGGGACCGGACAATGTCGAAAAAGTGAAAAATTTGACCGGCGGTTTCGGCGTGGAGCGCGCGGTAGACTGCTCGGCGCATCATGGCGCCCGCGCCACCGCCATTCGCGCCACGCGCAAGTGGGGAAAGATTGTCTTCATCGGTGAAGGCGGAAAGGTCGAGTTCAATCCGTCGCCCGACATGATTCACGATCAGAAGACCCTTTACGGGTCGTGGGTCACGTCGACATGGCTGATGGAAGAGTTGGTGGAAAGACTTGTTCGCTGGAACCTTCACCCCGCCGACATTATCACCCACAGATTTCCGCTTAGCCAAGCAGCGGAAGCCTATGCGCTCATGGCCTCGGGCAAATGCGGCAAGGTCGCCATCTGTCAGGATGAGGAGTTGCATGCACGCGAAACGACGGCGGAATAACGACTGCGGACGACTGAAGTCAACAAGGTCTTTGTCTTTCACGAGGTTGTGCCTCCGTAAAAAAGCGTTTAACAAGCCAGTAAGGAGATGTATCCATGCGGCGTAGAGACTTTTGCAAACTGATCGCGGCCGCGGCTGCGGCAAAGACCCTGCCCCTCGGGGCGCAAACCGGTCAGGCCGAGCAAACGCCTGCATTCCGCGACTTCAACAGCTACTCCGGAGACTACGTGAAGTTCTGCGCTACGCCGCAAGACGAGCGCCAGTTCTACGCATTAGAGAACAATCTGTTGATAACAGAAAAACTCGACGAAAAGAACTGGAAACCCACGGCGTGGGGCGAACCGCCGGCCCTGCCTGTTCCCGGAGGCTCGTGGGATGGAGTTCCCATGGATTCTCCACTCCCCGACCTCGGCGGCGAAGGTCCATACAAACCCACGTGGGACTCAATGCTTCAATATGAAGCACCGGAGTGGTATCGAGATGCTAAATTCGGCATCTGGGCGCATTGGAGCCCGCAGTGCGTGCCGGAAGCCGGTGACTGGTACGGACGGAACATGTACATGGAGGGTTCCGATCAGTATAAGTATCATCTCCGCCACTATGGCCATCCCTCGGAGTTCGGATACAAGGATCTTTGCCCGCAGTGGACGCTGCTTAACTGGGAGCCCGAGGCCCTGATCGAGCGCTACAAAAAGGCAGGAGCGAAGTTATTTATCGCCCTCGCTAACCATCACGACGGTTTCGACGCCTGGAACTCGAAATACCATCCATGGAACTCAGCTAACATCGGTCCTCATCGCGATGTCGTCGGCGATTGGGCCGCGGCGGCGCGCAAACAAGGTCTGCGCTTCGGTGTGACCGTGCACCAGGCACGCAATTGGTGGTGGTTCCAGACTGCGCACGATGCGGACAAGACGGGACCAGGCTCAGGCCGGAGTTACGATGGCAACCTTGCCGCCGCGGAGGGAAAAGACCAATGGTGGCAAGGGCTGGACCCCCAGCGCCTGTGCGGCGTAAAGCATCCTTTTAACGCGCTGCCTGACATCTCGTATGTGAAGAACTTCTACGATCGCACCCGCGACCTGATCGATCAGCACGACCCAGACTTGCTCTATTTCGATAACTCGCTTCTCCCCCTGGGGTGGGGCGGCATGAATATTGGCTCGTACTTCTACAATCACAACCTCAAAACTCACGGCGGAAAGTTGGAAGCTGTCCTCAACATCAAGGAGGTTCCAGATCGCATCGCCAAAGCCGTGGTCGCCGACTATGAGCGCGGACTAACCAGCAAGATCATGGAATACGCGTGGCAGTCCGAGACCTGTATTGGGGAGTGGCATTACAACCGCGCACTGCTTGATCAGGAGGGCGAATATGGCGGCTATCTGTCGCCACGCGATGTGATCCATTGGCTAATTGATACGGTCAGCAAGAACGGCACCTTCATTCTGAACGTGCCCGGCAGACCGGACGGGACCATCGATGCCAAGGAAATCGCCGTCCTCGATAAGATCACCGATTGGATGCAGGTGAACGGCGAGGCCATCTACTCGACGCGACCGTGGAAGGTCTCCGGCGAAGGGCCGGACACCGTGAAGAGCGGCTCATTTCAGGGTGACAGTATCAGCAAGCTTGGAGTTAAAGACATTCGATTCACCCGCAACAAGACCAATACGGTGGTTTATGCCATCGTGCTTGGCTGGCCAACCGAGCCGATCATCGTGCAGTCGCTCGGCACTTCCGCCGCTAACATTCCTGGAATAGCCAATGTTCAGTTGATTGGGACTGATGAAAAACTCGCCTGGAAGCAGACACGCGAGGGCCTGCGCGTGGAGTTGCCGAAACGTTATCAACCCAAAACCGATTTTGCTGCGGCGTTGAAAGTAACCCTCACGTAGACATTGTCATTGAGCAGGTCAAGTGATCCTTCGACGAGAGTTTCTGCACAAGTTCTTTGCGCTCGGGTGCGCCAGGGCGTCTACGGCTGTCGCTGCAAAGATGAGCATCCTGCCCGGTGCGCGTCAAACCCGCGATTCCAAAGGAGCGATGACCGGCCTGCGGCAGCCTCCGCACCGTGAGGTATCCCTCCGCTCAAACAATCTGGCTGTCACCCTTGACGCCGAAGACGGACTGCCGTTTCGATACGATTTCAACGGAGAATCCATATGGGGCGAGGACATCGGAGCTCCTATCACGGCAATTCTCTGCCGCCGTCAGCCGAGGAGTTACAACGCGGTTTCGTTGAAAGCCGACTCCTTCACCAGGACAACTCACAGCATCGTGTTTCGATTTGCCGTGCCTTGGCAGCATCGGGATGGAGTGAGCTTCTCGCTGCGGTACTCAATTGAAGATGCGTCCATCGTCTTGACGATGGAGGATGTTGTGGAGCACCCCGGCTTTGAGTTGATCGAAGCGGCGCTACCCAGCTTGGCGACAGTGCGCGAAGGCGATCGAGCGGCGTGGATGGCGCAAGGCCGGGGCGGCGGATCGTTCGTCCGCTTGGCGGACGCGAAGCCCTATCGCTATGCCGATGACGACAACTTTGGCCGGATCAGTACCGAGCTTCCCATGGGCGCGGTGGGGGTGGGAGGCATTGGCTGCTTGATGGAAGTGACCGCATTCATGGATGGGACGGAGACTTCGATTGCTGCGGTCGAGGGCAGACGCAGCGCGCGACTTGGAACCATCCAGGTGCATCGAGTGCACGGTGGCCGTTGCTACGAGATGAACGACGGCAATGACGCGGCATGCGGAAACGGGCAAACGCCGAACCTGCTGGTCGAGCAGCAGTCGCGGTGCAGGTTGGACTTCTACAAAAGTGAGGATCCGCAGGCGCCCTGGTTCCCGGCGGCGAAACTGCTACGAGCGCGGATGCCACAGCGGCCCACCGATTACTTCGACCACAAGTTTCTGTTCATGATCGCCGGCAAGCAGAAGACTGAGCGGGAGCCTCGAACCACATTTGCGCAGAGCCATAAGCTCATTGGCGAAATTGCGCGGCTTACGGACTACGCGCCACAGGTGGCCTGCATCAGCGGGTGGGTCTACGATGGGCAGGATACGGGCTATCCGTCAGAAGACGTGGTAAATGCGAGCCTGGGCAGCTATGACGAACTGATGAAGCTGATGGAAGACAGCCGCCGGCTGCATGCCAACGTCAGCGTGAACGTGAATTACGACGACGCCTACAAGAGCAGCCCGCTCTTCGATCCGGCATTCATCGCGCGCGAACCGAATGGCGGGCTGTGGAAGGCTCGCGCATGGGACGGCGAGGACTCTTACATCGTGGGGATGGCCAAGTATGTGGCCGGCGGATGGGCGGGGCGGCGCATAGACGCGATGATGGCGCGCTACCGGCTGCGGAATGCGTTGCTGATCGATGCGATGTCGTGGTTCACGATTCGCAACGACTGGGATGTGGAGCAGCCCGCCAGCGGCTACAAGAATCTCGTCAACGGCAAATGGATCGTCATCGAAGAGTTTCGCAAGCGCGGGGTCTATGTGACCTCAGAGAAGTTCCGCTATCCGATGGTCGGAAAGCTGGCGCTTACTGTAAACGGCCCGGAGACGTCGAAGTGTCCGTTTGGTGGACAACAGGTTCCGCTGACGGCGATCGTCTATCGCAAGGCGGCGATCTTTGGCGGCTCGGGCGATGGAAAGCTGCGTCCGCGGGAGAACCTGTTCTGGAACAGTCGGCCGGGTTTGTGGTTCGAGAACAAGACAGACCGCAAAGAGATTACCGATTTCCATTTCCTGGTCGTGCTGCCGTTCAATAAGGTGCATCTGCTGGACGTGGAGTCGTATTGCGCGCGCGGCACCATGCGGGAGATTCGTCTCGAGGGCGATTCAACGATTTGGATGGATACGGCGAGTTCGTCGTACGGCGTGAAGTGGCGCGGCACAACGATCACCGCGAACGAGTCGACTACCTGCCCCGTGGATGCGAAGCGAGTTGCCTTTTATTCGAAAGCCGATGCAAGGTTGAGTTACCCGCTCCCGGCGCATTGGTCGGCCGCGGAAGTTACGGCGCGCCGGCTGACTATCGATGGGCGCGAGCCGTTCCCTTTGCAAATTGAGGACGGGCAAATTGTGGTCGATGCTCCCGCACAGGCACCGGTGATGGTATACGCGAGCAAAAGCGCCATAGCAACGCCGGCAGCGACTCCATCAGCTTGATTTGCGTTTCGACTTCTTCTTCACCGGACCGATCTTGACAATCCCTTGTCGAACCGTTGCTGATCCCGCAGCGGTGGTATTGTCTGGCGGCGCGGCGCCAATGGTGGATTCGCGCACCACCAGAGTTGGGGTCAGAAGAATCGTCTTCGGCTTGTCAACCTTTTTCGCGAGAAGGTCCAGTACAAGCTGCGCTGCAGCCTCTCCGAGTTGCTGCGTCGACTGATCGACCGACGTCAGCGGAATCTGCAGGTACTTCGAATACTTCACGTTATCGAAGCCAACAAAGGCAATGTCCCTAGGAATCGAGAGACCCGCATCGAGCGTGGCCTTCATGGCGCCGATAGCCACTACGTCATTGTGGCAGAAGACGCCATTCGGCTTCGACTTGCGCTTAAGCAGCGTGCGCATCATCTCGTAGCCCGCGTTGTCGCCGGACCTTTCCTCGTTGGAACTGGAGAGGATCAGGTCTTCGCGCATTTCGATGTCGTTGTCGCGCAGGGCGAAGCGAAATCCGCGGAAACGGTCAGCGGCAGGGCTCAGGTCGGGACTGCCGATATAGGCAAGGCGCCTGCGGCCCAACTGAATAAGGTGCTCGGTAGCCAGCTTGCCACCGGCAAAATCGTCTGTGCCGACAAAACTTGCGCGCAGGTGGGGAAACGGCCGGTCAAGCAGCACAAACGGCGTACGCTGATTGTGCACGCTCATGAAGCCCTCGAGGACTTCCTGGCAGGAGGCGATCAGGAGCGCATCGACGCCACGGGCAAGCATCATGCGAATTTCGGACTTCTCCACTTCGGGGTTGTGCTCGGACGAGGCCAGAATGAGGCCGTACGACTGGTTCCGGAGCGCACCGCCCAGGGACTTTGCCAACTCCGTGAAGAACGGGTTGAGCAGATCCGGGACGATGAGCCCAACAATATAGGTATGGCCGGTGGCAAGTCCGCGCGCAGTCATGTTGGGCTGATAGTCCAGTTCCTTCATGCGTGCGAGAACGCGCTGCCGCGTCGCTTCGCTGATGTCGGTATTGCCGCGCAGGGCTTTGGATACAGTAATGACGGAGACATTCAACTCTCGCGCAATGTCTTTGAGACGGATCGCCATCGATGCTCCAGGAGAAAGACCAATACGCGCACGAGAGGGCGAAAGCGACCCGCGATGCGCAGGGTAAAGGATACAGCATGCGCAACGAGGAGCGGTAGCGCTATCCGAACGCCGGGCCAGGAGAGGGCAGGCATGAACCTCCAGCGAACCAGGCTTCGCTCAGGAATTCCAATCCGACAGATTTTGTGATAGCGTTACCGTTAACGTTTGGCGGACGGTAATACGAGCTCGATTCACAGGGAGAGGCGATTGGTCTGCCATGTCGGGCGCGGGTTGACGGCGAGGGGTTGAAGCTGCGGGTGCGGGTGAACGTTCTCGAAGCATTTGGCAGAAGAAAGGTGCAGCAACGAATGGAGCTCGTGCCAAAGGTCGGGTTCTGGGGAGCGACGTCGGCCAATGTGCTGAACATGATCGGCGTGGGCCCTTTCCTCACCATCCCGCTCGCCCTGACCGCCATGGGCGGACCGCAGGCGATGCTGGGATGGATCCTTGGCGCATTCGTTTCGTTGTGCGATGGAATGGTCTGGTCGGAGTTGGGGTCGGCGATGCCGCTCGACGGCGGCCCGTATCACTATCTCCTGCAAGCATTCGGACCGCAGAGCTACGGCCGCCTGTTCAGTTTTCTCTTCCTGTGGCAGGCAATTGTACTGGGACCGATTTCGATTGCCGGCGGTGCGGTGGGCTTTGCCCAATATGCGGGATACCTACTGCCCCATCTGTCTCATGCAGGCTCGGTTGCGATTGCAGCAGCGGTGTGCCTGGTGAACACGGCCCTCTTGTACCGGAACATTCGTTCCATCTCCTATCTATCCATCGGCACCGCCATCATCGTTCTGGCTTCAACGGCGTGGATCATCTTTACCGGCGTGACGCACTTTCATTCGGCTATGGCATTTGATTTTCCTCAACACGCGTTTCATCTGGATCGGGGATTCTTTCTCGGGTTGGGGTCGGCAACGCTGATCGCCATGTACGATTACGGAGGCTACTATAACGTGTGTCTGATCGGCGACGAGGTTTCCACGCCGAAGAAGACGATCCCGCGATCGATCCTGTTTTCGATCCTGTTGATTGCTGTGATCTACCTGGTGATGAATATCTCCATCATCGGCGTGCTGCCCTGGCGCGATGCGATGCACTCGCAGACCATTGTCGCGGACTTTATGGTGCGCGTATATGGCAACCTGGGGGGCAGGTCCATCGCGATCCTGATTCTTGTTGCTTCCTTCGGCTCGGTCTTTGCGATTCTGCTGGGCTATTCCCGAATTCCCTATGCTGCAGCGCAAGGGGGCCAGTTCTTTTCGGTCTTCGGGCGCCTTCATCCGAAGGGAAAGTTCCCCTATGTTTCCCTGCTTGCGATGGGCATCTGCTCGGCAATTGCATGCCTGTTCAGCCTTGAAAGCCTGATTACCGCGCTCATCGTCACGCAGACTCTTCTGCAGTTTGCGGCGCAGTGCGTCGCCGTTATGCTGCTGCGCAGGCAGAAGCGCGCCATTGCCGACGCTTACAGGATGCCCTTCTATCCCTTGCCGGCGCTGATTGCGCTGAGCGGGTGGCTCTACATAGTAGTCACGAGCGGCGCAGTCTATATTGCGCTGGCTGGGGTTTTCCTGGTCCTTGGGATTGCGGTCTTTGTGCTGCGCGCCCGCCAACAAAAGAGCTGGCCTTACCCGGAGGCAGTATGACGAAGCGTTGGGACGTGGTCACCGTGGGTGAGATCTACATCGACCACGTGTTTTCTGGATTTCAGAACTGGCCGCTTCCGGGCGAGGAGATCTTCACTCGCAATTATCTTCGAGAGCTTGGAGGCGGCGCCGCCATTACGGCGTGCTCGCTGGGCCGTCTGAACCGCAAAACAGCCGTTTGTGGCGTGGTAGGTGAGGTTGAGGAGCTCTGGATCAAGCGGCGCCTGGAAGACTTCCATGTTGAGACCGAAGGTGTGAGGCGTGTGCACGGCAGTTCCGGTGTCACGGTGAGCGTTTCTGTGCTGAGCGAACGCTCCTTCTACAGCTATGCGGGTAGCAACGAACTGCTGGGCGAGTACCTGGCGTCGCGCGATCTGACGCAGCAGTTGCAGCACGCCGCGCATGTGCATTTTGCTGTCCCTCTGGAGCGGCGCTATGCGCAGGCCGTACTGCCGGCGCTGAAAGATGCGGGATGCACTGTTTCGCTGGATGTTGGTTGGCAGCCTGAATGGTATCGGAAACCGGAAAACCTGCAGACGTGCATCGAGATCGATTATTTTCTGCCCAACCGAAAAGAAGCCGAATGCCTGACCGGCAAGGAGCGCCCTGAGGAAGTGCTGCTGGGCCTGGAGCAACTGGGATTCAGCCACGTGGTGGTCAAACTTGGCGCGGATGGCGCGGCGATTCGGACAGGCGGCCGGATGCTGCAAGTTCCCTCGCCGGACATCAAGGTCGTGGATACGACGGGGGCCGGGGATGCATTCGACGCGGGCCTGATCGACGCAGTCCTTGCGGGGGCCGATGCGGAGGAAATGTTGCGACGGGCAGCGGCCTGTGGAGCTCTCTCGACAAGAGCGGCTGGATCTCTTAACGGCCTGCCGACACGGCAGGAACTTGAGGATATTCATGGGCAATCGTAAAGTTACGCTCATCGGCGGGGGAGGCTTGCGTACTCCGCTAGTGATCTACGGAGTCAATGAATCGCGAAAGCACCTGGGCGTTGACGAGATGGTGCTATACGACCTAGACGCCGAGCGCGCGCAGGTGATGTGCGAACTGGGCCGGTCGCTGATCGAACGGGAAGGCGGCGGTCTAAAGCTGCGTGTTGCAACTAAGCCTGAAGACGCCATTGCAGGCGCGTCGTTCGTACTGACAGCGATCCGTGTTGGAGGAATCCAGGCACGAGCGAAGGACGAGCGCATCTCGATCGAACATGGTTATCCCGGACAAGAAACGACCGGCCCCGGCGGGGTGGCCATGGGTCTGCGCACGGCCGGGGTAGCCATTGAATACGCGCACTTGATCGAGCGCCTGAGTCCCGATGCCTGGATGATCAACTTTACCAACCCGGCTGGCTTGATTACTCAGGCAGTGAGTCACAATTCAGGCGCGCGCGTAATCGGCATTTGCGATACCCCAGCCGAGCTTTTCCATCGCATTGCCCAGGCGCTGGGAGCGAAGGCCGCCGATGTGCACTGCGACTACATCGGGCTCAATCACCTGGGATGGGTTCGGCGCGTGCTGCTGGGCGGCGAAGACGTAACGAGCAGAATCCTCGACAGCCATGAGGCTTTGCAGAGCTTGTATCTGGCGCCGCTATTCGACTTTGAATTGCTGCGCAGCCTCAAGCTCATTCCTACCGAATATCTGTATTTCTACTACAGCCGGCGCAAGGCGCTTGCCAATCAACGCACCGCGGGCACAACGCGAGGCGAGGAAATCGGCTTGATCAACGAAGACCTCTTCCGGCAACTCAGGGCGAAGCTCGCAGCCGGAAAGACACAAAGCGCATTGACGACTTATGTTGACTATCTAAACCAGCGCTCGGGCTCGTACATGCAGCTTGAGGCGAGTGCGGGGACAGCCTTCGACAAGTCCCACTCGTTGACGGACGACCCGTTTCGCGTCGCAACAGGGTACCATCGAATCGCGCTCGACGTGATGAACGCGCTCTGCAGCGACGAACCGCGCAGGGTGGTTGTCAATGTGCGCAATCAGGGCGCGATCTCTGAAGTGGAGTACGAAGACGTGGTGGAAGTGCCATGCGCCATCTCGAGACACGGAATCGTTCCGGAATGCTGCGGCTCGCTGCCGGAAGAAGTCCGCGGGTTGGTGCTTGCTGTGAAAGCCTATGAGCGCGTCGCAATCCAGGCAGCCGTGACCGGTTCGGCGCAGTTTGCCCGAAAAGCGATGCTGCTGTATCCGCCCATTGGCGAATGGGAACCCTCGGCAGATTTGCTGCGACACTTCTCCGCAGAAAGCCCCGCCTTTCCCGTGCTGCGGTAGGTTGCGATACTGGAGCCGTCGAAGCAGAATCGCACACAAAGCTGACCTGTACCGCTACCGCATTTTGATAGGCGGCTCGAATTCTCCGAAACCACGCCGTTTTTTTAGGAAATTCCCAGATTTATTTCCATCCAGAAAATTATTCAAGAAAGCTATTGCATTTTACGTTAGCGGTACCGTAAAGTATCGGGCAATTGAATGCCGCCGATTTTCAGGCATTAAAACCGAGCTCCCGGCTTGCCTACGAACGCGGTTGCCGTGGGCCAGGCGAGCAGAAAAGAGAGCAAAGGCCAAGAACCGGGAAGACTTTGAAGGTTGAATAATCTGAAGCGGCTTGTCTGGGAAGCGCCACCGGAAGACCGAACTTGACGATCGCTAATTCCTTCAAAGGTATCGCTAACGCTCTTTCATTTGCGCGCGAAGAGAAAGCTCAAAGGAACTGAACAAACTCAGGAGGCACCTCATGAAGCGAATCACAGGTTTATATTCGAATCAGTTCATCGTTTGGACTCAACGCATCGCACTTCGTGCCCTGATGGTCGCGCCACTGTTCTGCGGACCTCTCGGGGTTTCACAATCGTCCACGAGTGCCCGGCTCTCCGGTTCGGTTACCGATCCCAACGGGGCTATGGTGCCCGGCGCCCGCGTTACGGCGCTGAACACTGGGACAGATCTCGAGGCGGTGGTTGAAAGCGACGCCACCGGTAGTTATGCATTCAACTCGCTTCCCCCTGGACAATACAAAGTCACCGGGGCGCTCGCTGGATTTGAGACGCTCGTAAACACCGGCGTCAGCCTGACCGTGGGCCAGAACGCAACGCTCAACCTGGTTCTGAAGCCCGGCGGTCAACAGGATACTGTCACTGTGACGGGCGGGGCTGAGCTGATCAATACGACATCGGCCGAACTGGGCCAAATCGTAGATGAAACCACAGTCAAGGATCTGCCGTTGAATGGCCGCGATCCGGGGCAACTGGTGTTTCTCTCCGCAGGCGTGACCAACGAGTTGAACAGCCAGGCGTCCACGCTGCAGCAGACCAACTCGTTCCCCAACGAGTCCGGCGCCTCGGCGGGTGGGCAGCGGCAGGGTAGCACCTGGTATCTGCTCGATGGCGTGTCGAACATGGATACCTACACGCTGCTGGCTCTTCCGTTCCCCAATCCGGATGCCACGCAGGAGTTCCGCGTAATCTCCAACAACTTCGATGCGCGCAATGGATTTGCTCCCAGCGCCATTGTCAGTATTGAAACCAAGTCGGGCAGCAACAAGTTCCACGGCGGGGTATTCGAGTTCATTCGCAACGATTACTTCAATGCGAAAAATCCGTTCAGCGGAAACCTCGACCTTCTCAAGCGCAACCAATTTGGCGGCTATGTGGGCGGCCCGATTCTAAAGGACAAGCTTTTCTTCTTTGCCAACTACCAGGGAACTCGGGAGAGCTATACGGCCGAAACCAACACCGCTTACACTCCCACCGCGGCGGAGCGGAACGGCGACTTCTCGGCTTTGCTGGGCGTGACCGACTCGATGGGCAATCCGGCTCCCATTATTCTCCCCGCGCCTTTCGTCGGCAACAAGATCGACCCGTCAATGTACAGCCCGGGCGCGGTTAAGATGCTCCAGTACATCCCTGTCGGTCAGAACCCCACTACGGGGTACAGTAACTTTGCATTGCCCAAGCAAGCGACCTTTTTCAATGAAGTGACAGCGCGCCTCGATTACACCATTAACGACAAGCAACGGATTTTTGTGCGCAGCTTCCAGAACGACTACAAGCAGCAGGGCATCACGATTCCCAACAACATTCTTGCCGGGATTCTTGGCTCGAATGGCGTCTACCTGAACGAGGTTGTGAACCACACCTGGATGATCAGCCCGACGACTTTGAATACGCTTGCGGCAGGCTGGGTCAGTTACGACTTCCATACCGGAACTCCTGTTCTCGACTCCAGCGGAAAGCCCATCTGCCTTTCGGAGTTCATCAACGTCGTCGATCCGCCGAATGAATGTTACCTTGAAGACTTCAACGTGGTTGCGGGCGGCTCCGTGAGCCCCTATCTTCCACCGGAAGGATTCGTAAGTTTTTCGAGCAACCCGGACGATACCAAGCGACGCGACTATGCACTGACCGATACCTTCACCAAGACGATTGGCAGACATACGATTACAGCCGGCGCAGACCTGTTCCATCGCCATCACACCGAGCGCTCCGCGTTCATCCAGAGCCCGATCATGGGCTTCAACGGCGAATATGACAATGGCGTTCCCTTCGCGGATTTCCTGCTGGGGAAAGCTGACCAATTGGTCCAGGGAGCAGGGGAAGCGGGAGCCACTTCGCAATGGATGTTCGGCATCTACGGGCAGGATCAGTTCAAGCTGAAGCCAAATGTGACAGTCACGCTGGGGTTGCGCTGGGATCCGAATACGCCGGCTGTTGTCGCAGGCGGGCGCGGAGCGGCCTACATTCCAGGGCAGCAGAGCACTCGGTTTCCCAATGCTCCGCTTGGGCTTGTGTTTCCCGGAGACGCGGGCATCAGCGACACTTTGTACCATTCCAGCTTCACTTACTTCGAACCCAGGATCGGAATCGCCTGGTCGCCGCGTCCAACAACGACGATCAGGTCTGCATTCGGAATGTTCACGACTCCGATGGAAGATGCGTTCTATCAGAGAATGTGGGATGTTGCGCCGTTCAATCCGCAATACAGCCCATCGTCAAGCACAACCAATTTTATTCCCTTTGACAACCCATGGACCAACTTCACTGGCGGACCGGGGCTCGCGGCTGGCAAGAGCCCGTTTCCTCCGTTCGCAGGGCCGCAACAAAATCCGCCCGCGAGTTCGACGTTCGGCAGCGGCGTCGGGGTACCCGCAACTTTCATTCCGAATCTGAAGCTCGGCGTTACCGAGAGCTGGAATCTCTCGCTCGAGCACCAGTTCACCAAGGCGCTGGCTCTCCACGTGGCATACGTAGGCAGCGAGTCGTATCATCAGGCCACCACGGTCGATCGTAATCCCGGACAAACTGGATCGATCGGCGTGCCCAACGATCCGATTCGCGGAGTGCGCGTGAATCCCGCATTCGGAGGGATCATCCAGGTGCAGGATGGCGGAACCGCAAGTTACAGCGCGCTGCAGGCCGGCATCGAACATAAGTTCGCGCATAACTTCCAGATTCAGTCAAATTTCACATGGTCCAAGACAACGGACGTGGGCGGATCGGGCGATCCAGATTTTGAATCCAGCGTCAGCGACCCCCACAGCATCCAGCACGACAAGGGCCCATCCAGCCTGAATGTGCCGTTTGTGTGGGTCACTTATGGGCTTTACCACGGTCCCACTTTCGACGGAAGAAACTTGCTGATGAAGAAGATTCTCGGCGGCTGGGCGGTGAGCGCAATCTTCACCGCGGAATCGGGCGAACCGTTCACTATCAACGGGGGGAACGGCAACAACAACTCCGGCTACGATGAGGGACAGGATCGCGCCGACCTGGTTCCGGGGCAGCCTTTCAGAATTCGCCAGGGAGGCAAGCACAACTGGCTCAACAACTACTTCAACCAGTCGGCATTTGCGGAAAATGAATTCGGAACTCCGGGCGACGCACGCAAGTTTTTCATCCAGAACGCTCCAGATCGCGACATGGATGTTTCATTCATCAAGAATGTTTCCATCCATGAGCGGTACGCCATTCAATTCCGGTGGGAAATGTTCAATGCGACCAACACGCCGAGTTATGGTTCGCCTGACAACAACCCGACGGATAGCAACTTCGGCCAGATCACGGGTATCGGGCCCTATGCGCCACGCGTGATGCAGGCGGCATTGAAGGTCACCTTCTGATTGATTTGCCTGAAATACTTCGAATGCGTAAATCGAAATGGCCCGGATCTCTATAAGATTCGGGCCATTTATCTGTGTGCAAGTCACGATGTTGCGCGAGAAGCTGCGAGTTACCAGTCGACCTTGCCCGGGATGAACTCGGCAATCAGATCTTTGTAGTAAGGCTTCAACTGCTTGAAGTCGGGCTTGGCGGCGCCCTTGGAGTATAGATCGTAGGGGTTGAACTTCAACACCCACGGCAGCATCTCTTCGTCATGCTTCGACAGCAGGTGGCTGTAAGCTCCCTGCTGGTGCCATGCATAGAAGGAGTGATAGCGCAGCATATAGAGAGCCTCTTCGGGCATGTAATCCTTCACAACGTGCCCGATGTAGGCGTCGTGGCCCCACGACATGTGCACATTTTCAAGGCCGCAGTGGGGCTCATAAATACCGGATTCTGTTTGGTACTCGGGCAGGTTGCTGTCCGGGTTTGCGGCGAAGTATTCAGGGAAAACGATCTTATCCGACCAGGCGCACCCCACGGGGAACGTATCGCCCACCACGGCCCATTGCGGCTCCCCGTAAAGGCAGAGCACCTTGCCGAGATCGTGAATGAAACCGGTAAGGACCATCCAGCGCGGATGACCGTCCTTGCGAATGGACTCGGATGTTTGCATAAGATGCTCGATCTGGGTCAGGTCGGTGTCGGGATCACTCTCATCGACGAGGGTGTTGAGGAACTCCGCCGCTTCCCAGATGCTCATCTTGCCCTTGTTGAGGGCAAAGTACTCCTTCTCTTTCGAGACAACATAATTGAGGGTCTGGCGCTCGTGGTTCGTCTTGTAAAACTCGGCTACAGTCGGCACCACCGCTGCATCGTAGTTGCGGAACTCGGATTCGCTCTTGCCTTCACGATAACGGCCGGCGACAAATTCGCCCCAGCTGTCTTCAATCGCCAAGCCGTCGGGTGCTGCGTTTGGAATTGTGGTTGACATGAAAAATACCTCACCGTGGAAAATACACCGTTAACGCTAACGTAGCTCAAAATTGGCGAGAAGGCAAGAAAATCCTTCGAGGCATGAGACATTCCGGACTTTGGCTGAAGCTAAAATTGAATCCGGAACGCGACGACAGTTTCCGAGGGCAGATGCGCGGGGCAAACAATCACCAATCCACCCGGATCCTGATGCCAGACGAGCTTTTCGCCACTGCCCACTAGTGTGACAGAGCGAATAGGCGCAGTCAGCAAACCAGCATCCGTGCCCAGCGAGACGATCTTCACGCGAGCCCCGGGAAGTGGTACCGCTAGCGCAAACGCATAGACCGAGCCGTCGCTTCCTGCCGTGAATCGGAAGTCCGTGAGACCAAATCGGAAGTTCGCTTGATCTTTGCCGAGCTGTCCCGCAGGGAGCGTCCTGAGATTGCCCTTTGCATTCCTCGCGCCCTCGCCGAACCTGACCCAGGCCCTGCTGCCGTAGATGGCTTCGCCATTGATCTTCATCCAGGCGCCGACTTCATGAAGCATCTGCCGGCTCCCTTCATCGAGCGACCCGTCCGGCTTGAGCGAGACGTTGACGGCGTAGTCTCCATCGCGCGAAACAACCTCGAGCATGTAAAGGATCAATGCGCGGGCGCTGTACACAAAATCGGGCCGATAGAACCAGTCGCCGACCGCGTTTTCTCCGATCCAGACCTGGTCAGTCTTGATTCCCTCAGGAAACTGGGCTTCGAATGTCGTCGCAACGCCGTGGAGCGGCGGATGAAACTTCACGATCCCGATCGTATCGACCTTGCCGCGCGTCTGAAGGCTACGGTTGTAGTAGTCGGCCAGCACGCGCTGAATGGCATCGCACTTGTAGCCTGTGCCTGTGGCGTTGCCGCTGAAGGGCTGCGTCGAATCGCCATCGGTGAAAATAAAACCGGGATCGTATTTGTTGATCACGTCCATGATCCGCAGAGCCCAGCGCGTCGCGTACCAGTGCGCGTAGCCCAGATGCTCGTAGAAGATGCCCGCGTCCGGGCGCCATTTCGCTTCAGCCACGCCCTTGTACGCGCGCAGATCGATCCCATAGAGCAAACGCGGATCGTACTCTGCCCACCACTTACCTTTCCCCTCCGCTAATGTCTGATTTGCATCGTAAGGCGCGCCCGCGAACTTTCCACGGGGGTCGCTGCCAAAGGCTGGCTGGTACCACCACCACGTGTACTCATGATGGAAGGCCACACCGAAATGTATCCCGGCCGCGCGCGACGCGCGCGCCCATTCACC
>Ga0302326_10008339_pt1 | contig 22880 bp, 19 predicted proteins | sample Palsa_T0_3_FD_202264 | JGI IMG/M metagenome (GOLD analysis project Ga0302326, IMG submission 202264) | Peat permafrost microbial communities from Stordalen Mire near Abisko, Sweden - Palsa_T0_3 | ecosystem: Environmental > Terrestrial > Soil > Palsa > Peat permafrost | place: Sweden: Abisko... | reverse complement strand
GAACGTCGACCTTCTCTTGGGAGATGAGGCGCTTCGCTTCGTTCGTGCCGATCGCCGGCTGGCTCGCGTCGTCGCCGCGCAGGATCGTCCATTGAATTCGAGAGTTCTTCTTGTTGGCTTCCGCGATGGCGAGCGCGAGCCCGGCCTGCTGCGATTCCGACGCGGCCGCGTAGACGCCCGAGAAACCGTCGATGTGGCCGATCTTTACGGTTACGCCGCCGCCCGCGGCGATGACGTCCTTGGGCGGCGCGAGCGGAGCAGCTCCGGCCGGCCGATTTTCAAGGAGCGGAAAACCGAGTACCGACGCGCCCGCAACTCCGAGCGCGCCCGTGCGACGCAAGAACTCCGAGCGAGAGACTTCACGCTCTAGATCGTCACCCATGAAGGACCTCCAAAAAAATTGCGTTGAAGAAAACGTTTGCTTGGTGAGTGATAGGCCTTCCGAGGCGACTTTCCTGTGACTCGCGAAATGCGCCGCATGGCGACGGCCAAGATCGCACTGCTGCTGCGCCTGCTGGCCGCGATCGACGAGGGCCGCTACGGCTTTGAAGAACTCAAAGCGCACCTCGACGACGAGCGTCCTCCCAGCACGCGCACGCTGCGGCGCTACCTCGCGACCCTTGCCGAATCGGGCTTCCCGTGGCTCTACGACCGGGCTTCGGGGACGTACCGGTTCGAATCGGGTTACTCGCTCCGCCGGCTCGAGCTATCCGGTAACGAACTCTTCGGTCTGCTCGCGTTGCGCGGCATCGCGGCCTCGCTCGGCGGCAATATCGGCGCCTCGATCGGCGAGGTGACCGAGAAGCTCGCTCACCTCTCCGACGGTTCGGCGACGGCGAAGCCGGCCGTGCGCGTCCATCTCAGCGATCCGCAACTCGACCCCGAACGCGCGGCCATCTTCGAACTCTTGCAACGCGCGCAGCGCGAACATCAAAGCGTGCGCTTCGAATACGTGGACAAGAATGCAAAGCGCTCGACCCGCCACGTCGATCCGTACGGCTTCGTCGTTTCCGGCGGACGCATTTATGCCGTCACGCACGACCGGTTGCGGGGCGACCGGCGCGTCTTCGCCGTCGACGGCATCGCGAACGTGCGGCTCGCGCCGCAGCGTTTTACGGTGCCCGACGATTTCGACATCGAAGCGTTTGCCACGCGTTCGGTCAGCGGAATCATGCACGGCGACCAGGCAACGCGCGTGACCGTCCGTTTCTCGGCGCTCGTCGCCCGAGCCGCCCAAGCCGAGCGGATCGTCCGCGAGCGCACGATCGAGGAGGGCCCGGCAGGCGGCGTCACGATCGCGTACACCGTCGCCGATCCGGCCGAATTCGTCCGCTGGGTACTCAAGTTCGGAGGCGAGGCCGAGATCGTCGCGCCGCCGGAAGTCCGCGCTTTGGCGCGCGAGATCGCCTCATCGGTCGCGGCGCTGTACAAAAGCTAACGGGGCCTCCGCGATCGCTCGCGGAAGCCCCGTCGACGTGTTTTCCGCGACCGGCGGCGCGTACATCAATTGCTCGATTCGCATCTCTGCCGTTGGCGTTCTTCGGCCGGTTCCCGGATGTCCGCCGCGAAGCGGTGTTCCAAGGTGCGGCGACCGCGATGTCACGTCCATCGCACTTCATTGCTGAAGTGTTTTTATTCTAAACGGCGCGTTTTTCGGTTTCAAGAGCCCAAACCCCCTACCCACAACGAATCCACAAGAAAGTACGTTTATTCGCCGAAATCCACCGCGTACTCACAGGACGGAGCCTTTCTTGCTCGCTATTTCCGGTCGACTTCCTCGCTCTCTCGGGCTCCTTTGCGCGGCATTTTTGGGGTTCGCATGCGCGGCACCGGTGCCCGCGGACGCACCGCCGGCCGGGCAACCCGTCGACGGCATCCGCTGCGACCAAATGGAAGGCTCGGTCTTTCACATCCATCAGCATTTAGCACTGTACGACCACGGGAAGCCCGTCGCCGTGCCGAGCGACGTGGGGCGTCCGTTGGTGGGAGGATGCCTCTATTGGCTGCACACGCACGCGCCCGACGGCATCATCCACGTCGAGTCACCGGTTTTCCGCAGTTTCACCTTGGGGCAATTCTTCGACATCTGGGGCGAGACGTTGACGGGTTCGGTTGCCGGTCCGGTACGCACCAAAGGCAAGCTCACCATCTTCGTCAACGGGCATCGCTACGACGGTAATCCGCGTTCGATCGAGTTGGCGCAACATACGGAAATCGTCATCGAGAACGGACCGCCGCTCGTCACGCCGGCGCCCGTCGATTGGCAGGGGCAGTAGCCGGCGTCAGCCTTCGTCGGCAGCGCCGAGGTACGCCGCCGTGATTTCGTCGCGCCCGAGCAATTCGGCACCCGTGCCCTCCATTGCGATCTTCCCGCGTTCGAGAACGTAGGCGCGATCGGCCAAGGCCAGTGCCTTACGCGCGTTCTGTTCGACGAGCAGAATCGACGTGCCGCGCGCGCGCTCTTCGGCGACGATCGCGAAGATTTGATCGACGAGTTTTGGAGCGAGCCCCATCGACGGCTCGTCCAAAAGCAATGCCTTGGGGTGGGTGATCAAGGCGCGGCCGAGCGCGAGCATCTGTTGTTCGCCGCCCGAGAGCGAACCGGCCGGGACCCGGCGCCGCTTTCCGAGGATCGGAAAGCGCTCGTAGAGTGCCGCGATCTCGGCTTTGCGATTCAAGTCGGGCCGGATCTCCGCGGCGACCAGCAGATTCTCCTCAACGCTCAACTGCGCGAGCATGCGGCGGCCTTCCGGAACGTGCGCGAGCCCGGCGCGGACGACGTCGTGCGAAGCGGTTCGCGCCAGGTTACGTCCGGCGAAGCGGATCGTTCCCGCGCGGATTGGCAAGAGGCGCGAAAGCGTCATCAAGAGCGTCGTTTTTCCCGCGCCGTTGGCGCCGACGATCGCGCACAGCGTGTGGGCTTCGAGCACGAGCGAGACGCCGTGCAAGACTTCGATGCGGCCGTAGCCCGCGTGGAGGTTCTCGACTTCGAGTAAAGCCATCAGCCGAGGTACGCTTCGACGACGGCGGGATCGCGCTTGATTTCGGCCGGCGTCCCTTCGGCGATGCGTTCGCCGAAGTTCAGGACGACGACGCGATCGCAGACGGCGCTTACCAGCGACATGTCGTGCTCGACCAGTAGAACGCCGGCACCGGCTTCGGCCGCGCCGCGAATGACGGCGCGCAGCTCGTGCGTTTCGCGCGGGTTGAGCCCAGCTGCGGGTTCGTCGAGTAAGAGCAGCTCCGGCTCTGCGGCCCGGGCGCGTGCGATCTCGAGCCGGCGCTGCTCGCCGTACGGCAGCGCGCCGGCCCGCCGGTCCAGATCCGGAACTTCGAGCGAGGCTTGTGCGAGCAGCGCGTGGATTGCGCCATCGTCGAGTCGCCCACGAAGCCGGAAGGCACCGGCGCGCACGTTGTCGGCAATCGAGAGCGCACCAAAAAGACGGATGTTCTGATAGGTTCGCGCCACGCCGGCGCGCGCGATCCGATGTGCCGCCAATCGATCGAGGCGGACTTCGCCGAGGCGGATGGAGCCGCTGCGCGGACGCACGATGCCCGTGACGGCGTTGATCAAGGAAGTCTTGCCGGCGCCGTTAGGGCCGATCAAGCCGATGACGGCACCCGCGGGCACGCGCAGATTGACGCCCTCGAGCGCGCGCACGCCGCCGTACTGGACGCCGAGCCGATCGACGATCAGGTCGCTCACGTGCGCCGCCTCCACAGACCCGACAACCCGTCGGGCGCGAACAACACGATCGCGAGCAAGATGGCGCCGCTTGTGACGTCGCGGTAGTCGTGCAGAAAACGGACTGCTTCGGGCAGTATGGTCAGCAATGCGGCGCCGAGCGCGGCGCCGATCGAACTCGTCACGCCGCCGATCACGCAGGCCACCAAGATTTGCTCCATGCGCCCGAACCCGAAATCACCCGGCGTGATGAAGAAGTTGGAGTGGGCGTAGAGCGCGCCGGCCAACCCGGCAACGAAGGCGCCTGCCACCAGCGTCCCCAAGCGGACGCGAGCCGTATCGATGCCGACGCCGCGCGCGGCGCTCTCGTCCTCGCGCGTGGCGGCAACCGCGAGCAGCGCCTTTGTATTGCGCAGCGCGAAGAGCGCGAGGCCGGTTGCCGCGAGCGTTCCGTAGATCAGCCACGTGTTCGCGTCGCTCGGAATGTTCGAGAAGCCCTCGGCTCCGCCGGTGGCCGGGATATTGACTTCGACGATCTGCGCGATCTCGCCGAAGCCGATCGTGGCGATGGCGAGAAAGACGCCGCGCAGCCGCCCGATCGGCCAGGCCAGCAGCGCGGCTGCCAGCGACGCGACGAGCGCTCCCGCAAGTGCTGCGAAAAAAATGTTCCACCCGTAACTGACGGCGGTGATCGCGCTGACGTAGGCGGCAATGCCCATGAAGGCCGCTTGCGCTAATGCGAGCTGACCTGCGCGCAGCGAAATGGAGAGCGACACCGCGAGCAGAGCGTTGATTCCGATTTCATCGAAAAGCTTCGAGTGCGAGACGAGGAACGCGAGCACGCCCGCCTCAGGCCGTTCGCAACGCGCGCTTACCGAGAAGCCCCGAAGGCCGCAGTACGAGGATCAGAAACATTACGCCGAATGCGATCGCGTCGCGGTAGCTCGAAGAGATGTAGGCGACCGAGAGCGTTTCGACCACGCCGAGGATCAGCGCGCCGATCACGGCTCCGGTGATGCTGCCCATGCCGCCCAAGACGATGATCGCAAGTCCCTTGAGCTCGATGCTCGAGCCCATTTGCAAGCTGACGCTGTTGTACTGCAAACCGATCAAGATACCGGCGGCGCCGCCCAGCGCCGAGGCGATGAAGAACGTCAGCGCGATCGTTCGTTCCAGGTCGACGCCCAGCAGGGCCGCAGCGGTCCGGTCGTCGGCGACCGCGCGAATATTCCGTCCCAGGGCGGTAGCGCGAATCGTATAGCTGAGCAACAGCATCAACCCGATCGCCACGCCGAGAATCGTGAGGTCGAGAACGCCGAACGTAAACGGACCCGCGTGATAGCGTGCCGTGAACTGATCGCCTGCGGGAAAGTGGAGTTCGTCGGGACCGTAGACGCCGCGCAGAACCCCGCCAATGATGATGGCGACGCCGATGCTGGAAATGAGCGGCACGAGCGTCCCCGCTTTGCGCCGGCGTAGCGGCGCGAAGGCCACCCGGTCGAGCAGAATCCCGAGGATGCCTGCAACCACGACCGCGGCGAGAAAGGCGAGGGGCAGCGGCAAGTGCGCGGCGAGGAAACTCAGCGCGAGGAACGCCGCCGCCGTGAAGATCGCCGCGTGCGCCAAATTGAGGATGTCGAGCACGCCGAAGACCAGCGTGTAGCCGATCGCGAACAAGGCGTAGACCGCCCCGACGAAAACGCCGTTCGCGACTTGCTGGGCGAGCAACTTATTTCAAGTAGGCGAACGCGTTGCCCGAGACTTGCAGGATGGCGCTTGCAGCCCGCACGTCGCGTGATCCGGAGAAGGCGACCGGCCCGAGCACCGTCGGAATGACCGGCAACTTCTTGAACGCAGCGCAGAACTGCTCGGAGGTCGTCGCGCCGTCCTTGACCGCACGCGCCACGATCTGGGCCGCGGCGTACGCCTGCGCCGCAAATTGATCCGGACCGCTCCCGGTCTTGGCGGTATAGCGCTGGACGAAGGCGCGATTGCCTGTGTAGTTGTTTCCGGAGAAGTAGGCAGCACCGACCACGACGCCTTCCGCGGCTGGTCCCGCGTTCGCGATGAACTTGGGAGAGTTCAGTCCGTTCCCGCCGATCAAGTGCGCTTTGATGCCGCTCTGCCGGGCTTGCACCACGATTTTGACGGCTTCGTCGAGCAGCGCGCCGACGACGATGAGATCCGGCTTGCTTCCGCCGATCTTCGTGAGCTGCGCCTTGAAGTCGACGTCGCCCTTATGGTACGTCTCGACGTCGACGATTTGCACGCCGTTCTTCTCGAGCGCGGCACGGAAGATGTCGTAGTCGGATTTCGTGAACTGATCGTCGTCACCGTAGATGATGGCCGCCGTCTTGATCTTCCAGAGCTTCACCACGCGTGCGACCGCCTCGGGCACGACTTGATCCTCGGAGAGCGAATCGCGGAAGACGCACGGGCCCATCGACGTGATTCCGCTCGCCGTATTGGACGTCGCGAGGATCGTCAAGTTCGCCTTGACGCCGAGCGGATCGGCTTTCTTAGCTTCCGACGAAAGCGTCGGTCCGATCAGCAAGGCCGAACCGTCGCTCGAGAAGCGCTGCATGAGGTTCACGACTTGACCCGCGTCGCTGGCGGAATCTTGAACGTCGAAGCTCAGGTTCGCGCCGCCGGCGTCGAGCCGCCCGGCTCGCAGATCCTCGCTCGCGATGTCGTAGGCGTTCTTTTGCGACGTACCGTACGCTCCCGCCGAGCCCGTGACGTCCGCGATGACGCCGACCTTCACGTTCTTACCGGCCGCCGGACCGTTCGCAGCGAACGCGACCGCCGCACCCGACAAACAAAGCAGCGCCGCGATGACGGCGGATTGGACGCGCATCAGTTTTCCTCCGATGAGTGGATCGATTTGAATGGATCGATTGAGTCTGCGCGTTAGACGCTCCCGGCGGCGCTCCCCCTTGCGCCGAGATGCGGACGGAGTCGACGCATGAATCCGCTCAAACGTTCTGTGGCACTCTCCGGCGGCAACGCGGTATAGACGACGATTACGTAGCGCCGGCCGTCCGGCAAAACGAGAATGCCCCCATCGTGCGAAACGTCGCTCGTCTCGCCGGTCTTGTGCGCGAAGCGATCGCCTTCGTCGAGCCCTCCCGAGAGTTTGTCGTTCCACTCTTGCGCGAGGAGCGTTTGCAAGAGCCAAGAACTGCCGGCGGCTTCGCCGCGAGCGATCCGTTCGAGCAAGTCCGCCGCGTCGCGCGCCGGATGGGCGTTGCGGCCGGTCGCGCCGGCGTCCTCGATGAGCGGCAGCGCGCCGGAAAGCTTGCGGCGGACCGCCGTCGCGGCGAGGCCCCACGCCTGACAGCGCTCGGTAATGCGCTCGCGGCCGAGGACGTCGATCAGCACGTTGGTCGCGACGTTGTCGGAGCGGGTGAGCATCAACCGGCCGAGCTCCTCGAGCGTTGCCCCGTACCCGGCGGCCAGGGGCGAGGGCAGGTCGTTGGCCGTCAGATTTTCCGGCCCGACCTCGACCCGCTGCTCGCGGTCGGCCTCGCCGCCCGCCCAGCGCTCGCACAGGGCCGCAGCAATGGGAACTTTGATCATGCTGGCCGGCGCCAGCCGGCAGTCGCCCGGTATCTGAATGATGAGCCGAGCACTCTCGCTGAGGTTTCGGACCTCGATCTCTGCGGCGCCGAGGCCGGCTTCCTGGCACAGGGCTGAAACCATCTCAGGATTCAGAGCGTATTTATGGTGCAAGCATGTACCCGCACTCTTTGCCAAGAAGGTAAACCACCGTGCCCGCTTCTGCCGAAGCCATCTTTTCCCTTAACAAGCCCGTTACAGCGGAGGCTTTGAGCGCGCTTCGCGCCTCGGCCGCGGCCGCTGCCGGCGCCGGTTCCAGCCGGGTGGTCGTCGACATCGATGACGTCGGCGTTCTCGACTCGCAGCTGATCTCGGGCCTGATTTCGCTCCTCCGCGACGTCCGCGAGCAGGGCGGCGACGTGACCTTGCTAGCCCAGCACAAGAGCATTCTGGACACCCTCCGAATCACGGCCCTCGACAAGGTCTTCACTGTCGAGCCGCCCCGCGCAACAGCGCCGGCGGAACTTCCCGCGACCCGCATCCGCGCCTCGCGGCCGCGCCTTGCCGCGCTGGCGATCGTCCTTACGGCGCTGGCCTGTCTGCCGGGGCAGTCGATCTGACGCACCTGCGCGCGCTCGATTCGGCGCGCACCTCGGTCGACCAAACGCGCTTGCGCATCCTCGGCGCGACCCGCGAGTTGTACGCCAGGATGGGCAGCCGCGGCACGACGACGCGCGCCGTCGCCGACCGGGCGGCCGTCAACGAAGCCACGGTTTTCCGGCACTTCGGTACCAAACAACAGCTGATCGCCGCGATGCTGGACCACTACGCCGGTTCGAGCGCAAATCCGGAGCTCTATGAAAGCTTGCGCGCCCTTCCCGGCATCGAACGGCAACTGCGCGCGCTTGGCTGGGCGGCCGTCGAAGCGATTACGCGCAAGCAAGACCTCATCAAGATCGGACTTGCGGAAGAGATTTCGAACCCCGAGGGCACCGATTGCGCTTGGCGCACTCCGGTCGAGGCGCGTTTGGCCTTAGCCGCCTTCATGCGGGAGAAGATCGAGGCCGGCGATCTGTGCGGCAAACCCGAAGTCTTGGCGCGCATCTTCATGTCGCTGTTTTTCGCCTACGTTATCGCCCGCAAACTTTGGGCCGAAGAACCCGATCCCGAAAGTGCGATCGACCAGTGCGTCGATATTTTTCTTCACGGAGCACGAGCGAAGTAACGATGGAAACCAGAACTCAACCGGGCGCACCGCCGCCGCCGCGCGTCGAAAGCGAACCGCCCAACGGATCTCCTCCCAACGGCGACGCCGCGCCGAAAGCACCGCCCCAGCGGCGCGTGCTCATTTTCAGCGTGGCCGGCATCGCACTGCTCCTCGCGCTGATCTTCGGCATTCGCTATTTAGTGTACGCCCTCGCGCACGAGTCGACCGACGACGCGCAGATCGATGCGGACCTCGTCGAGGTCACGAGTAAGATCTCTGAGCGCGTCGACCGCATCCTGGTCGACACGAACCAGCGCGTCACCAAGGGTCAGCTTTTGGTTCAACTCGATGACGTCGACGAGCGCCAGCGCGTTGCGCAAGCCAAAGCGGCCCTCGATGCACAGCTCGCGCAGGCGAACGCCGCTCGCGAGAACGTCTCGCTGACGAGCGATCAACAGCGCGCGCAGAACGAGCAGTACGCCGGCGGTATCTCGCAGGCACGCGCCAACCGGCTGAGCGCCTCGGCTCAAGCCAGTTCGCAAGAGGAAGAAATCTCGGCGCTGCAGGCCGCCGCCGATGCTTCGCGCGCGCAGCTCAAAGCAGCGCAGGACGCGGTTCCCGGGGCCCGGCAAGGGCTCGCCAAAGCGCAAGCCGACCTCAACCGTACGCAGTCGCTCGTGCGCACAGGCGACCTGTCGATCTCGCAACTCGATACGTCGCAGGCCGACTTCGCGGCCGCCAGTTCGTCGTATTCGCAGTCGCTCGCGAACGTCGCGGCGGCGCAAGCCAATGTCGTCCAAGCCGAAGAAAAAGTCGACGCGCAAAGAGCCGCGGCGAACGCCGCCTTTGCGCAGATCGGCGTCCAACGTGGAGCCGTGACGACGGCGCAAGGCCGCCTGGCCGAAAGCGCCGCACCCAGCCGCGTGCCGGCTCAGCAGGCGCAAGCGAACGCGGCGGCGGCGCAAGCCGAGTCCTACCAAGCGCAGTTGGCCAACGCCCAGACACAGCTGTCATACACGCGCATCGCTTCGCCCATCAACGGATACGTCGGGCAAAAGAACGTCGAAGTCGGTCAGACCGTCTCGCCCGGACTCTCGCTCATGACCCTCGTTCCGGCCAACCACGTCTACGTGACGGCTAATTTCAAGGAAACGCAACTGCGGAACATGCGCGTCGGGCAACCGGTCGACATCTCGGTTGACGCTTGTCACGGCATTCCGCTCCACGGGCACGTCGAGAATCTGTCGCCTGCCGCGCAGAATAAGTTCAGTTTGGTCCCGCCGCAGAATGCGACCGGCAACTTCGTCAAGGTCACGCAGCGGCTGCCCGTTCGCATCGCCTTCGACGATCCCGACCCGCGCTGCCCGCTGCGTCCCGGGCTCTCCGTGGTAGCCTCAGTCAAGGTCAAGTAGCGCATGGCTATTGCGCCAGTGCTGAAGTAGCGCAATGACTACAGCGCTAGCGGTATCGCGCAACGGCGCGAGCCTAGGCAGCGTCGCGCCCGAGACTCCGCGCAACGTCGTCGAGCACGGCTGGCGGCTCGGCGTCATCACGTTCGCGATCATCACGGCGACGCTTTTGGAGATCATCGACGTCACGATCGTGAACGTTGCCCTTCCGAATATCGAGGGCAACTTCGGGGCGAGCGTCGATCAAGCGGCTTGGATCGGCACCGGCTACATCATCGCCAACGTGATCGTCATCCCGCTGACGCCCTGGCTCCAACGCCGCTTCGGCCGGCGTCAATATTACGCGGCCTCGATCGCGATCTTTACGATCGCCTCGATCGCCTGCGGGTTCAGCGGTTCGCTCGAACAGCTCGTCTTCTGGCGCATCGTTCAGGGCCTCGGCGGCGGTGGTTTGATTTCGACCTCCCAAGCCATCTTGCGCGAGACCTTCCCTTCGGAACAGCAAGGCAAAGCCGCCGGCGTCTTCGCAATGGGCGTCATCGTCGGTCCGACGATCGGACCCATGCTGGGCGGCATCGTGACCGATCAGCTCTCCTGGCGCTGGGCATTTTTCATCAACGTTCCGCTGGGCATCCTAGCCTTCGCGCTGGTCGTTCTCTTGCTGCGCAATCCGTCTCGGCCGCAGAAGTTATCCCTCGACTACGTTGGGCTCGGACTCTTGGCGGTCGGAATCGGTTCGCTGCAGTACGTGCTCGACCAAGGACAGCAAAAAGATTGGTTCGGCGACGATTCGATCGTGATCTGCACGGCGCTCGCCGTCAGCGGTCTGATCGCGTTCGTGACGTGGGAGCTTTTCCAGAAGAAACCGATCGTCGATCTCAGCGTTCTGAAGAACCGCTCCGTCGCTGCGGGCAGCATCCTGGGAATGGTCCTCGGCATCAGCCTCTATGGCAGCGTCTTGATCTTGCCGCAATACGTCCAAGGCTCGCTTGGCTTCACAGCGACGCTTTCGGGGCAGCTCTTGATCTTTCGAGCCGGCACCGTCATGCTGTTCACGCCGCTGACGGCGGCGCTGGTCGCGCGCAACAAGCTCGATCCGCGGATCGTCGTCATGATCGGGTTCGTCCTCATCGGCGTCTCGAACTACATGCTCGCGCAAGTGACCACGCCGCAGGCCGACTTCTGGACGTTCTTCTGGCCGCTGGCGATCAGCGGGATGGGCTTGGCGCAAATATTCGTTCCGCTGACGGTCGGCGTGCTCGGTTCCGTCGAACCGCCGAAGATCCCGGCGGCGGCCGCGATGTTCAACTTGGCGCGTCAGATCGGTGGAAGCGTCGCGATCGCCGTCTTGGTGACGATGTTGGCGCGTGAGAATGCGATCCATCAAACCGAGCTGGCCTCGCAAGTGACGCTACGTTCCTCGGCGGTCGGCAACTACGTGCGGGCACGTGGCGATCTTCTGGCGGCCCGCCGCGACCTCGACGGCATGGTGCGCCGGCAAGCCGTCATTTTGTCGTATGCCGATACCGCTCGCGCGGTGGCGGCCATCTCGCTTTTGCTTGCGCCGCTGGCGTTTCTCTTGAAGCGTCCGGTCAGACCGGCGATCGTCGCCGCAGAATAGGAGCTTATCCCCGTGATCCACTTTTTCGCTTTGATGCTTGCCGTCGCAGCGGCTCCGGCGCCCGCGGCCACTCCGGCTCCGGCAACCGCTGCGAGCCCGGTCAGCACCGCGTCGCCCGCCATCATCGCGACCCCAAACTCCACCAGCGGCCTCATTTTGCCGGCCGTACCCGCGGTCGCGCCGACGTTTCTCGAACGCAACCCGCAACAACCCTCCGGCGACCTGGTTGGGACGGTGGGTCCGTTCGTCGGCCTCTCGCTCGACGACGCCGTGGCGATGGCGCTCGCGCGGAACACCGATCTCGCGGTTTCGCAATCCAACGTGCGCATCTCGAAATTTCAGATCGTTGCTGCGAAGGGCGCCTACGATCTGCGTTTTCAAATCCAGCCCTCGTTCGCGTTCCAGCAGACCCCCTCGATCAGCGTCTTTGAAGCCGGACCGAACGGCGACCCGTTGCAGAACGTGGTACTTGGCAACAGCGCCGGACTCGTGGCGCTGACGCCGAGCGGCGGGAACGTCTCGCTTATGACCTCGCTCTCGCGGACGAACAACAACAGCACGGTCAACAGCTTTAATCCGTACTATCAGACCGGCGTTGCCCTGAACGTGGCGCAGCCGCTCGCGCGCGGCCGGGCGATCGACGAAAATCGGCGCCAGATTCAACTCGCCAGCATTGGTGCGGGCATCAACAGCGCCAACGCGCTGTTGACCGCCTCGGGCACGATCGCGAGCGTTCTCGACGCCTACTATGACTTAGTCGCGGCTTGGCGCAACGTAGGAATTCAAGAGGACGCGCTGTTACAAGCCAAGGCGCAGAGCGAAAGCAACGCCCGGCTCGTGCGTCAAGGTGCGGCAGCTCCGGTCGACGTCGTCGAGTCCAACACCCAGGTCGAAGTGTTCCAAGACAACGTGTACTCCGCGATCCAGGACGTCGCGCGCTTGCAAAATCAGCTCAAGCAGCTGACGCTCTCGAATCCGGCCGATCCGATTTGGACCGTCAACCTCGTTCCGACCTCTCCGGTGACGGACATTCCACCCGAACCTTCGCTCAACGATCTCATGCTGACCGCGCTCAAGACGCGCCCCGAAGTGACTGCTCTCCGCGGCCAAATGCAACAGGCCAACGTCAACACGGCCTACCAGAAAGACCAAACCAAGCCGCAGATCGACCTCAACCTCAACGTCTCCGAGAACGGCTTCGCGGGCAAGACGGTGCCGCTCACTGTCAATCCGCTGACGCCGCTCTTCTTCGGACAAACGACGGCGATCAACGAGTTGATCGGCCGAGTCAATGCGCTGACGCCGACGCTGCCGCCGCTCGTGCCGCTTACGCCCTTGAACCTGAACGTCGTTCCCTACACGATCGGCGGCGTCAATCAGGCCTACTCGAACATGTTCGCCGGACGCTTCCCGCAGTACGAAATTTCCGCGACCATCGGCTTCCCCATACGTAACCGCACGGCCGAGGCGAACTATGCCGCGGCCCTCGAACAGCGCCAGCAATTGCAAATCCAAGAAGTTGCCTTGATCCAGCGAATTCAAGTTGAGGCGCGCAATGCGTTGCAATCGTACCGCTCGGCTCGCTCGCGCCTCATCGCAGCGCGTGCAGCGCGCGAAGCGGCCGAACAAGTCGCGGCCAGCGAGTTGCGCAAGTTTCGCGCCGGGCAATCGACGACGTTCTTCGTCTTGCAACGTCAGGTCGACTTGGCCAATCAACGCGGACGCGAACTCCAAGCCCAGACCGATCTGGAGAAATCGCTCGTCGAACTCAAGCGCGTCTCGGGTGACATCCTGGCCGACAATCACGTCAGCGTCACGACGCTCGGCAGTGCACCGCTCGGGAGCACGCCACAGCTGGCCCCCTAAGCCGAAAGCGACCTAGCTAGCCGGTGCCTTGTGCGCGACGAGCGACCAGCGTGAGGTGATCTCGACGAGGTCGCGATTGGTCTGCACGCTGCTGTGGAGCGTCCCGTCGGCCTTGGCGAGTTTCCCCGCAAGAACGTGCATGGTCATGTGAAGGTTCAGCGTCAGCGGGAGTCCGGCGTCGGATGAGATCGTCGTGCTGCCTCCGACGGGCGCGGTCACTCCTTGCTGCCCGGGCGTCGGAGGGGTGGACAGGAGCCGCGTCGTGATTTGACCGCTCGCTTCGAGGTCGAAGTCGGTGTCGGTCGCCGCGGTGACTTGCACGCTCATCGGAACGTCGGCGCTTTGGCTGTACGGCAGGGGAACGTTGACCTTGGTCTTCCATGAATCGCCGGTCTTGAAGAGCGGCGGGGCCGACGCCACGATCGTGGCGATCTGATTGAAGCGCTGCAGGACGAAAGGTGGCTGATCGATGTCGGACGTGACGGCGAGGTCGAGCGTTCCGTCCTTTTGCAAAACTGCCGGGAACGTCTCGTTGAGCGCGCCGTCCGGTAAGAAGTTGAGCTGGAAAGCGCCGGCTTTTCCGCGCACGAGATCGAAGCTGCCGTCCTCGTGATCTTCGCGGGTCGGCGTGTTCGTCGTCGACGTGAAATCGTAGACCGCCCGGTCGCCGGGCTGGAGCGGAACGATCACGATGCGGCTCGCGGCGAAGGCGGCGGTCGAAAGCGCGAGGCAAAGGCCGGCAGCCAAAAGGATGCGCGACATCGTGCTAGGTCGCAGCCGCGGGCGCCAGTTTTGCCGCGGCGGCCTTGTCGACGAACCAGTTCAAAATGCCCTCGACCGGGCGCACGATCTGAATCGGATACGTCACGGGGTCGTAGGTATCGCCGAGCACCCCAGCTAGGGCGTCGGCTTTTTCCGCGCCTGCCGTGGCGATCGCGATGCGGCGCGCGCCATTGATGACGAGCGGCGTCAGCGTGATGCGATACGTCGAGAACTTTGCGACGTACGGCGCGCGCACCAAGAACTCGTCGTCGGTCAGCGGATCGGTGCCCGGAAAGAGCGAGGCGGTGTGTCCGTCCGGACCCATGCCCAGCATGACCAAGTCGAAGCGGGGCAGCGCGCCGAACTCGGCGCCGAGGACATCGGCGTAGGTGCGCGCGGCGGTTGCGGGATCGATCTCGCCTTGCATCCGGAAGATCCGGCCGGCGGCAATTCCGCGCGGCAAGAGCAGCGCGTTCCGGGCCATCTTGAAGTTGGACTGGTCGTCGGTCGGAGGCACGCAGCGCTCGTCACCAAAAAAGAACGAGATCTTTGGCCAATCGAGATCGTCGAAGGCGGACGTTGCGAGAAGCTCGTAGGCTGCCTGCGGCGTCGAACCGCCCGCTAGTGCCACGCTGAAGACCCCGCGCACGTCGATCGCGTGGCGAGCGCTGTCGGCGAAGTGCTGCGCGACGCGCTCGGCGAGCGCGCGCCGATCGTCGAGGATCTGCAGGTTTGGGGTCGCTCCGTTCATCCCAGGATTTCGCGTACGGTAAGTAATGAGGTTTCGAAGATCTGATCGCGGCGATCTTCGAGGATCGCGCGTTCGATCAAGGATGTGTTGTCGATGTTCTGCAAGGGCACGAACCACGGTGGCTTCGAGCGCTCGCCTTCGACGCGGAGCTGGACCACGGCGTCGTCGTCGCTCAGCTCCGCAATGTAGGTCGAGCCCGTGCTGGTCAGGGCCACCCGTAGCACGCGGCGCTTATCGCCTTTGGTGACGCGGGTGAAGGGAATGTTCCGGCCGTCGCGCGCGCGGAAACTCGCATGTCCTGCCGGCTGCCAACTGAGACGGCTCGCGAGCCAGCCGGCGAGGTAGAGCGCTTCCGCTTCGGAACCGCTTTCGATGTCGAGCGAGGTGAGTGAAAAAAGATCCTCCCGCAGCGCGCGGTCGTCGAAAAATTGCGCGATCATGTCTTGCCACGGCGCGAGCCGCATGAAAGCCAGATCGGCGAGCGCGACGCTCGGAAAACGGGACAGGAACTCGCCCAGTTCCCGGATCGTCTCCGCGCCGGCAGCCATTCCGGACGAATCGACCAGAACGCTCGATGCCTGCGCGCTGAGGCCGCCGAAGGTGCGGCTCTGCAACAGACGCGCGCCGCTCCACCATAAGATCGTCGGGATATCGTGGACCGAGAGTTCTTGGACGAGCGTGTGAATCGAGGCGTGTCCGACGTTTCCCACGGCGATGTCGACGCGTTCGTTGATCGTGGTTGCGCCGCCCGATTCGCGGGTAGAGGTGGCGACGTCGACCCCGCCGCCCGAGCGCGTGGAATCGAGCACGATGAGGCGGCAGGGATGCTTGTCGGCGACGCGCACGGCCCGCTCGAGAACCCATTCGCGATGAGCCGGGTCATCGACGAAGACCACGAAGTTCAGCGTTGCAACGCGCGGCGCGATCCCTTGCTCTCCCGTTCCGACGCACTTGCGGATACGGCGCAACTCTTCGAGGATCGGCGAGATGTCGTCGGTGGAGTCAACGTGAGCCGACATTATATTCGCCTCCATTCGCGGCCGTCTGCGATCAGCAGCGCGTCCGCACTCTGCGGCCCCTGACCGCCGGCGAGATAGTTGGGAAAGTCCGTGACCCTGGTGTCGGCCCAGCGCGTCATGATCGGGGTGACCGCCTCCCAGGCCCGCTCGACCGCGTCCCAGCGCGTGAAAAGTGTGGCGTCGCCGCGCATCGCGTCGCCGATCAAACGTTCGTAGGCGGGCGCGGACACGACCCCAAAACCAGTACCGTAGTTGAAGTCCATCGTCACCGAGCGGATGTGCATCTTCGCGCCCGGAACCTTCGCGTTGAATTTGATCGAGATGCCTTCGTCGGGCTCAATCTTCATGACGAGCGTGTTGGTCTCGATCGCGTCCTGGCCCTCACCGAATATCCGGTGCGGGATGTGCCGGAAACTCACCGCGATTTCCGAGGATTTGCGAGCTAGGCGCTTGCCGCTGCGCAGATAGAAGGGCACGTCGGCCCAGCGCCAATTGTCGATGTAGAACTTTACGGCCGCGTAGGTGGCGGTGTTCGAGTTCGGGTCGACGCTCGGTTCCTCGCGGTATCCCGGTACGGCTTTGCCTTCGATGAGCCCGGGACCGTATTGTCCGCGAGCCGACATCTTGAAGACTTGATCGAGCTTGATCGGGCGCAAGGCCGAAAGCACTTTGAACTTCTCGTCGCGGATGTCGTCCGCGCTCTGCGAAATCGGCGGTTCCATGGCGACGAGCGCGAGCAAGTTGATGACGTGGTTTTGAATCATGTCGCGCAGCGCGCCAGCGCTTTCGTAGTAGCCGCCGCGGCCTTCGACGCCGACCGTTTCGGCCGCGGTGATCTGCACGTTGTCGACGTAGAGACGATTCCAAATCGGCTCGAAGATCATATTGGCAAAGCGCAGCGCCATGATGTCCTGGACCGGCTCTTTGCCGAGGTAGTGGTCGATGCGGTAGACGTGTTGTTCGTCGAAGACCTTCGTGACTTCGGCCTGCAGCGCGCGCGCGGAGGCAAGATCGGTGCCGAAGGGCTTCTCGATGATGATACGCGACCAGCCCGTGGCTTGATCTTTCGGCCCGAGACCCACGTTGTTCAGCTGCTGGATGATCTTGCTGAAGACCGCGGGCGGAGTGGAGAGGTAGAAGAGCCGATTGCCGGCCGTGCCCAGCTTTTGGTCGTTTTCCTCGAGTTGCGCGCGCAGCTTGCGAAAGGCGCCGGTATCGTCGAAGTCGCCGCTCACGTAGGTGATGTGGTTGGCGAAATCGGTCCAGAGTGGATCGCGTGCCGGCCCACTGCGCGAAAATTCGTCGACCGCGTCTTTCATCTGCTCGCGGAACTGCTCGGAGGTCATGTCCGAGCGCGAGAAACCGACGATTGCGAAGTGGGTCGGGAGCACGTCGCCGAGCCGCAGATTGTACATCGCCGGCATCAGCATACGTTTCATCAGATCGCCGCTTGCGCCGAAGAACACGATCGAACAAGGATCCGAGATCCGGTTGGAATCGAGGCCCTCGCGCAGAGGGTTCGAGGCCGCTCCGTCGGCGGTGCCGCTGCTCGCCGTACGTTCGAGTGTGTTAAGGTCGGTCGCCATCAGTTGCGCGCTCCATTGCACTCGCTTCGAGTTTAAACGTGGGCCATCACGGCATCCTGGATTGCGTCCGAGAGCGCGCGGAGACCTTGCTCGGCCGGCGCCTTCAAGGTGATTCGCACGCCGCGGCGGCGGCGTTCGTCGAGCGCGTTGAAATCGCCGAGAGCTTGCGCGCGCAAGAGGGTTCCGAAACTGACCGCGCCGGGAACCTCGAGATCACGGACGGGCTCGGCCCAGAGCTCGATGAAGACGCCTGAGTCCGGTCCGTCTTGTTGGAGCTCACCGGTCGAGTGGACGACGCGCGAGCCCGAGCCGAGCGTCGTCGCGACTTTCAGCGCGTCGCGAACCGCGAGCCGCAAGCGTTGCAGCGCCGCGACGTTCTCCGGATTCATCTCCAGAAACGCGTTGAAGGCGATGTAGTCTCCGGGCTTAACCTGCGCGAGGATCGCGCGGGCGGCGCTTGCCAGATCCACAGCGGCGGCGACGTCGCGCGAGCCCGAGAGCGGATGAAGCGTGCCCCATGCGCCCTCCAGCGTCGCCGGCGCGTCGGGAAATTTTCCGCTCGATTTGAAAGCGTCAAGAATGCGGGTCGCATGTTGCTTTGACGCTTGAGCGTCCGGCCGTTGGTCCGTATCGATGCCGAGGACCGACGCGGCAGCCGCGCTCGCGATCTCCCAGAATGCGAATTGGCGCCCGAGATCGAGCCGGTCGTTCATACGCAAGCGAAGCACCGGATGGCCCGCACTTTCGAGAGCCTGCAGCCGGCGCTCGCTCGCCGTCGCCTCGTCGTTACCGGTATCGCCGGCCGGCGAACCGTCTCCGATCCAGACGAAGACGCGGTCGCTTCCGTACTCTTCCGGCCGGCCGAGCGTCTCGCCCTCGACCGGAATGATACCGATTCCGTTCATGCCCGTGCTCTCGGCCAGCAACCCTTCAACCCATGCGCCGAACGCGCCGAGATCGGGGGGCATCACGAGCGTGACTTTGTCGCGTCCTTCTTTGGCAAAGACTGCGAGGGTTGCGCCGAAACGGACCGCCTCTGCTTCCGCGACGGCCGTCGTCCGCGAGTTCGCGGCGAGTTCGCCCAGCGCGCGGTCGAGCAGTGTCCCAACGTCGTACCCTGCCAAGGCCGCGGGTACGATTCCAAAATACGAAAGCGCCGCATTGCGGGAGCCGGCGTCCGGGTCGCTCTCAAAAACGCGACGAAAACGAAAGGACTCCGAATCACCTACAAGCCGCGTGCCGGGATCGGTGATCGCGACGAATTGCTTGCAGGCCGCGTCTGCGCCGACGATCTTACTGAGCCGGTCGAAGAAGTAGCGGAAGAAGACTTCGGGCTCGGTGGTGGTCCCGCTTTTCGAGGAGACGATGAAAAGCGTTGTTTCGAGCTCGAGCTTTGCTTCGAGCGCGGCGATCTGGCCGGGCTCGGCCGAATCGAGCACGTACAATTCCGGATAACCGGCGCGCTGCCCGAAAGCGCCGCGCAGTGCGGCCGGCGCCAGTGCGTTTCCGCCCACGCCGAGTACGACCACGTGCGCGAAGCGCTTCGCCGAGTCCGCGGCAAAGGCGACGATTTCGGCGACGTCTTCCGCGACGCGACCCGGTTCGTCGAGCCAACCGTGCGCTTGGGCCGGATCGGCCTTCCAGAGTTTCGCGAGAAAGCCGTCGCGTGCGAGTTGGGCGAGCGTCGCTTCGAGTCCGGAGGGCGCGCGCCCGAGTGAGACCGCGACCTGCGCCCCTGCGCTCAGAACGCGCCGCTTGGTCTCGATCGCCGTCAGAATCGCCGCGTAAGAGTCAGCGAACGCTTTCACGCCCTCGACCGGCAAGCGCTGGGTCACGTCGAACAGCGAGATCTGCGCCGCTGCGAGTTGCTCGAAGACGCCTCGCGCCGCGTCGAGGCCGGCCTCAATGCTGCCGGAACGCACGTTCCCGCGCGCCAGAAGAATGTCAAGCGTGGCGGGCGGAACGGTGTTGACCGTGTTCCGGCCGACGAGTTCCTCGACGTAGAGCAATTCGGAGTAGGCCGCGTTCTTCGTGCCCGTGCTGGCCCAAAGCGGACGTTGAACCAGGGCGCCCTTCGCGCGAAGGCGCTCGAAGCGTTCGCCTTCGAAGAGCCGTTTGTAGCGTTGATAGATGAGCTTCGCGTTGGCGACGCCGGCTTTGCCGAGCAAGGCCTTCAGTTGTGGCTGTCCTTCTTCGATGCGCGCTTGCAGCAGTTTATCGACGGCCGTGTCGACCCGGCTGACGAACACGCTTGCGACCGAACCGATGCGGTCGACCGGATTGCCCGCGGCGCTGCGCGCTTCGAGACCTTCGAGGTACGCGACCGCGGCAGCTTCGTAGGTCTCGACCGAGAAAATCAGCGTGACGTTAACGTTGATCCCCGCCGCGATGACTGCCGAGATGGCGGGGATACACTCCGGCGTCGCCGGAATCTTGATCATCACGTTAGGCCGATCGACCGCACTCCATAGACGCTTTGCGGCCTCGATCGTGCCTTGAGTATCTTTGGCTAAAAGCGGCGAGACTTCGAGGCTGACGAAACCGTCGCCGCCCGGGCTCGCGTCGTACAGCGCCCGGAATGCGTCGCAGGCGCGCCGGATGTCCTCGATCGCGAGTGCTTCAAAGAGAGCGTTCGGGTCGGAATCCGCATCGCTGAGCGCGCGCAATTGCGCGTCGTAGTCCGTTCCGCTGCCGATCGCTTTTTCGAAGATCGTCGGGTTGGAGGTCATACCGCGCAAGCCGAGGTCGATCAGCCCGTGCAGTTCTCCCGAAGCAAACATGCTTCGCCGGATGTTGTCGAGCCAAACGCTTTGACCGGCCTCGGCAAGCGCTTGTAGCTGGCGATTCACGGGCCTAGGTCTTTGCGAGCAGACCGGAGGCTGCTTTGGCAACGGCCTCGGGAGTGAAGCCGAGCGCCTTTGCGATATCGGCGGCAGGCGCAGAGAAACCGAAGCGGTCGATTCCGAGCGTGATGCCGCGTTCGCCGACCCAACGGTGCCAACCGAAGGTTGCGCCCGCTTCGATCGAGACTCGCGCGGCGACGGCCGTGGGAATGACGGATTCGCGGTACTGTTCGTCCTGCGCCGCGAAGCGATCCATCGAAGGCATCGAAACGACGCGCGTCGCGGTTCCGGCCTCTTCTAGTAACTTTGCTGCGTCGACGGCGAGCGAGACTTCCGAACCGGTTGCGATCAGCACGAGGTCGGGCTCTTTGTCGCCGCCGCTCAAGACGTAAGCCCCGCGGCTAATATCGAACGTGCGCTCGCCGAGGAAAGGAACTTTCTGCCGCGTCAGCACGATGGCGGTCGGTCCGTCGTCGTGGCCGATCGCGAACTTCCAGGCTTCGAGCGTTTCGAGTGCATCGGCGGGACGGAACGTTACGATGTTCGGCGTCGCGCGCAAGGTTGCGAGCTGCTCGATCGGCTCGTGCGTCGGACCGTCTTCGCCCAGGAACACCGAATCGTGCGTGAACACAAAGATCACGCGAGACTCACTCAGTGCTGCTAAGCGCACCGCCGGCTTCATGTAGTCGAGGAAGTTGAAAAACGTCGCGGTAAAGGGAAGATTGCCACCGTGCCGCGCGAGGCCGACGCCGATCGCGCCCATCGCATGCTCGCGGATGCCGAAGTGAATGTTCCGGCCTTCGTACGTCCCTGGTTCGAAGTCACCCAGACCCTTGAGATACGTTTTTGTGGAAGGGTCGAGATCGGCCGAGCCGCCGAGCAGTTCGGGAAGTTCGGCGGCGATCGCATTCATGACCGTGCCGCCCGCGTCGCGCGTGGCGACGTTGCCGTTCTCGGCAGTGAACGTCGGGAAAGGGAGGCTCGCGGGGAGCGTGCCGGCTTGCGTGCGTTCCCACTGGGCCGCCAGGTCGGGGTTTTCCAGCTTCCACGCGCCGAATGCCGAATTCCATGCTTGTTGAGCGGTCGCGCCGCGCGTGCCACGCTCGCGCCACCACGACAAGACCTCGGCCGGGACGTAGAAGTCCGGTTCGAGCGGCCAGTCGAAGAATTCTTTGGTCTTCTTGACGTTGTCAGGCCCGAGCGCTTCGCCATGCGCAGCGAACGTGTCGGCGCGCGGCGAGCCGTACCCGATGATCGTGCGCACCGCGATGAGCGAGGGACGCGGATCTGCTTTGGCCGCGGCGATGGCCGAATCGATCGCGAGCACGTCGTTGCCGTCGTCATGGTCGACTTGTTGCGCGTGCCAGCCGTAGGCCGCGTACCGCGCTAAGACGTCCTCGGTGAACGTCACCTCGGTCGGCGCCGCGAGCGAGACGTGGTTGTCGTCGTAGAGCACGATCAGTTTGCCGAGGCGAAGGTGTCCGGCAAGCGAAGCCGACTCGGCCGAGATACCCTCCATCAAGTCACCGTCGCTGGCGATCACGTAGGTGTAGTGGTCGACGATCTTCTGATTGCGATTGTAGACGGCGGCCAGGTGGGCTTCCGCGATGGCGAAACCGACGGCGTTCGCGACGCCTTGACCGAGCGGTCCGGTGGTCACCTCGACGCCCGCGGTCACGTGTGACTCCGGATGTCCCGGCGTTTTACTCTCGAACTGCCGGAAGTTCTTGAGGTCGTCGAGGGTCAGCCCCGAGCCGGTTAAGTAGAGCAGCGAGTACAGCAGCATCGAGCCGTGGCCCGCACTCAAGATGAAGCGGTCGCGGTCTGCCCATTGCAGGTCACCGGCATTGAACTTGAGATGGTTCGCCCAAATCGCGTAGGCCATCGGCGCCGCGCCGAGCGGCAGGCCGGGATGTCCGGAGTTCGCTTTTTGGACGGCGTCGATCGAGAGCATGCGGATCGCGTTGATGCGCTTTTGGACGTCGCTGTCGGGCGGCAACGGGGCCTCTTTTCGAAGTGACTTGCGGACTCGCTCGATTCGCCGCCGAGGGGCGTGTTCCCGGACGCGCCCGTCACGAAGGCGCCCTACGCCTCCGCTGGAGCACCCGCGGCGACCGGCTCCAGCGAGTCGCTCTGGATCGCGAGATCGAGGCCTTCCGTGCGGATGCGTAAGTCGGCGTAGTAGACCACGAAGAACGCCAATTGAAACACGTAGTAAAAGAGGTTCGACAGAACGACAGGTCCGCTAGTAGCGAGGCCGCTAAGCAGGGTGCCCTTTGGAAACAGGGCGGCGATGCCGAGGCCCATGAGCTGGAACGCCAACGTGACGGCAAACCCTCCGAACAAGATCAGCGCTCCATAGCCGGTCGTTCGCCATGCCCGCCCGTCCGCAGCCGAGCGCTTCCAGCCGCGCTCCCAGGCTTCAAGCGCCGGACTCCATTCGGCGACGCAACCTACGAAGGCGACGTAACCGAGGCTGAAAACGAAGCCGTATAGCGCGATGATGAGGCAGACGAAGAGAATCAGGAATCCGATTCCGATGATCGCTCCGGGCCAAATCCGAATGAACGGCA
>Ga0302326_10008338_pt1 | contig 22883 bp, 23 predicted proteins | sample Palsa_T0_3_FD_202264 | JGI IMG/M metagenome (GOLD analysis project Ga0302326, IMG submission 202264) | Peat permafrost microbial communities from Stordalen Mire near Abisko, Sweden - Palsa_T0_3 | ecosystem: Environmental > Terrestrial > Soil > Palsa > Peat permafrost | place: Sweden: Abisko... | reverse complement strand
ACGGGCGCGGATCATGTGGTCCGCAGTCGGCGAATCTCCGATCATTTTCAGGGCGAAGTAGGCCTTCACGGTAGCGCTGACATCGAAGCCGCCGGCGTGAAACAGCGCCCAGCCCCCGTGGGCGCACTGGATTCGGCGTAGATAGACGCCGATCTTGCGCTCGAGTTCGAGGTCTGCCGGCTCGCCCAGGTAGTGAGTCAGGAGCACATATTCGGCCGGGATCGTGGCGTCCGCCTCGAGCTCGAACACCCAGTGGCCATCGGCCTTCTGGCGGCGAAGGAGGGCGGCGGCGGCGGCCTCGACCGCATTGTCGAGGCCGTTCAGGGGCGGGTGGGGGTCGGCGGTCAGGCGGCGGGCTGTAGCGTCGTCCATGGCCCTTCCTATCACGCGCCGATGTGGGATTTCTGCACCAGGTCGGCCGCCTTCGCGCCGGAGCCGATGGCGCCTTCGATGGTGGCCGGCAGGCCGGTGTCGGTCCAGTCGCCAGCGAGGAAGAGGTTGCGCCATGAGGTCCGCGCGGCCGGACGCCTGTCGTTCTGCTCGGGCGTGGCGGCAAAGGTTGCGCGCCGTTCCTTGACGATCTGCCAGGGTGGAAGGGTTGGGGCGAGCCCGTGGACGGCGGCGACGTCGCGCCAGAAGCGCTGGGCGAGACTCTCGCGGTCGGCATCGACCAGATCTTCGGCGCCGCTGACGGTCACCGAAAGCCGGTCCTCGAAGGCGAAAACCCACTGAGCCGCCCCGCCGATGACGCCCACCATCGGCGCCGCCCCGGTCGGTGGAGCGACACGGAAGTGGCCGTTGACGATCGGCGAGAAACGGTCAGGGACCGTCAGGGTGGGGACGAGCTCGGCGGCGATCCATGGGGGGACGGCGAGAATGACCGCATCAGCGCCCTCGAGAGCCTCGGCCCGATCGCCGACGCGAAGCGCCGTCACCAACCCCTTGCACAGCTCGAGCGACCGCAACCGCTCTCCGAAGCGAAGGCTCGCGCCCCTTTCCTTCAGAAAGGAGACTGCCGGATCGATAAATGCGGCGGAGAGATCAGGGCGAGCGATGCGTATCCTGTAGGCGCTGCCGCCGCGGGCGAAAGACCGGCGGATCACGGCGCCGGCGAGAACGGCCGAGGCGATCTCGGGCTTCGTGTTCAGTGCCCCTAGCAGGAATGGGCCGAGCAAGCGGTCCCACAACACGCCCTTGCAAGCGATAACCTGCTCGATGCGCAGCTCTCGCGACGCTCCCAGCAGCCCGAGCATCGGGAGATAGTCGGCGGCCCGGGTTCCGGGCACGCGGCGGCTCTCGGAGAAAAGCCACCAGGGCGCCCGCCCGCCATTGGGCCGAATGCGCCAACGCTCGCCGTCTCTGCGATCATGGAAATCAAGGACGGCGTCCGCCGGGCCGACAAGCCGATCAGCCGCGCCGATCGTCCGCAGGTAGCCGAAGGCCGCCTCGTTGCCTGAGAGGATGAAATGGTTGCCGTTGTCTATGGTCATGTCCAGGATCGGATCGTGGTAGGAACGGCAACGTCCTCCAGCCTGCATCGCCGCCTCGATGAGTTCGACACGGACCCCTTCCGCAGCCAAGGCGACCGCCGCCGACAGACCCGCGAGCCCGGCCCCGATCACACGGACCGTGCGTTCCTTCAACTAGATGAGCCCACGGGTGAGGACGAGCCAGAGAAGGCGGGTCTTGCCGAGGCTGGCGCGGAAGCGAGGCGGCGCCCAGCCCTCCGCCTCCATTGTCTTCAGGATCGCGGCGTAGACGGCGCTCATCAGTCGCGGGGTGCGCAGGCGGCCGCCTGGCCGCGACGCCAGCACCGAGTCGGCCTGTTGGTAATGGTCGTGCGCGATCTTGGCGACCCAGCGGCAGGCTTGGTCGATGGCCGGATCGGCGAGCACGTCGTCCGGTCTGACACCCTTGACGCCGGCCGCCTCGAGGGCCTCGGCGGGCAGGTAAAGCCGGTTCATGGCGGCGTCCTCGTCGAGGTCGCGCAGGATGTTGGTGAGCTGCAGGGCGCGCCCCAGATGGTGGGCGAGCTGCTTTCCAGGTTCTTCGTCCATGCCGAAGACGCGCACTGAAAGGCGGCCGACAGCGCTTGCGACGCGATCGCAGTAGAGGTCCAGCTTCTCGAAGGCCGGGGCGCATATCACTTCGTCGACGTCCATCTGCATGCCGTCGACAATGGCCAGGAAGTCATCGCGTCTGAGGCCATATCGCGCCGTTGGTCCGGCGAGGTCGGCGGCGAGGCCGGCTGGCGCGCCGGAGAAGAGCGCCGCCAGGTCGCGGCGCCAGACATCGAGTGCGGCCTTTCGTTCCTCGCGCGTAGGGCCTGGATCATCGGCGATGTCGTCGACCTTACGGCAGAAGGCGTAGATGGAGAACATCGCCGCCCGTTCGGCCGGCGGCATCAGGCGCATCGCAGCGTAGAAGGAACTGCCCGCCGCCTGGCTCTGAGCGCCGGACTGATCTGAAGCGAGACTCATGCGCCCCCTATGCCAGGGGCCGACCGCCTTGCCGAGCCCGGCGATGCGAACAGCCGCGATCCCAAGACCCCAAGCGATGCGGCCATGGCGAGTCTCAGGGCCTCGAAGGGCCGGTGTTTGACACGCTCCGAGAGGGGATCGCGGCGAAGCAGGCGGTCCTCGAGGCTCTCAGCTAGGCGCTGGATGACGGCGATCTCCAGACCAAGACGCAGGTCGCCGACCTGGCGCGCGAGGGGTCGTCCCGCAGTCAGCAAGATGCTGGTCCGTTCCGCGAGCGTCCTTACAACGCCTCGTAGCGCCGGGCTCGCCTTGTCCTCGCCCAAGGCCTCGACGCCCAGTCCCACGGCGGCGAGCGCATCCAGCGGCACATAGACCCGGTCCAGGGCGCGATAGTCTTCGCCGCAGTCCTGTAGATGGTTGATCACCTGCAGTGCGGCGCAGAGAGCGTCGGAAGCGTCCCACAAGTTCCGGGGCTCGTCGTGGACGTCGAGCACGAAGCGGCCCACGGGCGCCGCGGAGTAGCGACAATAGTCCATTAACTCGTCCCAGGTGGCGTAGCGGGTCTTGGTCACGTCGCGCCGGAAGGCCTCCAGAAGGTCCAGCATGTGTTGGGCGGAGAGACCTCGGGCGCCAAGGACCGTCCGCAGCCGGATGGCTTCGGGCACGGCCTTGCTCTCGCCCTCGAGGCTGGCTTCGATCAGCGCCAGTCGCGCGAGCTTGTCGGCGGGGCCGGCGCTCGCGTGGTCGGCGACATCGTCGGCCATGCGGGCGACTCGGTAGAAAGCGAGCACCGCCTCTCGATGGCTTGGCGCGATGAGGACCGAGGCCACGGGGAAGTTCTCGTCGGTGTGGCCCTTTCCCGAATCCCACGAGAACTCGCTCACGCGGAAGCCGCTATCGCCTGGGCGCGACCCTTCCACATGCCGCCGCGTCCTCGCCAGTGGTCGATCGCCGAAGCCAGCGTGAAGGCCAGGTAGATCGACGCGATGACCGGCATCAGCAGCCCGCGCCAAAACCCGAGGCCATAGAAACGCAACATCGGCTGGTAGGCGATCGCCATGGCGAGCCAGACGCCGAGGCCGGCGAAGCGCGCGAGGCCGGTCCCGAAGATGCCCAGCAGCGGCGGCGCAATGTAGAGAAGGCCGAGGCCGGCGCCCGCACCGATCAGGATCCACGGCGAAAAACGCAGCTGTGCATAGGCTGAACGGCGGACCATCCGACCGATCGTTCCAAGGCTTTGGTAGGGACGCAGGCTGCGGGCCCGATCGGTGAGGCCGAGCCAGATCGGGCCTTGCCGCTTCATCCGCGCCGCCAGGGCGCAGTCGTCGATGATCTCGCTGGCGATGGCTTCGACAGCGCCGGCGGCCTCGAAGGCGTCCAGGCGAACCATCATGCAGCCGCCGGCGGCGGCGGCGGCGCGACGCCTGGGATCGTTCACGTAGGCGAAGGGGTAGAGCATGGCGAAGTAGAAGACGAAGGCGGGGATGAGCAACCGCTCGGCGAAGGTCTCCACGGTGAGGCGCGCCATCAGGGAGGTGAGGACCAGGCCGTTCGCGCCGGCCCGATCCACCAGGAGACGCACATTTTCCGGCGCGTGGGCGATGTCGGCGTCGGTGAGAAGGAGGAAGTCGGGCGGCGCGGCAAGCTCGCGCGCATGAAGGATTCCCTGGTTCTCCGCCCAGAGTTTGCCTGTCCAGCCGCTCGGAAGCGGCGCGCCGTCGATGATCTCGAGCCTCGAAGCCGGATCCGCGAGGGCGCGAGCCGCCGCGGCCGTCCCATCGCTGCTGTTGTCGTCGACGAGAATGACCCGGAATTGGCCAGGATAGTCCTGGGCAAGCAGGCTGCCGATCGAGCGCGCCACGACGTCCGCCTCGTCGCGCGCCGGAACAATGGCGACCACCGACGGCCACGATGTCCTGGAGGCCGCGCCTGTTTCGACCGGCGGGTCGTCGCGTTCGCGGGCGAGCCAGAAGAAGCCGTGGAAGAGAAGCAGCCAGACCCACGCGGCCAGAGCGATCAGGGCGACGATAGCCATCTAGAGGTAACTCTCCGCGCGAAACCACGCGAGGGCATCGACCAGCGCCTCCCGGTATGGCCGGGCCGCGTAAGCCAGTTCGTTTTCAGCCTTCGCCGAGGTGAAGAACATGTGGTGGGAAGCCATCTTCAGGGCGTCGCGGGTGACGAAGGGCTCGCGCCCGGTGAAACTGGCCACCGCTTCGGCGGCGACCGCCAGAGGCCAAAGCGGCGCGCGCGGAAGGCTGATCGTGGGCGCGCGACGGCCCGCCAAGGCAGCGATGACTCCCAGCATCTCCTTCAAAGTGGCGTTCTGGCCGCCGAGGATATAGCGCTCGCCAATCCGCCCCTTGTCGAGCGCCAGCAAATGACCGCCCGCGACATCGTCGACGTGAACGAGATTGAGGCCGGTATCCACGAAGGCGGGGATGCGGCCACGCGCCGCCTCTACGACGATGCGCCCGGTGGGTGTCGGCTTGATGTCGCGTGGGCCGATCGGCGTCGAGGGATTGACGATGACCGCCGGCAAGCCGCGATCTTGGACCATGGCTTCGACCAACCGCTCGGCGGCGACCTTGCTTTGCTTGTAGGCGCCGATGGCCTCGCCCTCGCCGAGGGCCGCGGTTTCGTCGACCAGGGTCTTGGCGTCGGCGGCGCGCAGGGTGGCGACGCTGCTCGTGTAGACGATCCGTTCGACGCCCGCGGCGAGCGCGGCTTCCATCACGATCCGGGTTCCCTCCAGATTGGCGCGCATGATCGAGGCCGGGTCGGGCGCCCACAGCCGGTAGTCGGCGGCGACGTGGAAAAGGTGGCGAACGCCGGTGAGCGCCGCGGCCATGGCGGCCGGATCGGTGATGTCGCCCAGCACTACCTCGCAGTCGACGCCCTCGAGATTGCGCCTGGAACTCGAGGCCCGGACCAGGGCCCGCGGCGTTGCCCCCTGCCCGACGAGCGCCCTAAGGACCGCCGAGCCGACAAATCCGGATGCGCCGGTGACGAGGATGGACTCTCCCGTCGCCATCGTCAGGGTGCGCGCTGCCCCGGGGTGCCGGCAATCGCGACCTCTTCTGCTTCCGCGGCCAGAATCCTGAGGGTTTCGGCGTGGGTGGCGCGGGTGATCTTGTAGCCGAACATCAGCGCCAGGGAGAGGCCATAGAGGAAGATCATGGCCGGGACATAGACGAGCGCCAGGTGGAGGACGACCTCGGGCGGCACGTGTCCCGGTTTGGCCGCGGCCGGGAAATGAATGAGGCTCAATATCAGCGTGGCGGCGAAAATCCCCATGCCGCTCACCGCCTTGGCGACCAGGCTCGATGCCGAGAAGAACAGACCCTCCGACCGCCGGCCGGTCTTCAGCTCGCTATCCTCGACGACGTCGGCGATCATCGATGACACCATCGTCGTGGCGCCGATGTAGAACGCCGTCGATATGATCGAGGAGAAGAAGATGGCGACCTGAAGCGCCGCCGAATGGTTGGGCGGCATCAGCCCCATCAAGCGCAGGATCAGCGGCGTGACGCCGGTCGCCAGGCCCAGGATGAACAGTCCCATGGCCGATGGGCGCTTGCCGAACCGGCGCGCGATCACCGGCGCGAGGCCAAGGGCGAGGAAGGCCGAGATGAACACGCCGGCCGTGAAGAGTGAGATCTGCTTTGCCGAAAACTCCCAAAAGAAGGTGTTGAAATAGTTGTTCATCGATGAGCCCAGGCCGGCCGCCATGGCCGTCGCCACACCCGACAGCGTGAGGTTGAGGAACGATCGGTGCGACCAGGTGGCGATCATCTCCTTCACCATCGCCAAGAGGCGGATCTTGCGCTTGGGCGGGACCCGCAGGGTCGCGATCTGGCTGTGAGTGCCCGCCGTCGAGATCAGTATGGCGAAGAACATTATCGCCGAGCCGACCATGCCGAAATGGGCGTAGCCCACGGGGTTCAACTGGCCGACAGGGTGGGTCCGGTCGGGAGTGAGGAGCCAGCGGAAGGCGATGAAGTTGATCGCCAGGCCGCCCACCCAGCCGAAGAAGTAGCGGTAGCTCAGCAGCCCCGTGCGTTCGTCGTACCCGGAAGTGAGCTCGGCCGAGAGGGCGGAACTAGGGACTTCGTAGAAGGTGATGAAGGTGCGAACGACGATGGCGACGCCCACCAGGTAGAAGAAAAGGTGGCCGGCGCTCCACCGCGGCGGGTTCCAGATCGCCAGATAGGAGAGCGCCACCGGCAGGGCCGAGGCGTACATGAACGGGTGACGCCGGCCCCAGCGCGAGCGCCAGTTGTCGCTGACCTGGCCGACGATCGGGTCCAGGAAGGCGTCGAACAACATCGCCAGAAGAATCGCCAGGCCAACGGCCGGGGCGGAGAGACCCACAACCTGATTGTAGAAGATCAGCAGAAGATACTGAAATCCATTGTCCTTGATCCCGAAGGAGACCGAACCGAAACCGTAGAAAAGCCGGGTGGCGAGGCTGAGGTTTCCGGCCGGCTTCGCAAGGGAAGCGGTGTCGTGGCTCAAGAGCGCGATCCCCGAGACTTCGAAAAGGACTGCCGTCAGTTCCCGGCGCGGGACCGTCAGGTTGTCCCGGCAAGGGGTCGAATGCAACGCCGAGGCGTCCGCGTCGCGTCATTGATCCCGCGCCTGCCGCTTTGGTGTATGAGGCGCCGGCCATGGACGCGCGCCCAGCCGCCTTCGCCCTCGCCAACGACAGGCTCGACCTGATCGGCGAACTCGACCGCAAGGTGCATTGGCTTGCCGCGTGGACCATCCATCACGCCAACCATCTGCGTCCGAACCGGGACGGGCTGAAGGTGGGCGGCCACCAGGCCTCCTCGGCCTCGATGGCGACAATCATGTCGGCGCTCTATTTCTCGGTTCTGCAGCCGAATGACCGCGTGGCGGTCAAACCGCACGCGAGCCCGGTGTTCCACGCCATACAGTATCTGTACGGCCGCCAGAGCCTGGACCAGCTCCAGCGTTTTCGCGCCCTCGGCGGCGCGCAATCCTATCCCTCCCGCACCAAGGACAAGGACGAGGTGGATTTCTCCACCGGGTCGGTGGGTCTGGGGGTGGCGATGACGGCTTTCGCCTCCATCGCCCAGGACTACCTGCTGGCACACGGCATGATGCCCAGGGAGAGAGCCGGACGGATGATCTGCCTCCTCGGAGACGCCGAGCTCGACGAGGGCAACATCTATGAGTGCGTGATCGAGGGCGCGAAACACGATCTCCGAAACTGCTGGTGGATCGTCGACTACAATCGCCAGAGCCTCGATGCCACGACCTCGGAGCGGATGTTCCTTCGCTTCTCCGAAATCTTCTCCGCCGTCGGCTGGGATATCGTGGTCCTGAAGTACGGCCGTGCCTTGGAAGCGGCTTTCGCGCAGAAAGGCGGTCAGGCGCTACGGTCCTGGATCGAGGACTGTCCGAATGACCACTACGCCGCCCTGAGCTTCCAGGGCGGAGATGCCTGGCGCCGGGCGATCCGCGCCGGTCGGGGCGGCGACGGCGACCTTGAACGACTAATCGCCTCCTATGACGACGAGGCTCTGGCCGGCCTGATGACCAACCTAGCCGGGCACGACCTCTCCCTGCTGCTGGACGCCTTTCACGCCGTCACGGACGAGCGCCCGAAGTTCTTCATCGTCTACACCATCAAGGGCTTCGGCCTGCCGTTCCAGGGCCACAAGGACAATCACTCCGGTCTAATGACGCCGACCCAGATGCGGACGTTCCGGGCCAAGTCGGGCGTTTCAGCCGGCGAGGAGTGGGCGGCATTCGCCGGGCTGCCGCGTCCGGCGGAGGAATACAGGCGGTTCCTTGCCGCCACGCCGTTCGCGGCCCGCCTGGGGTTACCAAAGCCCGCGCGACTACCCGTTCCCGAAGCCGGGCTGTTCCCCAGTCCCACCGGGAGACAGTCTACCCAGGTCGCCTTTGGCAAGGTCCTCAACGACCTCGCCAGGGCCGGCGGCGCGCTCGCCGACGCCATCGTCACGACCTCGCCGGACGTTACCGTCTCGACCAACCTCGGCGGCTTCGTGAACCAGCGCGGCCTCTTCGCTCGCGACACGAGGGCCGATCTGTTCCGCGAGGCCGCCATCGCCTCGCCGCAGCGTTGGCTGATGGGTCCCAAGGGTCAGCATATCGAACTCGGAATCGCCGAGAACAATCTTTTCCTGCTCTTGGGCGCCCTGGGACTGTGTGGGGAGATCTTCGGCGCCAGGGTGATTCCGGTGGGGACGCTCTACGATCCGTTCATCAACCGCGGCCTCGATGCGCTTAACTACGCCTGCTATCAGGACGCGAGGTTCCTGCTGGCTGCGACCCCTTCGGGCGTGACGCTGGCCCCGGAAGGCGGGGCGCACCAATCGATCCACACGCCGCTGATCGGCATGGCCCAGGACCAGCTGAGCTATTTCGAGCCGGCCTATGTCGACGAGCTCAGCGAGATCATGCGCTGGGCCTTCGGCCATATACAGGACGAGGAAGGCGGTTCGGTCTACTTGCGGCTCTCGACCAGGGCGCTGGAACAGCCCGCGCGCAAGCTCGGCAAATCATGGAGCGCGGAGCTCGTCGAAGGCGCCTACTGGCAGGTTCCGCCGGGGCCGGACGCCGCGATCGCCGTGGTTTACGCCGGCGCAGTCGCCCCGGAGGCTCTGGAGGCCTTCGATCAGATCCGCGAGGACTTCGAAGGCGCGGGCCTGCTGGCGGTTCCCAGTCCCGATCGTTTGCACCGAGGCTGGTCGAGGGCGACGGAAGCCGGCAGCGACTCCCACGTGGAGCGCCTGCTCGGCCAGCTCAATCGAAACGCTGTCCTCGTCACCGTCATCGACGGTCCGCCGGCCACGCTTTCCTGGCTCGGCGGCGTGGGAGGCCATCGGGTGCGGGCGCTTGGAGTGGAGCGCTTCGGCCAGAGCGGCGATATTCAGGATTTGTACCGCGCCTATCGCCTGGACGCTGAAGCCATACTGGACGCCGCGGCGGCGGCCCTGGCGAGCAGGTGAGGTGAGGCGAAGCCGGGTGTCTTCTTCTCGAGCCTGTCGGGCCGGGAAAGCTAGCCGCCGGGCACCGCGGAGGCGCGGGCTTCCAGGTCGGCCGCCGTCGCCGCGCCCCATGGATCCTCGTCCGTACGAACCTTTTCTGCGACCGCACGCCTGATGGCGTGGATATGGGCGTCCACCAGCGCCATCGGCATGGAGGCGCGCCTGGTCGGATCGTGGGTCAGCCGGCACATGCTCGCCGCCAAGCGGGTGACGAGCGGGTACTGATAGGTGGCGCCCAGGCCCTTGAGGTCGTGGGCGCGCATGTAGAGTCCTTCGGCGGCTTCGCTGGTCAAGCCCTCTGAGTCGATCCGGGCGCGCGCGGCGTCGAGCTTGGTGATCTCATCCGCCATCCAGGCCTCGAAGTTCGACGACAGACCGGCGAGCGCCGCCTCGGCGCGGGCGATGGCGTCAGGATCGATTCCCAGGCGGCCGCCAAGTCTCAGACGAGGCCCGCTCGGCGCTGCGATGGCCGCATGTTCGGTGTCGCTCAAAACCTTGCCTCCGGTTCCCCCGCCTGGGCGAGGCTATGGAGAAGCCCTTAACAAGCCATGAGCCGTCGCGCTTCGCGTCAAACCGAGAACTGCTCGGCCAACACGCGTTCCTCCAAACTGCGCCCGGCGTCGAAGAGCATGGCGAGGCTGATCGACCGGTCCTCGACGACGTCGACAGTCAGGACATTTCGGACCTCGACGTTGTCGGCGACGGCGCTCACCGGCCGCTTCTCGGCTTCCAGAATCTCGAACGTCACCCGAGCTTTGTGGGAGAGGAGGGCGCCGCGCCAGCGCCGCGGGCGAAAGGCGCTGATTGGGGTAAGGGCGAGGACCTGCGCGCCGATCGGGATGATCGGTCCGTGCGCCGAGAGATTATAGGCGGTCGATCCGGCCGGCGTGGCCACCAAGGCCCCATCACAGATCAGCTCGGCCAGGCGAGGTCGACCATCGACGAGGATGCGGAGTTTCGCGGTCTGCCTGGTCTCCCGCAACAGGCTTACGTCGTTGATGGCCAAAGCCTTGTGGCTCGAGCCAGTTGCGTCGATGGCGGTCATGCTCAGCGGGTGAATGAGCGCCTGCTCGGCCGCGGCGATTCGCTCGGGCAGACCCTCTTCCCGGTACTCGTTGGTGAGGAAGCCGACCGAGCCCCGGTTCATGCCGTAGATGGGCCTGCGTGTCGCGAGATTGCGATGCAGCACCTCGAGCATGAAACCGTCGCCGCCGAGGGCGACCACGGCCTCGGCGTCCTTCTCGGGAAACTCCCCGTACCTCGCTACTAGGCGGGCCAGAGCCGCGGTGGCTTCGGGCCTGTCGGTGGCGACGAAGGCGAGCCGCATCGATGGGGGCTGGCGGGCGGAAGGGCCGGACATCGCCAGGGCAGTGAGACGCGGCGCGGGAGCGCTTGTCAAACAGCCTCTGAGGCGCGGCGAAAAGCCTCGGCCGCCACAGGGGCCGAAACTTGGGCGAAGGCGCCCATGGCCCGACGCACGCCTTCGTCGCCGCCGCCGGGCGCGCCGCCGCTGATGGCCCGCACCTTTTCCAGAATGGTCTGAAAGGCGCCGCGATCGATCCCGATCCCCGCCAGGGCGAGAGCCAGAAGTTCGGGCCGGTCGGAGCTGGCGATGGCGCGCGACACGGCTTCCGCTTGATAGCCTCCCAGCCGGGCCAGCGCCTTGGTGAAGAGCCCCAGGCGCTTCTGTTCGAGCGCGCGCAGCAGATAGCCGGGCCGAAGCTCGCCCGCGAGCGAAAGCTTCTCGATCAGGCGCGTGTCGAGCTGATCGATCTCCTCGGGGCCGGCAAGGGCGTTGATGAGCTGCCCGAGGATGCTTTCGGCGCGCTTGCGCAGGGGGCTGTTCTCGGCCCGAAGTTCGATGGCGCGAAGGCGCAACCGCTCTCGCTCGGCTAGCGGCAGGCGGGCTGCACGCTCCAGGATCGTCTCTACATCGCCAGAGGGAATGATGGGTCAGCGCCTCCGATCGCGGCTTTTCGCCTGCAATCTGCTCCTCGCTGCGTTAAGAAGCACCTTAGCGGTGGAGCGCGAAGAAGTTCGGAGATTTAGAAATGGCTGACGGATCGCTGGCGCCTTCGGTGAAAGGCAAGGTTTCCGTGGAGGAATGGCAGGCGCGGGTGGATCTGGCCGCTCTCTATCGGATGGTTGCGCTCTGTGGCTGGGACGACATGATCTACACCCATATTTCGGGGCGAATTCCCGGGCCCGAGCATCACTTCCTGATCAACCCTTACGGCCTTTTCTTCGACGAGATCACCGCCTCTTCCTTGGTCAAGATAGACCTCGAAGGCAACGTTCTTCTGGAAACGCCCTATTTCATCAACCCGGCGGGCTTCACCATCCACTCTGCGATCCACGCCGCGCGCGAGGACGCCCATTACGTCATGCACCTGCACTCTGATCAGGGGGTCGCTGTTTCGGCCCAACGGGAGGGACTGTTGCCTCTCAGCCAGCACTCCCTCGTCGTTCTGCCCAATCTGGCCTATCACGACTACGAGGGGATCGCCCTCAACCATGACGAGCGCGAACGCCTGGTCGTCGACCTGGGCTCCAAGTCGCTGATGCTGCTGCGCAATCACGGCACCCTCGCGGTCGGCAGGACGGCCGGCGACTGCTGGACGGGAATGTTTTATCTCGAGCGCGCATGCAAGCAGCAGGTGATGGCCCTCTCCTGCGGCAGGGACAAGGTGCTCCTCGCGCCGGAGGCCAGCCAGGCCGAGGTCAGGAACCAGACGAGCCGTGGAGTCGGCGGCGCGCTTGCGTGGCCCGGCTGCCTGCGACGGCTGGACAGGGAGAATCCCGGCTACGACGCCTAGCCGCGCCGGATTTCGGGATCGCGCCATGCAACCAACGCCGGAAGACTCATGGCGTCATACCGGCGTGCGGGTGATCCGGGGCGATCAGCTTGACTCGAATACGGTGCAAACGCCGGGCATGAGCCGCGCCGCGGCGATCGATTTCGCCCGGGTTGGCGCCAGGAAGCTCTGGGCTGGAACCGTGCGGATCGAAGCCGACGCCAAGACCGGCGCCCATCACCATGGCGAACTCGAAAGCGTGATCTATGTCGTCAGGGGGCGGGCGCGGATGCGCTGGGGCGAGCGGCTGGAGTTCGTCGCCGAAGCCGGTCCCGGAGACTTCATCTACGTTCCGCCCTTCGTTCCCCATCAGGAGATCAACGCCTCCGTCGACGAGGTTCTCGAATGCGTTCTGGTGCGCAGCGACAGCGAAGCGGTCGTGGTCAATCTCGAAATCGAAGCGGTCGAGAAGCCGCAGAACGTCGCCTGGATCGACCCTATCCACGGTCGCGATTGAGCGCCGCCGAGGCCGGGCCGCCATTGACCAGCCTCTGAAGCTCAGGCGGGCGCGGGGCTGGTGGCGACCTTCAGGTAGGCGATGAGGTCGGTTCGGTCCTTGGCGTCCGACATGCCGATGTAGGTCATCTTGGTGCCCGGGACGACGGCGTGCGGATTGGTTATCCACTTGTCGAGGCTCGCCGCGTCCCAGACGATGCCGAAGTTCCTCAGGCCGTCGGAGTAGGCGAACCCGGGCGAGGTCCCCGCCTTGCGGCCGAACACGCCATAGAGGTTGGGACCCACCATGGCGCCGCCGCCCTGGACGGCGGTGTGGCATGACTTGCAGATCGCGAATTTCGCCTGGCCGTTGTCGATATCGGCGACCTGGAACGCCGCCGGCAGACTGGCCAGGGCTGTTTTCTTCTGAGCATCGGTGAGAGGCGCCGCAGGCGGCGGGACCGCTGCGGGAGAGGCTTCGCCGGAAGCGGTTGTTTGCTTGGCCTGCTGCGGGGTTGATTTGCCGCAACCGGTGAGCAGGCTCGCGACGACGGCGACGATCGCGGCGGCAAGCAGGGCGCGCATCCTTGGAGAGTCCCCCTATGAAACCTATGCGCAAGCTAGCGACCTCGCCGGCCGTTGCAAATTCTAGTCGTCGCGCGTCGGCGGCGAGCGCAGGGACTTGATCGCCGAGCGCCGCGACTTCACCTCGAGCCGGCGTTCCCCGGCCGCGCGCGGCGGGCGGGTCGGGCGACGTTTCAGCGGTTCGGCCTCGGCCTTGGCGATGAGACTGGCGAGACGGGCGATGGCGTCGGCGCGGTTGCGCTCCTGGGAGCGATAACGAGCGGCCGTGATGACGATCACGCCCTCCCGAGTCAGTCTGGATCCGGCGAGCTTCTGAAGTCGCGCGCTTACGGCGTCGCCGAGCGAGGGCGACTGTCGCGCGTCGAATCGCATCTGGACGGCGGTTGAGACCTTGTTGACGTTCTGGCCGCCGGGGCCGGAGGCGCGGATGAAACTGAAGTCGAGCTCGCCCTCGTCGAGCGCGATGGCGTCGGTGATCTTGATCATAGCGAGATTTCCGTTGCCCCGGGCCCCGTTTCTCCGATCATCCTCCCATTCCATTCGTCAGAGCCCAAGCAGGGAGGGCGCATCTTGGACCCATCGGAGTATCTGGCCCACGACGCCGTGGGACTGGCCGGCCTCATCGCCCGGCGGGAGGTGAGCGCCGCCGAGGTGCTGGAAGCGGCCCTGACCCAGGCCGAAAAGGTCAATCCAAGACTGAACGCCATTATTCGCTTCATGTCGGACGAGGCCCGGCGATCGGTTCGCGACGGCGCGCCGGCTGGGCCCCTCGGGGGAGTCCCTTTCCTGGTCAAGGATATCGGCGCCCAGGTGAAGGGTGTCCCGACCAGCGCCGGCTCGCGGCTCCTGAAGGATAAGGTGGCGACCGCCGACAGCGCTATCGTCACCGCCTATCGCCGCGCCGGCCTGGTCATCTTCGGCAAGACCAACACCCCGGAGTTCGGCCTCGAGCCGGTCACCGAACCGGAACTCTTCGGCCCGACGCGCAATCCCTGGAACCTTGAGCGGACTCCGGGCGGGTCGTCCGGTGGCTCCGCGGCGGCGGTGGCTGCGGGCATCGCTCCGGCCGCCCACGCCACCGACGGCGGCGGGTCGATCCGTATTCCGGCCTCGTGCTGCGGTCTGTTCGGAATGAAGCCCTCTCGCGGTCGGGTGTCCCTCGCACCGCTCGACGAGGGATGGGGCGGCCTCTCGATTCAGAACGTGGTCACCCGCACGGTGCGGGACGGCGCCGCCCTGCTCGACGCCGTCAGCGCCCATGTCGCCGGTGATCCTTATTGGGCGCAACCCCCGAGCGGCCCGTTCGCGGCGGACGCGGCGCGCGATCCTGGCGTGCTTCGGATCGGATTCACCACCGCCGCCCTGGTCTCCGAGGCCATCGATCCGGAATGCGCGCAGGGGGTCCGCGATGCGGCGCGGCTCTGCGAACGGCTCGGACACGAAGTGGAGGAGGCGATGCTGCCCGGCGACGCCCGGGCGGCGAGCGCGGCCGTCGGCCTCATCGTCGCGGCGAACATCGCCGCCGTCCTCGACACCGAGGCGGCCAGGCGGGGCCGAGCCGTGGAGGCCGGCGAGATCGAGGAGCTTACGGCGGGGGTCTACGAACGGGGCAAGCAGATCGCGGCGCCGCAATACATTCAGGCAATCCAGGCGGCGCACGCCTACGGCCGGGCGGTCGCCCCGTTCTTCGAGCGCCACGACGTCCTGCTGCTCTCGACGCTCGGCATGCCACCCGCGCCGCTCAGGTGGCTGCGCGGCGATCCTGTCGACCTTCACGGCTACAGTGATCGCCTTTTCGATTTCATGCCCAACACCCAGGCTTTCAACATCACCGGAGCGCCAGCCATGACCCTGCCGCTGGCCCGGAGCGCCGATGGCCTCCCGATCGGCGTTCAATTCGTCGGCCGACCGGCCGACGAGGCCACCCTCTTCAGACTGGCGGGCCAGATCGAGCGCGCCGCGCCGTGGGCCGCCAACAGACCAGCTGGTTTCGACTGACCGCGTCCATGGCGCTCAGGCGGAGCGGGATTTGGCCGGACATTCGCGGTCCGATCAGCTAGAAGCCGCTTCGCCGGGGGCGATCGTAGGAGACGGGAATCGCTTTGCAGGTCGAGAATGCCGCCCGGGCGGTCGAATTGAGAGAGGGGGTCATCCAGAGCCTGACTGCGAGCCTCGCAGCAGCCTGTCGGTTCGAGGATCCCTATCGGCACTACATCGCCTCGGAGGTCTTCCCGCGCGCCATCGCCGAGGCGCTCTGGAGCCTGCCCTTCGAGCCCGCCGAGGTCCATGGCGTGTCGGGCAAGCGTGAACTACACAACGAGACGCGCCGCTACTTCGACGTCGCCAACTGCGCCAGGTTCCCCGCCTGCGCGGCGGTAGCCGACGCCTTCCAGTCGAGGGAGGTGGCGCTCGCCGTGGAGCGGACCACCGGCGCCGATCTGTCGGGTTCGTTCGTTCGCCTAGAATACGCTCAGGATGCGTCGGGGTTCTGGCTAGAGCCGCACACCGACCTGGGCGTGAAGCGCTTCACGATGCTGATCTATCTGACCGGCGTCCCGCACCAAGGCGACCTCGGCACCGATATCTATCGTGACCATGAGACCTGGGCCAAGCGAACCGCTTTCGTCGACAACACGGCGCTGCTCTTCGTCCCTTCCCATAACACCTGGCACGGTCTGGAGCGGCGAACGATCGCGGGGGTGCGCACCTCGGTGATCATGAACTACGTCACCGACGCCTGGCGTGAACGCGGGCAACTAGCCTATCCGAGCACGCCTGTCCTTGCCTGAAGGAGCCGCCTGACGACGGCGGAGACTTCGAGGGTCGCGTCGTAACCCGGACGGGCGCGCGGTCTTCCCGCTGGCTGGCCCAGTCGGCTCGCCACGCCGCGCTCGACCAGGGTGTCGAGGAAAACTCGGTGGCGACCCTGGCCAAGGTCGAAGACTTCGACCGGCGCGCCGGTGGCGATCGCCTCGGAGACCATCGAGACGCTGTCGCCGGTGACGACGAGGCGGTCAGCGGAGGCAAGGATGCCGCGATACGGATTTGCGCCCTCCACGTTCCAGATGAAAACTCGGTCGTCGCCGGCGAACGCCGCCTCGAGGATTGCCCGAACTGCCCTTGGGGTGCGCCTGGAGGGCGTGATCGCCAGGCCAAAACCCTCTTGGCGGATCACCGCGAGCGATTCCGCCAGGGCGTGGGCGTCCGCCGTCGCGAAAGCGCTGCGGCGCGTCGGCCCTCCGATCATCGCGCCGACCAGTGGACGACCAAGAGGCGCCAGGCGTTCTTTCCATTGCTGGGCGGCGATCGCCAGGTCCGCAGCGGTAACGTCGTGCATTGCAGTGATGGTCTTGAGCACTCGAGGCCCGGCGCGGATGGCGTCGTGCGCCAAGGCGACCACCAGATCGAAGTCGCCGGCCGGCCTCATGGGGTCCTGAATATGAACGGTGAGTGTTCGGCCGTCGCTGGCCCGCCGGACCGCTACGGAAAAGGGAGCCGAGCGGCGGCCGCAGGTGACGAGCAGATCGGGCCATGGTGGCGCGAGACGATCCGGTCCGTGCGCCTGCCACGCCAGCGGCCGGCGGAGGAGGCCTGGCGGGAGCCAGCGCCACGGCGCCGCCAGCTTCACGGTGCGCTCCTCGACAAGGTCTGCGGCGGCGCGAGCCAGACCTCGCGCCTGGGTGCGCATCCCGGTCTCTCCCGTGGTGACCGCCCAGGCCGTGATCTTACGCATTCACCCCGCCTTAAGGAGTGGCCGGGGCCGCGAGCAGGCTGTGCCCACCAACCCACTGGCCGGACAGGGCGGCGCCGGCTGCAGGATTCGAACCCGCGACCTTCGCTTTACAAAAGCGCTGCTCTGCCAACTGAGCTAAGCCGGCCGGCCGACGGGTCTTATGCCCCGCGCGCCGTGGGCGTGGCAACGTCGCGGCGCCAGCGGACCCGCGCTTTCGCAAAGCCATGGCCTGCGCCTATATGCGCCGGCCATGGCCCGCATTCTGATCACTTCGGCGCTGCCCTACATCAACGGCGTCAAACATCTGGGCGTCCTCGCCGGCTCGATGCTGCCGGCCGACGTATACGCCCGGTTCCAGCGCGCCCGCGGCCATGAGGTGCTCTACATCTGCGCCACGGACGAGCACGGCACGCCGACCGAGCTGGCCGCGGCCCAAGCGCATCAGGACGTCTTCAGCTTTTGCGAAGACATGCACCGGCGTCAGCATGACATCGGCCGGGCCTTCGGCCTGTCGTGGGATTGGTTTGGTCGCTCGTCGTCGCCGCAGAACCAGAGGCTCACTCAACACTTCGCCGACGTCCTGGAGGATAAGGGTCTCATCGAGGAGCGGACCGACAGTCTGCCCTATTCGATCGAGGACGCCAGGTTCCTTCCGGACCGGTACATCGAGGGGACCTGTCCGATATGCGGCTATCGGCCCGCGCGCGGCGACCAGTGCGACAACTGCGGCAACCTCCTCGACCCTGTCGATCTGATCGATCCGTACTCGGTGGTCTCGGGCTCGAAGAACCTGGAGTTCCGGGCGACGCGCCACCTTTATCTCCTGCAGTCGAGGCTGCAGGACGAGATTCGAGCCTGGGTCGACTCCAAGGTTCAGTGGCCGAGCTTCGCCCGCTCGATCGCTTACAAGCACCTCGACGAGGGCCTGATCGATCGCGGCATCACGCGTGATCTGGTTTGGGGCGTGCCGGTGCTTCGCCGCGGTCTGCCACGGCCCGGTTTCGAGACAAAGGTGTTCTACGTCTGGTTCGACGCGCCGATTGAATACATTGCCGCGACCCAGGAGTGGGCCGACGCCACCGCCGCCGACTGGCGGAGCTGGTGGCGCGTGGACAGGGGGGCCGAGGCCGTCCGCTATGTGCAGTTCATGGGCAAGGACAACGTCGCGTTCCACTCCGTGAGTTTTCCAGCGACGATCCTGGGATCGAAGGAGCCGTGGAAGTCGGTCGACATTCTCAAGGCGTTCAATCATCTCCACTGGCAGGGGGGGAAGTTCTCCACGTCGCGCGGCCAGGGGGTGTTCATGGACACGGCCTTGGAAATGCTGCCTGCCGATTGCTGGCGTTGGTATCTTACCGCCAACGCGCCCGAGCACTCCGACAGCACTTTCACGTGGGAGCAGTTGGTCTCGGCGGTGAATCGCGATCTGGCCGATGTGCTTGGCAACTTCGTCAATCGGATCTGCAAGTTCTGCGAGACGCGGATGGGCGGTGTCGCGCCGGCGGGCGGGGCGCCGGGCGAGGCCGAAGCGCGCCTCTTCGCGGAGGTGACGACGCGGCTGGCCGAAATAACCAGGCAGTTCGAGGCCATCGAGGTTCGCAAGGCCGCCCAAGCCGTGCGCGGCCTCTGGGCGTTGGGAAACGAGTATCTGCAGGAAGCCGCCCCCTGGACAGCGATAAAGACCGATTCGCCGCGGGCGGCGGTGATCGTGCGCACGGCGCTCAACTTCGCGGCCTTGATGGCGAGGGTGTCGGCGCCGATCATTCCCTTCACCGCCGAAAGGATCGCCGAGGCCCTTGGCGAGCCCTATCCGCCGACGTGGCCTGGCGCGGACGCCCGCGCCGAGCTCACGACGCTGCCGCCGGGGCGAAAGGTCGCGACGCCGCCGGTGCTCTTCCGCAAGATCGAGGACGCCGACGTCGCGGCGTGGACGCAGCGGTTCGGTGGCGCGGCTCAGGCGTGATGAAGCACTTCCAGTGCGCCTTGCCACATCATCGACAAGGCGACGAAGAGCACGATCGCCAGCCCGATGTAGCGAAGCCACGGCGCTCGTCCCAACAGCTTGGCGATGTAGCCCGCCGCGATGCCGGTAACGGTGATCGAGAGTAGCAGGCCGAAGACCAGGACCTGCGGATGGGCCCGGGCCGCGCCGGCGACGCCCAGGACATTGTCGAGCGACATGGAAAGGTCGGCGGCCAGAATCTCGACCAGAGCGACCGGCAATGTCTTGGGGCGCTGGGTGGCGATCGCCTCGCCCTCTTCAGCGGCGATGGCGGTGTCTCGCGAACGCAGGTCGCGCAAGGTGCGCCAACAGACCCAAAGCAGCAGTGCGCCTCCTGCAAGGAGGAGACCGACGATCTTCAGCAGCTGAACCGCCACCAGGGCGAAACCGACCAGCATGACCACTGCCGCCCCGAGGCCAAGGAAGATCGCCCGCCGCCTGATCGCCCGTGGCAGGCCGGCGGCCGCAACACCGACCGCGACGGCGTTGTCTCCGGCCATGGTGAGGTCGATGACCACCACCTGAACGAAGGCGCCAATCGCGCCGGTCCAGGCCGCCGCGTGGCCGATGCCGAACGGGTCAGCCACGGCGCCGAGCGGTTTCGTAGAGGGCGACGGCGGCCGCCGCCGCGACATTCAGGCTGTCGAAGCCGGCCGTCATCTCGATCCGGGCAACGGCGTCGCAATGCTCGCGCACCAGCCGCCGCAGCCCCTCGTGTTCGGCCCCCATCACAAGCACCGTGGGCGCGTCGTCGAGAGTGTCGGCGAGGGTCCCGGACGCCTCCGCATCCAGGCCAATCGCCCGCCAGCCCATAGCCTCGAGTTCTTCCAGCGTCCGTGCCAGATTGACGACCCTGGCGTGGCCGATGCGGTCGATCGCGCCGGCGGCCGCCTTGGCCAAAGCCCCTGACAGCGAGGGAGCTCGTCTTTCCTGAAGAATCAATCCACGCGCCCCGAACGCCGCCGCACTGCGGAAGATCGCCCCGACATTCTGAGGGTCGGTGACCTGATCCAGCATGACGAGCACGCCAGCCGTCGGGGTCGCGAGGGCCTCGATGCTCACCGGCGCCAGCGCCCGTGTCGCAAGCGCCAGCCCCTGGTGTACCGCGCCTAGGGGCAGCAGTCTGGCTATCGCCGCCGGATCGATGATCTCTGTCGGGGTCGAAGCCGACGACCGCGCCCGCAGGGCCTGCGCGCGTTCGGCGGTAGCCAGGAGCCTCGACGGGGTCCCGCGCGCCGGATTGTCGAGCGCCGCTACCACTGCGTGCCAGCCCCAGAGCCACTCGTCGAGCCCATCGGCCGATCTGAGGCCGGCGCCCCACCGGGACGCCGGCCAAGCGTGGCGGCGCGGAGGGTCCGTGGGACGGCGGTCGTTGCGTCGGCGATTGTTGCTCACTATAACGCCCGCTCCCGATTGGACGCCTCTACTTAGACGCGCGATAGGGGGAATGTCCCGAGCGGCAAAGGGGGCGGACTGTAAATCCGCTGGCGTACGCCTTCGCAGGTTCGAGTCCTGCTTCCCCCACCACGGCTGAAAAGGATGGACGAAGACCGACGGTCGAGGGACGCGGGTATAGCACAATGGTAGTGCAGCAGCCTTCCAAGCTGAATATGCGGGTTCGATTCCCGCTACCCGCTCCATCCTCTTCAAGTTTGCGCGCTGCTCACTCATAACAACGAATTAAGCTGCGCCGGCCTTCCGCGGCGACTAGCGTGCAATGCTGAACCGCTCATGATCCGGAGATCTGCGATGCGTCTTCCCATGGTCCTTGGACTTTTGGCCACGCTCGGGACGTCGGCCGCGGCCGAGGCCGCGCCCATCTTGAAGATCAAGGGCGCTGCGGCGAGGGTCGTGGTCGTGCCGGAGGCGCGCTCTGACATTACTGTATCGATCCTCAAGACCAATCCGCGCCTGCCCCTCCACGTCAGCCGATTCGGCGACACGATCACCGTGCAAGGCGACATTGGCCGCCGGATGCATGACTGTCAGACCGTTCTGGGCCGTCGCGCCATTCTGGTCTGGGGCAGGGGAAGGATCGCCTACGAGGATATGCCCCAGTTGATCGTCCACACGCCGATGGATGTGCGCATCTCGGCGGGCGACGCCGTCTTCGGCGCCGTCGGACGCAGCGACAGCCTCGATCTGGCGAACAAGGGCTGCGGCGATTGGACAATCGCCAACGTCAAGGGGCACATGCGCCTCTCCGAGGCGGGATCGGGGGACGCCAGGACCGGAGCGGCCGACAGCGCCGAAATCATGGTCGCCGGCTCCAGCGATGTCGCCCTGCGCGACGTCCGCGCCGGCCTGATCGCGGTCTCGACCGGCTCTGGGGGCATCACCGCGACGTCGGTGGGCGGACCGTTCAACGTGCGGATCGCCGGGTCCGGCGATGTTCAGGCCAACGCGGGACAGGTGACCGATCTCAACGCCCAGGTCGCGGGCTCGGGCGACGTAAAGTTCGGAGGCGTGGCCCGGAGCCTCACCGCGTCGATAGCCGGGTCCGGCGACGTGACGGTCGCCGAGGTCACGGGCCCAGTCAACAAGCGGGTCTTCGGTGCCGGGGAAGTCACCGTGGGTCGCGATACGATCGTGGGGCGTTGACGAAACGGGCCTCGGCGCGTATCACCCGCGCTCTTTTTCTCGAGGCCGCGGCCCGATCGGCCCGATGAACCGGAAGTCCCGCTTGCGGACGACCTCGAGCGCCGAAACCAAGGCCAAGGGTTTCGGCGCCGTTTTGTGTTTGTCGCCCGGGCCGACCGCGCCCTCGCATCCATCCCCGCCCGACCGGGCGCTCGAAAGGGCGACTGGGCCGCGCACCGATTGAAGAGACGAAGTTCTAGATGCCGACCGTCAACCAATTGATCCGCAAGCCGCGCGTGAGCAAGGTGGCCCGAAACAAGGTGCCCGCGCTCGAGGGCTCCCCCCAGAGGCGCGGCGTATGCACCAGGGTCTATACCGTGACCCCCAAGAAACCGAACTCGGCGCTCCGGAAGGTGGCCAAGGTGCGGCTCACCTCCGGGGTTGAAGCTCTCTGCTACATACCTGGCGAGGGCCACAACCTGCAGGAGCATTCGGTGGTTCTGATCCGCGGCGGCCGGGTGAAGGACCTGCCGGGCGTCCGCTATCACATCCTGCGCGGCGTCCTCGACACCCAGGGCGTCAAGGATCGCAGACAGCGACGCTCGCTCTACGGCGCGAAGCGTCCGAAGTAGGGGAGAGAGGACCGTGTCCCGCCGCCGCCGCGCCGAAAAACGCGATGTCCTGCCCGATCCGAAGTTCGGCGACATCGTGCTCACCAAATTCATGAACTACGTAATGTACGAGGGAAAGAAGGCGGTCGCCGAGAACATCATCTACGGCGCCTTCGATCTGATCGAGGCAAGGCGCCGCGACCAGGGACCGCTCGAAACCTTCCACTCGGCATTGGAAAATGTTTCGCCGTCTGTGGAAGTGCGCTCCAGGCGTGTCGGCGGCGCCACCTATCAGGTACCCACCGAAGTGCGAGTCGAGCGCCGCCAGGCCCTGGCGATCCGCTGGCTGGTTTCGGCCGCCCGCAAGCGCGGCGAAAACACCATGACCGAGAAGCTCGCCGGCGAGCTGCTGGACGCGTCCAACAACCGCGGCACGGCCGTCAAGAAGCGCGAGGACACGCACAAGATGGCGGAGGCCAACCGCGCCTTCTCGCATTATCGGTGGTGATCCCCATATAGGCCGCCACTCCGTCCCAATCTTCCGCCGCCGGGAGCTTCG
>Ga0302326_10008337_pt1 | contig 22885 bp, 14 predicted proteins | sample Palsa_T0_3_FD_202264 | JGI IMG/M metagenome (GOLD analysis project Ga0302326, IMG submission 202264) | Peat permafrost microbial communities from Stordalen Mire near Abisko, Sweden - Palsa_T0_3 | ecosystem: Environmental > Terrestrial > Soil > Palsa > Peat permafrost | place: Sweden: Abisko... | reverse complement strand
TCACCGAACCTTCGACGAGGGCGTCCACCCCGAGCGTCCTGGCAATCTCTGGCACTGAGAGCTTCGTACCCTTGAAGCGCATGACCGAGGTACGGGAAATGACGCGCAGGTCATGGATTCTGGCCAGGCGTCCGCACAGCTCTTCGGTCATCTCGTCAGCCAGGTATTCCTGAGTTGAGTCGCCCGACAGGTTGCTCAAGGGCAGGACTGCCAGCGACCTGATTTTGGTTTGGGTCGTATGCCCAGTCTGGCCCCGGAGAATGACGTAGGTGACGGCAATCAGCGCGAGTCCAGCCACACCGCCGAGAACAAGCCAGAGACGCGTCCGCGAAGTCCCGGTTGGTCGGAGGTCGAGCTCTCCATCCGCCGGCCGTTCCGCCCTAAGCCCCTCCTTATCTGGATTTGGCGGCAAAGGGATAACAGCGAGCGACTCGATCGGTGCTACTCCTGTAGACAAATCGCCGTTTTGCACCTGAGCAATGAAACGGTATCCCCGGCGTGGCAGAGTCTCGATGTAGCGGGGTTTCTCGGCTGAATCACGCAGCGCGTCACGCAGCTTTTTGACGGCGCTGTTCAGACCGGTATCGAAATCAACAAAAGTGTCGCCGGGCCAGAGTTTCTGGCGAAGCTCCTCGCGCGTGACGACGTCCCCCGGATGCTCCAGCAAAAGCGAGAGTACATGGAAGGGCTGGCGATGGAGCTTTAGCCGGATGCCGTGCTTGCGCACTTCGCCCGAACGCATGTCCACGTCGAAGGCGTCGAATCGCACCCTGCGGGTTCGGTCGGTAGCCTCCATAGCAAGGCCAGTAGTCTATCACCACTGCTTATCACCTCAGCAATATGTGCGGGTGCGCCTACAAGCCACCTGCATTCAGAGAGTTGCACGATCAGAACAAAAACACCCACAGACCATACTCCGACCATTGCGCCTCAAGCGACTTCGCGCCAATGTCGCGGGAGCCAGGGCATGCTCAGTCGTTGTGCAAAATGCTAGCCCACGAATTTTGCATGCTACCTCCGCGGTTGCCCCAGACACACGAATTCTAGTTTGAGCCGAAAAGAAAGGAGAATCAAAAATGAGAAAGTTCGGAAAGTATTTTCTTCTCACGACGGGTTTCGCGTTCCTTGCAACTTTTGCCCGCATTCCAGGGGCCATCACCAAGGTTCATGCCAAGGGTCAAGTCTGTAGCGTTGCCAGCCTCAAAGGGAAGTATGCCTTCCGCAGGACGGGCGTGAACAATCTTGCGGGCGGTTCCAATTGCCAAGGCTTTAGCGATTGTGGCCCCATCGCCGAAATGGGCGTCGCCTTCTACGGCGGAGATGGGACGCGCGGCCTCATTCGCAACACCAGAAGCACCGCCGGTGAAATCCGACCCTGGACCGATCAGCCCGCACCGAACGGAACCTACACGGTCGATCCAGATTGTACGGGGTCGTTCTTCGATGCGGACGGCACACACAGCAACGACGTCGTCGTAGTTGACGGAGGCAAGAGATTCTTCGTGCTCAGCCAGGCGCCGGGCACAACCGTCATGGAAGAGGGGATGAGGCTGGAGGAGGAGAAGGACTAACGGTGCGCTGAGTAGGTTGATGCACGCTTCTCCATTTGAAGCGGTTGTGTGAGACGAGTGTCGGTCAACTGTTGAAATATCTCGATCTCAAAACCCTCAATGAGGCGATCGGGTGAGAATAAAGGATAGATGAACGCAAGCAAAAAAAACTAGGGAAGAGGAGAGCACCATGATTTCCAAAACGTTTCGCATCGCTTTAACGATTGTTCTTGCCAGCTTTGCGCTCAGTTCCGCGGCCTGGGCGGCGACTTGTTCAAACGCCTCTCTGAGTGGCACCTATGGGTTTCTGCACGATGGCACAGATGGCAACGGCGCCCCTGCCACCGCCGCCGTGACCCAGATCACGTTTGACTCAACCACAGGCACATTTACTGGAGAGCAGACAGCATCCCATGATGGTGTTATTGCCACTGAGTCTGTCACCGGAATGTACACAGTCGCCTCGAACTGCACTGGCACGGGTACACCGGCGGGAGGCATCCCCTTCTCCATTGTGGTTACGTCAACAGGGTTCTTGGCCGTTCACCCCTTTTCGGAGGGATTCGCCGTGAAGCAGGGCCCCCCGACCTGCACCAATGCCGGAGTTAAGGGTAGTTTTGGGTTTGAAACAACCGGCCTCTTCCTCGCAGGGGCGCCCGCCACAGGATGGGTGGCTTTCATCGGTGAGTTGAAGTTAACGGTCAACCCTTCTGGAGAAGGAGTGATACGCGGACATATAGCGGGTGCCGAGGATAGCACGACGTTCGCAGAGGAGCCCGTCACCGGTTCTTACAGGGTCGGCACGGACTGCAGGGGCACGGCCACCATAACGCCGAAGGGGCAACCCGAAATGCACTTCAGCTTCGTGGTTGTGGACTGCGGGAAGGAACTGCTTTCCATTGAGACGGACGCGGACACGGTTGTCAGCGGTACTCTGCAGCGTCAGTCCGAGCAGGAAATGTCGCAGTAGAAGGAGCGCTGTCAAGGTGCGAGGCCACGCATACATATCCGAAACAAGTACGGCATCCCCTTTTCGCCGCAATCCCGTGATCGAGCCAGCGAGAAGGCTGTGCAGAAAGAAGAGTCGCTTTGAATCGGAAAATCCATTCAAGTATCGCCATCGCAATCGCTTCGATTCTAGCCTTCACCACCACGGCTTGCTTTGTTGGCTGCGGCAGTGCCTCAACGCCTCCGCCTGCGACCATCGCGATCGCCGCACAATCCGGCGGATACATCACGCCACAACCGGTGGGAACCCCGTTCGGCACGTTCGCGGTTTTGGTCAATTCAAACGGCTCTCCGTTAGGCGGCGCTTCGGTGACCTTCACGGCTCCATCGACGGCGGACGGTACGTTCATGAGCAACGGAACGGCATCGGAAACGCAAACCACTGGCTCAAACGGCATCGCCACGTCGTCAACCTTTACGGCCGGTACGATGGTTGGCTCTTACAACGTAACCGCCACAACCTCGGGGGCAGCCACGCCGGCAACGTTCGCTCTGAGCAACAACGTCAAGCCGGCGCCAACCATTTCTCCGACGCCGGCCAGTGAGTATGTGACGGTTAGTACTACTTACGCAGCGCTCACCGCAACGGTCACCGATACTGATGGCAACCCGGTGCCTAATGTTCAGGTAACATTCACCGCCAACACGGGCGCGACAGGCGCCACCGGAACTTTCACGAGCACCGGCAATAACATAGAAATACAAACTACCGGTGCCAACGGAAAGGCCGTGACTACCGACCTTGTCGCGAACGCGACGGCCGGCGGCTTCACTGTGACCGCTTCGTCAGGTACCCTGACGCCGGCCACCTTCCATCTAACGAACACTGCGGTTGGGACAACCGTGACCACCTACGTCTTCTACGCCAGCGGCGAAGAGACCATCAATGCCAATTACTACGCCGTGGCCGGGGCCGTGAGCATCGAGGCGAACGGCACTGTCGTCACCGGCGAAGTAGACTATAACGATGCCGCGGGCCTTACATCAGGAGCCGGGAAAGGCACGCCCGACTCAATCGTAGGCGGAATGCTAACGATTGACGACACTAACGGCCAGGGAACACTCAGTCTGACCATGGCCGCGGGCTCGGCAGTCACGGCGGAGACTTTCGGCGTTCAGTTTGTGAATGTCAACCACGCGCTCATCATGGAGTACGACGGGAATGCAACTTCCAGCGGAAGTTTGGACTTGCAGACATCTGGGAGCACCGGCAGCGGAGCCAGCTTCGCCTTCACTCTGTCCGGTGTGGATCCCGAGTATGACTCAGTCGCGTTCGGCGGTGTTTACACTATCACGGGCGCCGGTGGAGCAAAGGGCACGGTCGATGCCAACGACTCCGCAACCGTTGTAACGGGGACGGCCTTCAGCATATCTACGTCAGCCCCTGACTTCTTCGGGCGCTCCGTTTGGACCGGGTTCACCAATCCGGTTAGTGCCACAGCGGTGACCTTTGCCTCATATGGGGTAGGTCCGGAAGTTCTCCGGATCATCGACGTGGACGCTCACGATTCGATGGTCGGCTCTGCGTTTGGCCAGGGTACGGCTAACTTCAACAATGCCTCGCTCGGCGCTTCGATATTCGGCGTAGCGGGCGACTTGCTCGCCTCGCAATACGCCGCGGCGGGCCTGTTTACCACCAGCCACACGACCGCCGATCCTGCAAACTTCTCGGGCACGGCCGACGACAACGAACTGGACAATGGCGTCCAAGCGCTTGATGCCTCGATCTCCGGTACGTATTCGCTCCAGAGCAGCGGCATCAACGGGTATGGCAATTTCACCATCGGATCCGGAAACTTCGGCGACGTTCAGACGTTGCAGATTTACATGGTCGACCCCAATCTCAACATCAACGATCCCAATAACACCACCAGCGACCTCGGAGGCGCTCTGTTCCTTGACACGGACCCGATCCTTGCCAGCGGCATCGGCGTGGTAACACCGCAAACCGACGCTAGAACCACAGTTGCCGACTTCAAGGGCAACTATGCCGTTGGATGGCAGAATTTCAACAGCTTTAGCTCGAACACGAGTCTGGATTACCTTGAGTTCGATCTGCTCGCGCAGGGGACCATGACATCGGGCGGCGCTTTGAGCTTGACCAAAGGCTTGGTCAGCGACCCGCTCGAAACGTTGGGCTTGGGCGTGACCACGACGACCGGTTCGTTCACGGGTACACCGCTAGCGGACCCAGCGAATCCTGGGCGCTATACGATGTCAAAATCGAATACGACGCCAAATCCATTTTCGGCCAAAATCGACGGCGCAACCCGCGTTTTCGATTTGTCCATCTATCAGGCCAGTGGCGCGCAGTTGTGCTGGATTGAGACTGACAAGGACGGCGTGTTCCTGGGGCCCATCGCACAGCAGGAATCGCTAACCGGTCTGCCAGCGGCCCGAGGTCCTTGGCCCAGTGGGCCGACGTGGACTCCGACAGCCAACAAATCTACGTCCGGCACTCGTGGACTGCGGGAAGGAACTGCTAGCCATTGAGACGGACGCGGACACATTTGTCAGCGGTACTCTAGTGAAGGGCAATTCATAACAAAGGCGGGAGCATAAGCGTTGATCCTGTGGCGCAGCAATAGGCACTGTTTTCGTTCGATGTTGCGGTACCAGTAGCGGTTCAAAATGCATCAGTTCGATGAGCCAGTGAGCTATCACGTAGTCGCACGCACTACACGATGCAATCGTGGCCCCGGATTCGCACTTTGCTCGTGGGGGAGATTGGCAGGGTTTTGAGCCAAAGTTCTACGGCCTAAGTTGCACGGCGGTGATTTTTCAGCGCCTGCAGCGAGGCAAAATGTGGTTGTTGAACCATGCGTCGTAACCCGCCCAAGGGACTTTTTTCGTGGCCACAAGCGGATTGCCGCATTCTGCTCGTTGAGTTCTTTTCTGGTTCTTTGCCGGTTGTGGCCATCAGCTCAATGCGATATCTCACAGTCTTCGCGGGATCAGGTTCTCGAATATACGTTTGAGCCAGCGGTGGACGGCGGCGGACTCGTAATCCACGTTCGATTGGATTTTGCAGCCAAGGACAAACGAAGCGCTGAGTTAGAGCTGCCATCCGATTGGGCAGGGCAATCTCACCTTGAAACCCGGATCAGAAATCTTAAGACTCTATCCGCGAACAGAGTTTTGCTCGATACACCCTACTCGAATATCAAGACTCGCCGATTTCCTACGGATTCCCATGTGGCTGTTTCCTGCGATCTGGTGAAGGACTGGAACGGCCCGTTGGAATACCCTAAACTCTGACCACGGGTCCCCGCGCGTGGTCGTGACCCTTCGGCGCTGCTACCGCAGCTTTCCACCGACCACGGACAAGTCACAAGCGTAAGCTGCTTCAACTCACCGGTTGCGACCTTCAGTCGCCAGAAAATCCAGCTTATTTCTTCGGCCGCTCGCACTCAAAGTTCGCCGCGTCATTCGGATCGCCGCTGCTTTTGTACTTCGCTGCCTGCGGATACGGACACAAAGGCCGCGTCATCTTCGCGTGCGTTCGGTCTTGGTCCGCGAACTTCGATGCAATAATTATTGACGGCGCCGTGGCCTTTTCTACCCACTGCTCCAAAGACGCGTCCACGCTGTGCTGCGGGTTGTCGAAGTTCAGATCACCGACCGCTCCGAACGAATCCGGTCCCGGTCCTCCGGCGCAGTGTTGCACGCCCGGCGCCATGTAGAGGCGGATGAAAGAGTCGACATCTTCTTGCCCCATCTTCTTGATGACGCTCTCGTAATAGTCGATCGTGTTCAACGCCGTGATCGCCGGATCATTCCAGCCGTGATAGAGGACCAACTTTCCTCCGCGGTCTTTGAATGGCTTGAGGTCGGGATCTGTAGCGTTCAGGGCCTGCGCGGTTCTCTCATTGGCTGCTTTCAGGTCCGCATCAACATTGAACGCCTTGAAGTCCCAATCGGACTTCCCGAATACAAAGTCGGAAAAGAATCCGTTGCCGAAAAACGCCATGAGACTCTTCCGGGGCGCCGGGCCGGTGATCCAGAGTCCCCAGCCGCCTTGGCCCTCTTCGGCGCCGGGCAGGTAGCCGGGGTAAACCACGTGCCCTTTGGAATCAAGCGTTCCCGCGTAGAGTTTCTTCAGCGCAGTGACCTGCGCCGCCGTCAGGCATTTGTCGGAATCCTCTCCCTTGCACTGGATCGTCGCGGGCTCGAAGTGACACTGCCGCGGATCGTTCAGAATCCCATCGTGCACACCGTCCACCTCGTCGCACGCGGCGTTCACCGCCGCTGCAATCGTGTGAATCTTTGCCGGAGGAATGAAGCTGGCGGAATCCATCGTCAGGGCCTGGGTGTCATAAGCTGCAGTCGCGAACAGAGCAGTCCAGTAGTTCGCCGGAGCGCCGGCTAAGATTCCGTCATAGTCCTCTGGATAACGTTGGGCTTCCATGAACGCCTCGCGCCCGCCGTCGGAACATCCGGCGAAGTATGAGCGCTGCGGTGGCTTGGAGTAGTAAGCTGCGATTAGTGTCTTGGCGACGCGTGTCATCTCATGAATTCCGCGATGACCGAAATCGATAATCTTTTCCGGGTGCCCCATCGCCCAGCCCGCATCGATCGGAGATCCCGTATGGCCGGTGTCAGTCGCCGTCGCGGTGTACCCCGCCTTCACCGATATAGCGAGTTGCATATCGTCAATCAGTCCGGCGAATCCGCCATTGCCGATCCCTTGTAGCTTGCCATTCCATCCCGAGACCGGAAGCCAGACTTCGAGTTTGATGTCGGAGTCTGAGGTCGGCTTCGCCTCGGCAACGACGCGGCAGAATGCCGGAAGACTCTTATACAAAGGCGAGAGATCGGTGCCGCTAAACGGCGCGGGGGGACCGTTGAATGTGCCCGCCGCAACCGTCTGCGCAAGCGTAATCGTTGTGTTGGGAATCTTCGCCGCAGTCAGGCGTTCGCACGCGTCCTGGGCGTAGGCTGCCGCGCAGGAGAACAGCAGTATGAACGCCATAGCCAATCGGGAAGATCTTTCTTTCATCTGTGCTCTCCTAAGTCTCAGCTAGTGGCGGCCCGCAGCTTTTTCCATGAAAGCCGCCTAATCCGCGTTGATCTTTTCTAACGGCGGTCAACAGCGACATCTTAACCTAAAGAAGTGACCCCAATTCTGATTGTCTGAGCATGCCGGCTCGAAGCCGAAAATATCGTCATCCCCCTCCATTAACTGCGTTGGATGTGGGCCGTCCGCATTCATGTGCCAGATGCCAAATGCATCGGTGCCTTTGTCAGGCCCACGGGAAGACAACATACTGCTTGCCGCAGGCTGAAAAAGCCAGAATTGTGGCAGTTGGAACAAGAACCCATAGAACAACAAGAGGTAGAGCGGCTCGCTTCATTTGGAGTATCCCTGTCAGTTTGCTTGGGAAAGCGTACTTCCTTTTACCAATGATTGTGACATAGAGCGTCAACACGCAATGACCAACGGTCAAACGTTTACATCAACTATCAATTCCCGGCCCCGGTCAGTCCTGCGAAAACCATTGGATTGGAGTAAAATTCGCGCCGAATGGAGGATCCCTTATGAAACACTTCACATTCTTCTTGATTGCAGTTGCAACAATGGCCGGCCTGGTCGTCCTCATGGCAGCTGCACTAGGACATGCGGATGGAGAACCCGCCCCGAGCTTCGTCACCGAAATCCCTCACGGGTACCGCGACTGGAAGTGGATCTCCTCGGCCCATGAAGCAGGCAACCTCAATAGTTTAGGTGCCGTCTTGGGCAACGATGTAGCGATCAACGCCTACCGGGACGGGAAGCTTCCGTTTCCGGACGGCGCAGTCATTGCGGCTTTGCATTATCGTAACGTCCCATCAGAGGAAAACAACAAAGTCTTTGGCCGTGCCCAATCTTTGGTACCCGGGCCTCCCACGAACATTCAGTTTATGGTCAAGGACTCAACAAAGTACGCGGCAACTGGCGGCTGGGGGTTCGCTCACTTCCAAGACGGCAAACCTGGCGACGCGGCGTTTATGAAAAGCTGCTTCCCTTGCCACGAGAAGACTAAAGCGAGCGACTTTGTCTTTACTCATTATGCGCCTTGATCCTGAAACACAAACGGGGGTCTCCTCGAAGCCGACCTCGGGACAACGTTGTCGGAGTCCGCGTTAGACGCAACTTCGGGTTTGCCCCTCACACAGGGCTCGAATGGCATCCGCGCCTCCAGGCTCCCGTTTTAGCCCATGTCGGGATGCTCCATCCTTCCGTGACAAACGGCTCTTCGCAGGAATTGCTCTCGAGCGTCTTCTTGTACTAACGTTGCACTTCCGGTTTGCTGCAAAGGATTCCGGAGGCGGGTGAGATGGATTTTCGCGATCTGGCAGTTGCAGCTTGTGTATTGCGCAAGAGCCCGGTCTTCGCCCTGACGGCGGCGCTGACCATTGCTTTAGGAGTCGGTGCCAGCACTGCCATTTTCAGCGTGACCAATGCTGTGCTGCTTCAGCCCCTCCCTTACCCCCATCCCGACAGCCTGGTGGTTGTGTGCACAGATATGCGCAAGCGCAATGTCCGCGATTTCCCGTTCTCGAACGCCAACTTCATTGATCTGCGCGAAGGCACCAAGTCCGTCTTTGAAGACATTGCCGGGGTCTTCACCTTTCCGCTCACATTGCAGCGCGAGGACGGGACGGCTGAGCAGGCCAACGCTTCAGTCGTGACGATCAACACATTCCGATTGCTCGGTGGCGGCATCGCCTACGGCCGAGATTTTAATGATGAGGATGCGGTCCCGAATCCTGCCGCTCCGCCGCTTGGCGCGCAGCAGGGACTTCCTCCACCACGGCTGCCGGTGCACGCGATCCTGAGCTATGAGTACCTTAAGCGCCGGTATGGCGGAGATCCCTCGCTGGTTGGACGCTCGATACAGATTGCCGGCCCGCAGGCACCGAGGCTGACCATCGTCGGCGTTCTCCAGCCGCACTTCCACTTGTACTTTCCGCCGGACGCTCAGGTGATTTCCGCACCCGACGTCTGGATTGCGAATCGACTCGGCTATGATGCCGCCAACCGCACGGGCGTATCCATACGCGCCATAAGCAGGCTTCGTCCCGGAGTTACGCCCGAGCAGGCTCAGGCCGAATCGGAAAAGGTGGCCGCTTCGGAGCGCGCCCAGTTTCCTATTCTGGGAACGGCCGACTTCCACATCCGGGTTGAGCCGATGCGCCAGCACATGATTGCCGAGGTCCGCCCGGCAATCCTCGCCCTCATGGGTTCGGTCATCTTCCTCCTGCTGGTCGCGTGTGCAAACGTTGCCAATCTTCTGCTCGTCCGTGCTTCGCTGCGCAATCGCGAGCTGGCGGTCCGTGCTGCGATGGGAGCTAGTCGCTGGAGATTGATGTCGCCGATCATCGCCGAAGCTGTATGGCTTGCCGCCTTGGGGACCCTGGCTGGACTCGCGCTCGCCTGGGCCGGAATCAGGGAGTTGCGCTCGCTCGCGCCCGCCGATCTGCCGCGTCTGGATTCGATTACCATCGACCCATCGGTGCTCGCCTTCACCGCGCTGGCCGGGCTCGCGGGGGCGATTCTCTTTGGCATGACCCCGGCGCTTCGCGCCTCACGTCCGCGCCTTATGAACGTGCTGCGCGGCATCAGCCGCAACACCGGACTCGGCACCGGCAGCGTCATGCGCAGCGCCGTCGTCACGGCGGAGGTCGCGCTCTCGTTTGTTCTGCTGGTTGGCTCGGGGCTGATGTTCCGCAGTTTCCTCGACCTGCAGCGTATCGATCCCGGATTTGATTCACGCAACCTCCTCACCTTTGTCCTCAACGGCAATAACGGCGCCACTACGCCTGAGGGCAACGCAGCATTCATCCGTCAGGTAGAGCAGCGGCTAGGTTCCATTCCGGGAGTACAGAACGTCACCGGCACTTTTCCTTTTCCGCTGGTGGGTGGATATAGTCCAATACGGTGGGGAAAAGAAGAGGCGCTCTCGGATCCGAGCAAGTTCCAGGCAGCCGATTTTCAGATCGTGACGCCGGGATATTTCGAGACCGTGCGCACGCCGCTGATTGCCGGCCGCACCTTCACGGATGCCGATAACACCACCGATCGCAGGCTGATCGTGATCGATGACGTTCTCGCAAAGAAGGCTTTTGCTGGAGAGTCTGCAGTGGGAAAGCGCATCCTCATCCGGCTTAAGACGCCTGAGCCAGAGCGGATGGAAATTATTGGTGTCGTCGGACACGTGAGGCAAACCTCACTGTCCGTACCTGGACGCGAGCAAATCTATTTCACTGACGGATACGGCGGACCCGGCGCTGTGAACTCCTGGGCGCTGCGCGTTGGCGGGAATCCCGCTGGATTCGAAAGCCAGGTGCGCGCCGCGATTAAGGACGTAAGCCCACAGTTGCTGGTCAGCGACCTGCAACCTGTGGACCAATTGGTGCTACAGGCCCAATCTCAGACCACATTCTCACTACTCCTGATCGGCGTCTTCGCTGTTATCGCCGGAGTGCTGGCCGGAGTCGGACTGTATGGTGTGCTTTCGACCGCGGTGCGGCAACGCACACCGGAGATCGGTGTGCGCATGGCCCTCGGCGCCGGACGGCCCGGCATCTTCCGACTCATCGTCGGTCAAGGCCTTCGTTTGAGCGCAATTGGAGTGATCATCGGAATCGTCGCTGCACTCCTACTCACGCGATTGATGACCACAATGCTGGTGGGGGTGAAGCCCACCGATCCGCTGACATTTATTTCGATGGTGCTGCTCTTTCTTGTCATCGCGACAGCATCCTCCTGGATCCCCGCAAGCCGCGCCGCTGCGCTTGACCCAAACCAGGCGCTGAGAGAGGAATGAATCCTTTTGCCATGGGGCGCAAGCAGACCTCCCTCCGTGATGGTAACGGCAGTATCGAATCCCACGCTTCTCCGCCAGTTATTTTCTTGTCTGGTACTTGCAAGCCGCCCCGCTGTCGATGGAGACGCAGATCGAAGCCACGAAACAACAACGGGCGCTGATTCGCAAGCAACAGCAACAGATCCGCACCCAGCAGGCCCAGATCGCCCAGCTTATGTCGCGGGTGAGGGCGATCCAGGTTGTGCTCCGGACGAAGAGTCGAACTGGTTGCAGCTCAGTGCATTCATTGTTTACGCCCGTAACGGGAAAATGCGACATGGGGCGGTTTCGCATTCGACTGGGCAAAGAATCAGCCAGTTGGATGCGCCTTTCTTCCAAGCATGCTCTTAAGTTTTGATATTGAGCGCGCTGGGTGCGTTCAATGCTCGTTGTCCTGGGTAACCAATTTCTCAGCGGCCAGTTTTTCCGCGGTGGTCAAGGCGTCAGCTGCGCTGACCTTCACATCTGGTTCCACGCCTTTTCCTTCCCAGTCACCTTTCGTCACAGGGTTGATCGGCCGGCCGAAGGGAACACCAATTGTGAAGTGATCTCCGGCGGGCATACCTCGCACGGGATGGGCGCCGCCGCCCGTCGTTTCGCCCACGATGGTGGCGCGCTTTTGCGTCTTCAAATCGAAGGTAAATTCCTCCCCTCCCGAAAAGGTTTCGTGCGAAGTGAGTACGTAGACGGGTTGATCGATAAAGCGTGGCCCCGGAATCCAGGGAAGTGTCCAATACTGGTGGGTCTCGTTGTCGTGGCGGTTAATGAGATCGTTGATATGGGTTGGTTCCCGGAACAGATAGGAAACCATGAAATCGACCATACTGGGATCGCCGCCATGATTTTCGCGCAGGTCAAAGATTAGGGCATCGGTATGCGCCACGAAGTTCATTGCGGCCACGACAGTAGGTCCGCAGAGGTTCGGGTCAGGAAAGGCACCGAACTTGATGTAGCCAATGTTGTGATTGAGGATCTCAACCTTGGAGAAACTGCAGTTGTCATGTTCCAGCATGGTGCGAAACCTTGCTTCATCAGCCGGGTTCGGCCGGCGTGGCTCATCCGAGGAGCCGGACTCGGTGGGCAAGATAAAGGGTTCGTATCCGACAAAAAGATGCCGATCCTGGCTGACAGCGTGCAGATCACGCAAGAGCGCATCAGCGAATTCATTGCCGTCGACAATCGAATTGTAATCGCCGTGCTTCTGATGGTCACGGATGGCCTGGATCATGTTGGCCGCCACATCGGGATACACGTAATACTCGGTCAACCGCTCGCTGATGGCATCAATCGTTTTCTGCCGAATGGCTTCATCCAATCGAATGTCGTCAAGTTTCGCTCCGGGCGGTATGGCACGGATGCCAATCCGCTTTACCCGTAGTGGTGTAGTGCTGGCAAGTTGCAGGACTCCGTAGGCATCGATGTTGTCTCCGCGCCCGTGAACAAGAAATGAAAGCTTATCTGGGGTGCTATTAACAATGGAGACGAGTGTAAAACCGCCGGTCTGGCTGCTAAAAGAAGTCAAATGGTCTGCACTGTTTTCCGGATCGTATGCCTTTACATAGGCGGCGATCCGGTCGTGCTCCCCGCTATTGAATGCATCGAGGAACGCCCGAAGCGTACGACCTGCCGGAGTATCCGGAATGCTTACGTCCGCGCGAGCCCCAAGCGGCAGGATGGCAACCACAAAGACAAAACATAGGCAAGCTCTGACAATAGTGCTACTTCGCCTTTCGGGCGCAGGAGATCGACGGAGCATCATGTCCTCCGAGCAGCGGTAGAAACAGCCGCATCCCTCGCTGTTATTAGCGGCACATTCTAGCACTCGCTTCGCGAAAAATCGATCGCCGCAAACACAGCTAACACAGCTGAGGAAGCGGAAGCATTGGGCGCTGTGAAGGTAAAACCGAAGCCAAGCAAGGTGTCACGCCGGACATAACAAGGTCCCTAATAAGGCCCCGGAGCTGGAAAACTGAACGCATGCGAGCAAGCTAAGAGGTTGAGTGGAGCTAGCGGCAGGCAGGGTCAGGCATGCCAGATTTCTCCCAATACCCGGCGCCAGTTCTGGCCCAGAACCAGGCGAAGGTGCTCATCAGTGTATCCCCGTCTGACGAAAGCGGCGGTGAGATCATAAATTCGTTTCTGTCCTTCGAGTCCAGCGACTACCTCGTGCGTTCCATGAACGTGGTAGCGCGGGTCGGCCTTCGCCAGCATCTCCTTAAGTATCTGAGGATCTGCCAGATCATTGCTCTCGACCCCAGCGTCCGACCCGATTCCCACGTGCTCAATTCCCACCAGGTCGCGCACGTGATCGAAGTGGTTCACGACGTCCTCTACGGTCACCGGCTCCGTGCCCTTGACCATGAATGCGATACACGTAATTCCCATGACTCCGCCCCGCTTCGCCAGCTTTCGAATTGCTTCATCCGTCGAAGTGCGAGGGGAATCTGGGTTCAGCGCGCGGCAGTTTCCGTGCGACAGCATGACTGGCGCTTTGGACATCTCGCAGGCGTCCAGCTTGGTGCGATCGCTCGCGTGTCCCAGATCCACGGCCATTCCGACCTGGTTCATTCGCTCAATCACCTGCTGGCCATACTCGCTCACTCCGCCATCGTGTGGCTCGAACGCGCCATCTGCGACCAGGGAGCGCAAGTTGTAGCTGAGCTGTGAAATCCGCTGGCCGAAGCCATGGCAGGTATTGACGGCATCCACAGTTTCGAACTGCGCGCTGGATTGCAGTCCAAAAATAACGCCGTACCGACCCTGGGTCTTCACCTTTTCAAAGTCGTCGCCGGAATTGATCCGCGTCAGCCATTGCGGGTAGTCGAGGAGAAAGCTGTTCCACTTTGCGAAGAGCTTTTCTGCGTCATCCACGGATGATGCGCCCAGACCAAAGTTGATTGCATTTACTCCCGACTTCATAAAGAACTCAAAGTCGGACCGTTTGAAAGCACCTGGCTGGGACAGCCAGTCCTTCAGCACGCTCTCCTTGTCCTTGCGGTACAGGAACTGATTGAGCATGTCAATCACCAGCTCCTCGCGGATCAGCCGCACTACGCGCTCCGGATATTCTTGATTGCTTTCGGCAAAAAGCCGGTAGCGGCTCCGGAGGACAAATGGTGCAGCCACCGCCGCAGAACTGGCGCGGCGAAGAAATTCACGACGCGAAACCGACGATCGTCTTATCGGCATTCTCATTGGCCTCTAGATGGGGGAACAGATGCCGCGAGCGGCAGGATTAATTGACTCGCGTGTTCGGCATCGTGGAAGACCTTGATGTGCGCAACGCGAATGTCCTCCGGCTTCTCGTAGCCAATCCTGCCACCGGTGTTATAGTTCTTTTGGAAGTTCGGCGAATTCAGCGGAGCGATGGTGAGCCGTAATCGCGCGCCTGCAGGAATCCTTCGCGCCATCCAGTAAAACTCGAAGGGTATCTCCACGATTTGATTCGGCTTCAACAGTTCCTGCTTGAACGCCCCGTTACGGAATCGTGCGCGGCGGATGTCTTCGCCAAGCCTGAGCGTGGAACCGTCGGGCAAAACCATTAATACCTGAGCCCACAAGTCAAAATCGGGCGCGTCCGCCTCTACCTGCAACTTCAGGCTCATCTGCCCGGCTACTTCGGTATCGCGTTCAAAGGGTTCGGAGTGAAAGCTGACAGCTCGCTTCTGGAAACCGCGGAATTGGCTCTTCAGATCCTCGTTTTCAGCGTACTTGGCGACTTCGAGTTCTGGTAGTTCGTGTGGATCATCCACAACAATGGCAGGCGGTTCCTGGCCAGTCGGGCTTTGCGAAAGCGAGCCAGAGTGGAATAGGTCCCTCGGCCCCTCCGGGGCGGACAAATACAAGTTCAAAACCTTTCCCGAGGATGCGGCTTCCAGGGTCTTGGCGTATCGCCACTCGTCGACACCCATCATGAAGTATGCAACTCGGTCATGCAGAAATGCAGGTTTGGGCCCTCGCCCCAGCACCCAGTCGTACCAGTCAGCGTGCAGCGCGTCCATGTCAATGACGGCGGCGTCGGGTATGGCCAAACCTTCGATCTCCTTCGTCGGTTTCTGCGTGCCACCATGGTCCCAAGGACCGATCACGAGATAACCCTGGCTCGCGGCTGCTGCCGGAGCATCATGGACATGGCCTCGATAGTAGCGCAGTGCTCCGGGCTGGTCGTCATCAAAATAGCCGGTTGCCGTTAGCACCGGGAAATCCATGCGAGCATAGTCTTGGGATTTGGGTTCCGCGGCAAGATTGAAGGGTTCATCGCCTACGTGGTCGAGCCACATTTTCATGAAAGAGAGCTTTTGGCCGCGATCATCAGTCATCCACCAATCGTCTTGCGCAATCCCGATCGCATCGTCCAGTTCCCCGAAGGGACGATAGGCAGCGTACTGTTCGAGCATCTTTCCCGCCCAGTAGCTTTGGTTTGCGATGAACCCCGCATTCAGCGAGCGGCCCGATGTGTATCCCAGGATCACCGCCGACCACGCCTGCGGAATTCCGTTAGTGTTGGGCACATCCCATCCCGGATAGATCGGCACGTAAGGCGCAATGGCGGCGAGGTGAGGCGGGTGCTGGGCGGCGGCGCGCCATTGTGTCATGCCGACGAACGAACCGCCAAACATCACGACATGTCCATCGCTCCAGGGCCGGGCCGCGATCCACTCCACCACGTCGTAGCCGTCGCGCCCAACCTGCAGACCCAGATTGTCGCTCTTTAAGCCGCCCGAGCGGCCTCGGCCACGCACGTACACCTGCACGAAAACATAACCGCGCCGCGTGTAGGCGGCGACATTGCCACGGCTGCCATCATCAATGTCGTACTGAGTCAGGGTCAGCACTGCCGGCGCTTTGGCCTTCAGGTGGGAGGGTTTGAAAATCCAGGCCTCGAGCTGGACGCCATCTCGCATCGGAATCATGCGGCTCATTTCGATGTCGTAACCTGGTCCGATCTCTTCCGCCATAGCCGGCGCGGCTGCCAGCAATACCGCCACCGCAATCAGTACATTCAGGACCGATCTCCTGACCATTCTTCCTCCGTTCGCTCTTCGGCCAGAACGTTTGTTTATGCCAAAGATGAAAGCGTGTAAAGACAGCGCCGGGCATTGATAGCAGCGTAGGACTGGGTAATAGTAATCCGAATTGGACCCCGGCTCCGAGGTTTTGAATGTAGACACCTGATCCAACCGACCGGCGATCGCTACAACCCCGCGCGCCATAGCCCTCAAGGACAGTGGTCAAAACGTGAAATGCCTGGTTCGTAAACCATCAGGCCCCACTCCCCGCATGGCTTCCGTTGTGAATTATTTCCCGCCTGTCCGGGATACGGACATAAATGCAACTGGGTTGTAAGCCAGGAGCCCTGAACGATGGTCGCCCCTGATGAAATTGTCGCACGGAGGACGGGCGGCTAACTTTACGGTGGCATGTGTGGCCGGACCAGGTGGAGCGCTGTCGCCAGGCTGCGGCGGCTATCGAGGTGGTGCGCCGTGTATCTGCCCACGTGGAACGAGGCGGCGCCCCATTTGGGTCGAGACTGCGCTGGCCGATGGCGTTCCTGGTGTGGCAACAGTGGCCTATCACCATCGTGTGGCAGTATTTGTCGAATGTCGATTGCGCGCTGCGAGCGCGTGATGGCTGTGGCAGGAGAGGCGGCTAACAAAACGGTCGCCTGGCTTCGTTTCAAGCCAGCCGGCGACGTCGCCGGGGTCCGCTTGCAACTTTGGCCCGGCAGCAAAGACCGGTTGCTTGCCCGATCCGGCTTCCATGGGAAGCCGGTGCAATGGCTTGGACTCGAGAACTAGAGATTCCAAATAGGGGAATTGGTTTTTCAGCGAGCGGCAAACAAGAAGTCGTCAAAGCTGCTATCTAGGCAGTCGTCTCAGTTGGCGAAAACATCGCCTGCATTCATCGACAGGTCGATGAGCGCCTGATAACGACCCGACGATACGGACCCTAGCTAAGCTAGATCGCGAGCTCATGGACCCCCGCGAGTGTCGCTTTTCTTGGGTCGACATAAGATCACAATCGATCTTGGAGCCAGTAAGTACTTCGTCCGCTCTAAAGGGATTCCGTCGTCAGAGAAATCGTCCGGACTGGGCAAAGCGGTGTCCACGATTCTTTTCCACTCCTGTGCTGTTCCCTCCTGCACATTGAACTCTAACTCTTCCCAGTAGGCGTTGATCATTGCGTAGATGTCGTCGTCATTTTGAGAAGAGCCGTGCAGGCAGAATGCCAGGCTGTGCGAGTCCTCGGACAAATCGACCGTGGGGCCGACGCCGTACCAGGAAACATCCTCCCGCCAGAACCTGCTCCGGCTCAGCGAGGGATGATTTTTCCGGAACGCAATCATCTTCCTGAAGAACTGGAAAATGTCCTGATTGGATTGGAGTTGACTCCAGTCCAGCCATCCAATTTCGTTGTCTTGGTTGTAGGGATTGTTGTTGCCAAATTGGGTATTGAGGAACTCGTCCCCGGCCCGAAACATCGGCGTACCGTTAGATAAGAAGAGCAGACAGCAGAGATTCTTTACTTGCTTCCGGCGCAACCCGCGGACCAGGGGGGAGAGAGCCTCATCCCCTTCTTGTCCACAATTCCAACTGTAGTTCGCGTCGGTACCGTCCTGATTATTATTTCCATTTTGCCAATTGTGCTTGTGGTCATAAGAGACAAGATCGTAGAGCGTGAAGCCGTCATGGGACGTTACATAATTCACACTCTGATATGCGTGATAAGCGTCGGCGCGGTTGTCTGGAAATAAGTCATCGCTGCCATAGATACGTCGCATCACCGCCGGAACCATCCCTGTGTCGCCCTTAATAAAACGACGAATCTCATCGCGAAACCGGCCATTCCACTGCAGCCAGGTCAATCCCGGGAATCCTCGGCCGAGCTGATAAGCGGCTGTGTCCCAAGGCTCCGCGATCAAACGCACCCGTCCTAAGTCGGGGTCCGCCGCAATTTCACTGAAGATGGGCGCTTCGCCCCAGTTGAGGGACCCGTCCGCATTGCGGCTGAATACCGACGCCAGATCAAAGCGGAATCCGTCGACATGCATCCCACGCTTCCAATAGCGCAAACTATCAATCACCATCTTGCGTACGTGCGACTGGCCGAAATTCAAGGTATTGCCGGTGCCGGAGTAATTGGCATAGGGGTTTACCGGATCGGAGGAAAGCATGTAATAACCGGCGCTGTCGAGACCCTTGAAGCTGTAGATGGGCCCTTTGTAGTCGCCCTCGCAAGTGTGGTTGTATACGACGTCCAGCACCACGCCGATATCGGCCTGATGAAAAGCCTTCACCATACTCATGAATTCAAGACGCAGCTCTTCAGCACGGTTTGAACTCGCGTACTGGGCGTGCGGCGCGAAAAAATTCAAAGGCATATAGCCCCAGTAGTCGCCTTCTTGTGGATCGCGCTGAAAAACCGGCATCAGTTCTACAATCGTCACCCCGAGTTCCTTCAAATAAGGGATCTTTTCCACGAGACCGGAGTATGTGCCGGCACGCGATGGGTCGACACCCGAGTTTGGGTTCTTCGTGAAACCTTTCACGTGAAGTTCGTAGATGACTGCATCCGACTCATGATACGGATGCCGATCCCCCGACCAGTCAAATGTCGTCCGGTGATCCATCAGCACTCCCAAAGGCGCGCTGCCTGCGTTGGATCCTTCTTGCAGTGCCAAGTTCCGATCAAAACCGGGAGGGAAGAAAATACACTTCGCGTACGGGTCGAGCAGGACCTTCTGCGGATCGAAGCTGTGCAGTTGAGGAATCGTCTCCCCGGATACGGAATACGCGTAGTAACGAGCGGCACCAAGCTCTGTAACCGGGATCCGGCAGTGCCAAATCCGACCCGTCTTGTGGTGCAAGAAATCCAATTCAAGCCTCAGAAGAGGATTCACCAGATCGGCCGGAGAATAGAGCAATAGGGTGACGCTCTCCGCATGTTCGGAGTGAACGGCAAAATTGAATGCTTGCTCCTCTTCAATCCACGTGACGCCAAGCGGCAATGGGTTGCCCTCTGCTTTTTCCCATGTCGGTCGTTTCCTGAGTGGGGCCGCCACCGGGTTGGCAGTCCCGGCCGCACCGTCCGTGCTGGCGAGCACATCAACGCCTGAACTGTTCACTCTGCCTCTCTTTCATCCGCCTCCAACCGCTCGCCTGGCGGTCAATGCGGCAGCGCTACAACTCCGCCAAACTGCGGCAACGAACCGAGCAACTTGCTTGCGCCATTCCACAGAATCTGCACGCCAATGCACACCAGCAAGAACGCGGAGAGCTTTAGAATTACATTCGTTCCCGTGGGACCCAGCTTGCTCGCGAGCCGATCTGCGTAGCCGTAGCAGAGATAAATGGTTATGGCCACGAAAGCGGAACCGATCGCTGCCGCGAGAATTACCAGCAGGTTTGCTTCCAAGTGCTGCGGCGCATTCGCGCCCAGAGTGATCGCCACCGAGATGGAGCCGGGACCGACCGTTAAAGGAAGCGTTAGCGGGTAAAATGCCTGGCTCAGAGCATCCGCGCAAGTGACCATTCGCCTAGGTGAGCCTTGATCGTTCGCATCTTTCTGATTCAGCATCGCCCAGCCCGTTGAAATCACGATCAGCCCACCGCCGACCTGCACCACCGGGAGCGAAATCCCAAAAAAGGAGAGCACGTGCGCCCCGAGAGTAAAGGACCCGATCAGCAGTATGAAACTATCCACCGCAATACGGCGAGCCAGCACTCGTCGTGTTTCGGGTGCGTAATCTCTCGTGAGCAGCAGAAAGACCGGGCTGCCTCCAATCGGGTCCACGATCGGAAACAGCGCGCTCACGACCAGGAGAATACTCTTGGCAACTTGAATCACCAGGCTAACCTTCCATCTGTTTAGATTTGGGCGCTGGCCCGTCCGCGGTCTACTTGCGCCCTGACGGATATTGCAGGTCCGACCGAGCGATTGGAACTCTTCGTCAAATCCAGCAACCATTGAAAAGCGTCGGGGGATAGCATGTCTTCCCGGACCCGCCAACGCCAGTTTCCATCCGCATGACCAGGCACGTTCATACGAGCTTCGCTTCCCAAGTTGAGTAGATCCTGCAACGGAGCAATCGCGAGCGCCGCAGGTGACGACCATGTCAGCCGCATCAACTCCGGAGCGGCATCCGCAATGGTTCCGGGCGCACGCTTGAGGTAGCTCCAGAAGTTTTGCCGCTGGTACTCGGGCAATTCCTCATACCATTGTCGCGTTGTGGCATTGTCATGCGTGCCGGTATAGGCGACTGTATTGTGGACAAAGTTGTGCGGCAGATATGGATTGTCCGCATGACCGTCGAATGCGAATTGCAGGACGCGCATCCCCGGCAGCCGAAACTGGTCGCGCAGGGCCGGCACGTCGGCCGTAATCATACCCAAATCTTCCGCGATGAATGGTAGATGGCCCAGCTCCGTTAGCGCTGCTTGAAAAAAATTGGCTCCCGGACCCGTTACCCACTGCCCGGACTGAGCCGTTGGCGCTCCGGCGGGAACATGCCATGCAGCCGCGAACCCGCGGAAGTGATCCAAGCGAATCACATCGACGTGAGCCAGCAGAGCACGCAACCGATCGATGCACCACCGATAACCAGTCGCACGCAGGGCATCCCAGTTGTAAACGGGATTACCCCATAATTGACCTTGCGCGCTGAAATAATCGGGAGGAACTCCGGCGACGAAGCGTGGCCGATGCTGCTCATCGAGCAGGAATAGCTCAGGGTTCGCCCAAACATCACTGGAGTCCGGGGAAACAAAGAAGGGCAAATCGCCGATCAAGCTCACGCCGTTGGCGTGGGCATAGGCCTTGAGTTGATCGGACTGGCGGAACAGCAGGAATTGCGCGAAGCGAACCTGATCAATTTGACTTGCTAACTCTCGCCGCGCCTCGGCGAGAGCACTCGGGCTGCGCTGAACCAACTCTGCAGGCCATTCCAGGTAGTACGCACCATCATGCTTGGCTTTCAACGCCCTGAATAGAGCATAGTCTTCAAGCCAGTTTGCCTGCGTCGCGCAGAACGCCTCATAGGCAGACCACAACTGATTGTTTCTTCGCTCTCGGCCTTGAAAGTTTGCCCACGCTGTTTCGAGCAACCGCCGTTTGAATGGAATGACGGATGCGTAATCAACCACGTCCGCGGAAAACCGAGATTCACTATCGCTCGCCTGTAACAGCCCGTCCGAAATGAGAGAGCCGGGGCTGATCAGCAGCTCGTTGCCGGCAAACGACGACATGGATTGATAGGGCGAGTTTCCGTAACCAGTCGGACCCAGCGGGAGCGCCTGCCACCATGCTAGGCCGGCATCGTGAAGACGGTCAATCCACGCGAACGCGGACGATCCCAGATCGCCTACGCCATACGGAGCCGGCAGAGAGGTAACGTGCAGCAGCAAACCAGAAGCACGATATTCAGGCGGAAACGGTGGCGTAACCATGAGCGCGCCATTGCCACTCATGTCCGGCCCGCCTGCTCAGGAGCGACTGCGGGCGAACCCAGTGCATTATTCACCATCTTCTCCGCCTCGCTAAGGATCGCGTTCAGATGGGTCTGGCTCTTAAAGCTCTCGGCGTAGATCTTGTAAATGTTCTCGGTGCCGGAGGGTCGCGCTGCAAACCAACCGCTCTCCGCCACAACTTTCAAGCCGCCAATGGGAGCATCGTTGCCCGGGGCTCGGGTCAGCTTGGCAGTAATTGGCTCGCCCGCCAGGTCTGACTCCTTTACTGCGTCCGGTGTGAGTTTTCCCAACTTTGCTTTCTGCTCGGGCGTGGCGGGCGCGTCGATGCGCGTGTAGTACGGGATGCCGAACTCTGCCGTCAGTTCGCGGTAATGTTCTCCGGGATCCTTGCCGGTGCGCGCGGTGATCTCCGCCGCCAGCAAGTCCATGATCGGCCCGTCCTTGTCGGTCGTCCACACTGTGCCGTCAAGACGCAGAAAACTCGCGCCTGCGCTCTCCTCTCCTCCGAAACAGTACGAGCCGTCGACTAGGCCCGGCACAAACCACTTGAAACCCACCGGCACCTCGCGGAGCCTGCGGCCGAGCTTTTTGACCACCCGGTCAATCATGCTGCTGCTCACCAGCGTCTTTCCCACTGCAACCGTGTCCCGCCACTGTGGCCGATGCGTGAGCAAATAACGGATGGCGACGGCAAGGTAATGATTCGGGTTCATCAAACCCGCAGCCGGAGTTACGATCCCGTGCCGGTCAGCGTCGGTATCGTTCCCGAAAGCCACCTGGTACTGATCTTTCAGACCGACCAGCCGGGCCATGGCATAAGGACTCGAGCAGTCCATGCGAATTTTGCCGTCGTGGTCAACCGTCATAAACGAAAATGTCGGGTCGACGATTGGATTGGTGACGACGATGTCCAGCCCGTAAATGGAATTGATCGGCTGCCAGTAAGGCAATGAAGCTCCGCCCAGAGGGTCCACGCCAAGTTTGAGGTGGGCACCGCGAATCGCATCCATGT
>Ga0302326_10008336_pt1 | contig 22887 bp, 16 predicted proteins | sample Palsa_T0_3_FD_202264 | JGI IMG/M metagenome (GOLD analysis project Ga0302326, IMG submission 202264) | Peat permafrost microbial communities from Stordalen Mire near Abisko, Sweden - Palsa_T0_3 | ecosystem: Environmental > Terrestrial > Soil > Palsa > Peat permafrost | place: Sweden: Abisko... | reverse complement strand
GGGCTCGTTCGCGATCTGCTGACCGGGAGTCCCGGCTGACCGGCGGTCCGGGCAGCGGCCGGTCAGAGCAACGGCACGGTGCCAAGGACCTGGGTGCCCTGGCCCGGTTGCGACTCCCAGCGAATCGTGCCGCCGATGGCGCCCAGCCTGTCGGCCATGTTGACGAAGCCGTGGCCGCGCCGGGCGGCGGCGGCGTCGAAGCCGGGGCCGTCGTCGCTGACCGAGAACAGCAGGCCCCCTGACTCCTCCCAGACCCGCACCTGCACGCGTGCCTCCACCGCGTGCTTGGCGGCATTCTGCAGCGCTTCCAGGCAGCAGAAGTAGATAGCCGCCTCGATGTCCGGGGTGTACCGGCCGATCCCGTCGGCGGTCACGGTGACCGGCAGCGGGCTGCGGTTTCCTGCCGCGCGGAGCGCCTCGCCGAGCCCGCTGTCGGCCAGCAGCGGCGGGTAGATGCCATGGGCAAGCTCACGCAGCTCCTGGATGGTGTTCTTGACATCGCCAGCCATCTGGTCCAGCATCTCGGCCGCCGCCTGGGGATCGTCGGCCATGATGTCACGCGTCAGGCGCAGGTTCACCGCCATCGCCACCAGGTGCTGCTGCGCGCCGTCGTGCAGGTTGCGTTCCACCCGGCGGCGCTCGGCGTCGCCGCTCGCCACGATGCGTGCCCTGGACTGGCGCAGTTCTTCGGCCTGATTACGCAGCTCGTCCAGCGTGGTCTGCAGCGCCGTGTCGAGCCGTGCGTTGTGCACCGCGAGGCCGACCTGCCTGGCCAGTTCGGTCAGGACGCGGTCGTCCTCGTCGGAGAAGGCATCCCCGGCGGCGGGCCGTTCGGCGATGATCAGCCCCAGCAGTTCGCCGGCATGGCTGACCGGCGCGACCCTGATCTGGACCTGCGCGCGTCCGTCAAGCAGCGCGGGCAGCCAGACCGACGCCCAGGCGTTGCCGGACACGCCAGCCCTGGTCACGACCGCGCGTTCCCTGGCCGTGACAATGACCGACCGTGGTCCGGTGTCGGGCACCGCGGCGACGCGTTCCAGCACGTCGCCCGTGCCCGTGTAGACCTCGGCGCTGGTCAGCGCCATGGTCTTGCGCAGCGACTCGGCCAGCTGCAGCAGCAGCTCGTCCATGGGGATGGCGCGGGTCAGCCTGCTGCCGAACGTGCGGAGCGTCTCATCAGGCGCTTCCCTGGCCCCGTAGACGAAGCGGGTGGCCGATGCGACCAACCGGTCCCTGGCCGGCAGGTACCCGATCGCCGCGACCGCCGCCGCCAGCATCGACAGCCCGAGAATCTCGCGATCCGCCGCGTCACTCGCCCCGCTTCCGATGCCGAGCACGATCACGAGGTAGATGGCCGCGACCACCGCGGTGAATCCCGCTATCGCCAGCACCTGGACCAGCACCCGGCCGCCGTAGGGCCCGAGCGCGCGCAACTCGCCGGCCATCATGCCGAACGCGAGGAAGGCCCCGCATCCGGCCGCCACGGCGGCGACCGGCCCGGGCCAGCCGACGAGCAGGTGCAGGACGGCAACCGTCAGCGCCGAGTCGGCCGCCAGCATGCCGCCCGCGGCCATCCACTGCGTCCGCTGCCGGTCACGCGCGGACGCCGCAAGATAGCGGAGCCGCACCGCCGGGAGGGCGCACGCCGCGGCCAGCGGCCAGGCCAGCGCGGCCGCCCAGACCGGGAACGGCCGCCCGGCGATCACCAGCGCCAGGCCAGCGCCCACCGCCGCGGCATAGGCCAGCCCCGCGACGACCCTCCTGCCCTGCCCGGCGAGCCGACCATCAGGCAGGGCGAGCAGCATATGCACGGAGACGGCGATGAGGATCGGCACGGCGAGAGTGGCCACGGCCCGGTCGGCCTGGTGGTGTCCGCCCGCCGCCTGGTCGCCCATCCGCGCGGCGGTCAGCGCCACCGAGGCCGCCAGCGCGCCGAACGCCACCTGCCAGAGGGCTACCCGCTGCGCGGAGCGGGCGAGGATCGCGCCGGACACCGCGCCGACGCCAACCAGGCCGAAGGCGACGGCCTGCACGGCAGGGAACGGACCCGGCGTGCGCAGCCCGAGCACGGCGATCACGACGCTGGCCAGGGGTATGAGGACTCCGGCCAGGAGCCGGCGCGCCGCACTGCCGCCCCGCGGCGGCGTCACGGCGGCCTGATCGCCGACGGCTGCGTTCGTCATCACGTCCATCGTCACTCCGCTCTCAGGACTTCCGCTGGCGTCTCTCGCATCGGCATCACTCCGCTCGCAGCAGCAGGGCCGCCCGGGTACGGGCGGCCGTACGGCCGGGCAGCGCCGCGACGAGGTTGGCCACGATCAGCGCGGCGAGCGCGGCCAGCCCGATCGACGCGGCCGGGACCACGGGGTCCGGGACGGCCGACAGCTGGTTGGCAAAGGCCAGCCACAGCCAGCGGCCTGCCGCGACGCCCGCTGGCACGCCGATCACCAGGCCGATCACCGCGATCGCCGACGACTGCCAGGCCACCGCGCCCGCCAGCTGCCCGCGGGTGAACCCCAGTGTCTTGAGCAGCGCGAAGTCACGCCGCCGTCGCCGCACCGACGCCACCAGCGTCAGGCCCAGGGCCGCCACGGCGCCGGCGGCCAGGCCGCCGGCCAGCACCGCCGGCATGGCGCCCATGGCCCGGTAGTTCACGATCTCGGCCGGCCGCTGGGCCGACAGCAGGTCCACGGTGTCCGCGACCGAGAGGCCACCGCTGGCGGCCTCCAACCGCGGCGAGTTCAGCGTCCCGGTGAGCTGCCGGCTCATCGCCTGCATCGATCGCAGGCCGGCCGCCTGGCTGACCCCGGGCCGCAGCCGGATGAGGATGGCGTTGGGCCCGGAGAGGAGCGGACCGAACGGGCCGGAACCGGCCCCCTCAGGGAGAATCGCGGTGGAGAACAGCGCCCCGGTGCTCATCGAGGTATGGACGGTCAGCACGCTGCCGATCGCCGGCATGGTGGCCGTGCCTGCGATCTTGAGCCGGACATGGAAGCTGCCGCTCGCCAGCGTCACCGTGCCGCCGACCCGTTGCCGCAGCTGAGCCAGGGTGGCCGGGCCGAGGACGAGTTCGTGGCTGCCGTCGAGCCCGTGCCCGGACAGGATGTGCGGGCCCACCGCCGGCCGGGTGGGGGCCACCATGGCAGGGACGGTCTGCCCGTCGATCTGGACCGTTACGAAGTCCACCCCGGTGGTGGCGGCCACCGCCGGGTCGCGGGCCAGCAGCGGGCCGGCCCACCTGACGGGCACGCTACCCCAGCCCTGGACCGCGTAGAGGGCGTAGCTGAAGTTCCACCCGTACAGCGCCGGATGCGAGACCAGCGTGCTCAGACTGGCGCCGAAGGTGAGGGTGGCGCTGACCACGGTCATGGCCAGCACCGCGCCCGTCAGGACCGAACGGACCGGCACCGCGGTGCGTCCCCGCCCCGGGGCCAGGGCAAGCCGCAGGCCCTCCACGGCCGGGACCGGGAGCCTGGCCGCAGCCACCCTCCAGACCGCGACTGGCCTCCGGTCACCGGTATGCTCGCGGGCGGCTAGCCGGTGCGGCACCTGCCGGTAGGCGATCACCGCCGCCATCCCGCCGAGCAGGAGAACCAGCCCGAGGGCCCCCAGCCCGAGGACCGGCCAGTCGAGATAGATCCCGCGTCCCGGCTCTACCGCACGCACCGGCCCGAACAGCGAGAACGGCGACAAGGCGACGGCCACGCCGACGGCGAGCAGCGCCCCGGCCGCCACCGCCGCCACGATGCCGGGGAGCCCGTCGGCCATGATCATCGTCGGCCCGGCGCCGATCGCCCGCAGCGCCCCGGCGTCGTCCGCCCCGGCGCGGAGCTGCCGGGCCATCGACTGGGTCCCGATGATCAGCGCGGCCAGCCCGGCGATCAGCCCGAAGACGGCGAGCGCGATGGCCTCCGGACGGATCGCCCGCTGCGCCTGAGCCTCGATGGCGGCGGTCACGTAGACGTACAGCTCGGATCCGCTGGACGAGATGTAGGGGCTGGTGGCCACCAGCTGCTGGTACTCCTGGCCGACCGCGGTGTCGTACCTGCCGCCGCCGTCCAGGCGCAGGCCGACGGTCATGCCACTGGCACAGCAGGAGGCGAACTCCCGGGTGAGCGCGGGCGTGCCCACCAGGAAACCGGTCCGGCCGGAGTCGATGCTGTCCTGCAGGACCTGGGTGTTGAGCACCCCGATCCCCACGACCGTGAGATCCGCACGTCCGTAAAGGCCCCCGGCGTTGGAGTTGCTGATCAGCCCGACCCGTACCTGCGACCCCACGTGCAGGTGCAGCAGCGCGACCGCAACCGGGGTGGCCACCACCTCGTCCGGCCGCGCCGGATCGGCCCTGCGCCCGGCCACGATCGTCATCCGGTCCTGAGCGGAGTACAGGCCGTCGGCACCGGCGAGCGTGCCGGCCAGCTGCACGTGCGCGAGCAGGACGGTGCCGAGGTTCCCGCCCGGGGTGAGGGTGGCCGCGGTGAGCGGCACGGCGACCGCGACCCCTTTCACGTGCGGCAGCCGGGCCAGCTGGCGGAGGAAGCTGGGCGAGTAGTTCGTCTTCGTGAACGGCTCGACCACGAGATCCGAGGGGTTGGTCCTGGCCAGGAACTTCGGGTACGACGCATCCGTGCGCCGGGCCGCGGTGACCGACCCCAGCGCCACGCCGCCGACCATGCCGATCAGCACGGCTAGGGCCAGGTAGCCCGGCCACCGGCGGCCGAACGTGGCCCGGAACCGGTACCAGGCCATCCGCGCGGCCGGCCCGGCCGATCCGGCGGTCCGGATGGGCGTGGGTGTCGCTCCGCTCGCCATGGGTATCCCCTCACTCGGCCCGGAGCACGATCGCGGCGGGGGTACGGGCGGCGGCGCGGCCGGGCAGCGCGGCGACCAGGTTGGCCAGGACCAGCGCCGCGACCACGGCCAGGGCGATGGAGCCGGCCGGGATGACCGGGTCGGGCACGGCGGACAGCTCGTGGGCGAAGGCCAGCCACAGCCAGCGGCCTGCGGCGATGCCCACCGGCACGCCGATCACCAGGCCGACGACCGCGATCACGGTGGACTGCCAGGCGACCGCGGCGGCGAGCTGGCCCCGGGTGAAGCCAAGGGTCTTCAGCAGCGCGAAGTCGCGGCGGCGGCGCCGGACCGACGCGATCAGCGTCAGGCCGAGCCCCGCGACCGCGCCGGCGGCCAGGCCGCCAGCCAGGATGGCGGGCATCGCGCCCATCGTCTTGTAGTTCACGATCTCGGCCGGCCGCTGGACCGGCAGGACCGAGACGGCCTGCAGGTACCGTCCGATGTCGCCGAAGATGTTCGTGGCCAGCGGCGAGGTCATGTCCCTGTTGAGCTGCCCGGCGATCTGCTCGAGCGAGCGCAGCCCGGCCGCCGGGCTGACGCCTGTCCGCAGCCGGATGAACATGGCGTTGGGGCCGGAGACCGGGCCGTACTGGGTCAGGTCCCTGGGCGGCAGGGCCTGGGTGGAGAAGATCGCTCCGGTGCTCAGCGATGCGTGCACGCCGATGACGTCGCCGATCGTGGGCAGCGCCGCCGTGCCCGCGATCCGCAGCCGCACCGGCGGCACGATCTGCCCCTCGGACACCGTCACGGTGTCGCCCACCCGCTTGCGCAGCTGGTCCAAGGTCGCCGGGCCGAGCACGATCTGGCCGGGCCCGGCCAGCGCGGTGCCGGTTAGCGGCCGCGGCGTGATCGCCGCGGGGACGGGAGTGGCCATGGCCGGTACCGTCTGCCCGTCGATCTGGACCGCCGCGAAGTACACCCCGGTGCTGGCAGCCACGTCCGGGTCGCGGGCCAGCAGCGGGCTGGCCCACCGGAGCGGTATGGGCCCGTAGCCGTCAATCGAGTACAGGGCGTAATCGAAGTTCCAGCCGTACAGGGCCGGGTGTGAGATCAGCGTGCTCAGGCTGGTCCCGAAGGTCAGCGTCGCGATGCCCACGGCCACGGCCAGCACCGTCCCGGCCATGACCGACCGGACCGGGACGGCGGTCCGGCCGCGGCCTTGCTCCAGGGCGAATCGCAGGCCCGCCTCCCCGGAGGCCGGCAGCCCGGCGGCCAGCGCCGCGGCGACCACGCCAGAACCCCGCCCGGCCGCCCTGACGCGGCGCGCCGCGCGGTGCGGCGCCAGCCGGTAGGCGACGGCGGCCGCCACTAGGCCGAGCACGAGGGCCAGCACGAGCATGCCGGGCCCGAGCACGGTCCAGTCGACGTCGATGCCTGGTGCCTGTACTACCTGCCGCACCGGCCCGAACAAGGACAGCGGCGACAGGCCGACGGCTACCGCCGCCGCGAGCAGCGACCCGGCCACGGCGGCGCCCACGACGCCGAGCAGCCCGTCCGCCATCGTTGCCGCCGGGGCGGCGCCCAGCGCGCGCAGCACCTCGGCCTGGCCGGCGCCGGAGTAGAGCTGGCGGGAGATGGACTGGGTCCCGATGACCAGCGCGGCGACCAGCGCGATCACCCCGAACACGGCGAGGGCGATGGCCTCGGGGCGGATGGCCTGCTGCGCCTCGGCCTCGATGGCCGAGGTGTCGTAGATGACGAGCTGGCCGTAGCTGTTGGCCGGGTTGTCGATGAGCCGCTCGTACTCCTGCTCGACGGGAATGTCGCTGCGGCTGCCGCCGTCAAGCTGCAGGCCGTCGTAGCTGTTGGTGGCGCAGCAGGACTCGTATTCCCACAGCAGCGCGGGGGTGCCCACCAGGAACCCGGCCCGGTTGGTGTCGATGTCGTCGTGCACGAGCTGGATGCCGAGCACGCCGATCCCCACGACCGTCAGGTCGGTCTTCCGGTACAGGTGCGGGCTCGTGGCGTTGTACCCCTGCAGGATCCCGACCGGGATGCGTGATCCCACGTGCAGGCCGAGGACGGCAGCGGCCTCGTTCGTGGCCACGACCTCGTCTGCCCGTGCCGGGTTGGCCGCCCGGCCCTGGGTGATCGTCAGGCGGTCCTGGTCGGAGAACAGCCCGTCCGGGCTGGCGACCAGCTCCACCTGGGTTATCAGGACGGTGCTGATCTGGCCGCCCGGTGTCAGCGTCGAGGCGGTGATCTGCTCGCCCTCCTCCGCGCTGCGCACGTGCGGCAGCCGGGCGAGTTCGTGCACCAGGCCAGGTTCTGGACCGTTTGTCTGCGGTATCATCAGGAGGTCGGAGGGGTTCGTACTGGCCAGGAGGTTCGGGTAGGACGCGTAGGTGCGGCGGGCCGCGGTCAGCGACCCCAGCGCCACGCCGCCGACCAGGCCGATCAGCACGGCCAGGGCCAGGTAGCCGCTCCACCGATGACGGAAGGTGGTCCGGAACCGGTACCACGCCACCCGCAGCACTGGCCCATTCATTCTGGTCGCCTCCTGTGCATCGCCGTCACTCCGCTCGCAGCAGCAGGGCAGCCGGGGTGCGGGCGGCGGCGCGACCGGGAAGGGCGGCGACCAGGTTGGCGAGGATCAGGGCGGCCAGGGCGGCCAGGGCGACCGAGGCGGCGGGGATGACCGGGTCGGGGACGGCGGACAGAGAGCGGGCGAACACGATCCACAGCCAGCGGCCGGCCGCGACCCCCACCGGGACGCCGATGACCACGCCGCCGGCCGCGAGCACGGTGGACTGCCAGGCGATGGTGGCGGCGAGCTGCCGGCGGGTGAAGCCCAGCGTCTTCAGCAGGGCGAGGTCACGCCGCCGCCGCCGGACCGACGCGACCAGGGCCAGGCCGAGGGCGGCGACCGCCCCGGCCGCCACGCCGCCGGCCAGGATCGCCGGCATCGTGCCCATGGACTTATAGTTCACGATCTCGGCCGGCCGCTGCACCGGCAGCACGTTGGCCACGAGCTCCAGCGCTTCGGGCCCGATCTTGGCCACGATCTGCGGAGAGTGCGTGAGCTTGTCGTACGCGCTGGTGATCTGCTGCAGAGACGCGAGGCCGGCGGCCTGGCTCACGCCGGGCCGCAGCCGCACCAAGATGGCGTTGGGACCGGAGTCGGGGCCTCCCTCGTCCAGCGCGGCCTGTGACACGACCCCGGTCGGCAGGATCGCGCCGGTGGACAGCGAGGGATGGATCCCCAGCGTGTCGCCCAGGGCCGGCAGCGCGGCGGTGCCGGCGATCCGCAGCCTCGTGTCGCGGATCACCGGGCCGAGCTGCACCGTGACCTGATCGCCGACCTGCTTGTGCAGCTGGGCGAGCGTGGCCGGGCCGAGCACGATCTGGCCGGGGCCGTCGAGCCCGTGACCGGACAGGAGACGGGGCGCCACCGCCGGGCTGGTCGGGGAGAGGATGGCCGGCACGGTCTGCCCGTCGACCTGGACAGTGAGGAAGTACACGCCGGTGCTAGCGGCCACCAGACGGTCCCGGCGCAGCAGCGGCGTGGTGAAGGACGGCGGGAACGGTCCCCACCCGTCGGTCGAGTACAGGGCGTAGTTGAAGTTCCACCCGTACAGGGCAGGCCGGGAGACGAGGTAGCTGAGGCTGGCGCCGAACGTCAGCGTCGCGGCGACCACGATGAGGGCCAGCACCGCTCCGGTCAGCACCGACCGGACCGGCAGGGCGGTCCGGCCCCGCCCCGGCTCCAGCGCGAACCGCAGGCCCACCACGCCCGCGGCGCCCAGGCCGGCGCCGACCCCGGCCCGCACCACGGCCGAGCCGCGGCCGGCGGGCCGCTGCCGGGCGGCGGCGCGGTGCGGCGCCTGCCGGTAACCGATGACCGCGGCCACGCCGCCCAGGACGAGGACCAGGCCGAGCGCGCCCAGTGCGAGCACGGTGCAGTCCAGGTAGATCCCGCGGCCTGGCTCTACCTGGCGGACTGGCCCGAACAGGGAGAACGGCGACAGCCCGATGGCGATGGCCACGGCGAGCAGTGCCCCGGCCACGACGGCGGCGAGGATCCCGAGCACGCCGTCCGCGGCGGTCGCAGCGGGCCCGGCGCCCAGCGCCCGCAGGATCTCCGCGTCGTCGCCGGCGGCGCGGATCTGCCGGGAGATGGACTGGGCGCCGATGATCAGCGCGGCGAGCGCGGCGATGAGCCCGAACGCCCCGAGCGCGATAGCCTCTGGCCGGATCGCGCGCTGCGCCTCGGCCTCGATCGCCGAGGTGTCGTAGACCTCCAGGAGCTGCAGCAGCTGAGCGGCGCCGCCTGCGAAGTAGGGACTGGTCTTCGTCAGGTTCACGTATTCCTGGCCGACGGCCGCGTCGTACCCGCCGCTTGCCAGCCGCAGGCCGACGTAGGACGTGGCGACGCAGCAGGGCGTGAACTCCCGGTCCAGGGCCGGCGTGCCGATCAGGAAGCCGGTGCGCTGCGAGTCGATGTCGTCCTGCACGACCTGGGTGCTGACCGCGCCGATGCCGGTCACGGTCAGGTCAAGCTTCCGATAGAACGGGGGCAGGCCTCCCTGGGGGCTCGGGGCCCAGATGCCGACGGGCAGTCGCGAGCCCACGTGCAGGTGCAAAGTGGCTGCGGCCCGGCTCGTCGCCACCACCTCGTCCGGGCGGACGGCCTTGCGCCCCTGGACGATCGTCAGCCGGTCCTGGCTGGCGAACATGCCGTCGCTGCTGGCGACCAGCTGCACCTGGGTGAACAGGACCGTGCCGTACCCGCCGTGCGGCGTGAGCGTGGCGGCGTAGAAGGCCTCGGCCGTCGCCAGCGCCCGCACGTGCGGCAGGTGACGCAGCTCGGTGAGCAGTTGCTGGTAGACCCGGTAGGCCTGAGCGGCGGTCTCCCCCGGGCTGCCGTTCGAGTTCGGCTGGATGATCAGGCCCGATGGGTTGGTGCTTGCCAGGTAGTCGGGGTAGGAGGAGTCGGTGCGCCGGGCGGCGGTCATCGAGGCCATGGCGATGCCGCCGATCAGGCCGACCAGGACGGCCAGGGTTACGTAGCCGCCCAGCCGACGACGGAGCGTGGCCCGGAACCGGTACCAGGCCAGGCGCGTGGCCGGCTGGCTCATGTCTAGCGGGCCTCGACCGTGAGGCTCTTGCCGCGCTCCGGCGCGCCCTGGGCGTCCGGGGGAAGGATGCGCCCGTCGAGCATGCGCACGATGCGCTGTGCGGCCGCGGCCACCTGGGCGTCGTGAGTGACCAGGACGATGGTCTGCCCGCCGCCGTGCAGCCGGCTCAGCAGCTCGATGACCTCCTGGCCGCCGTCGGAGTCGAGCGCGCCGGTCGGCTCGTCGGCCAGCAGCAGGGTCGGCTCGTTCGCCAGCGCCCGCGCGATCGCCAGCCGCTGCCGCTGGCCGCCGGACAGCACGCCGGGCACCGCCGCCGCCTTGTCGCCGATGCCGAGCAGGTCAAGCAGGTCACGGGCCCGGGTCTCGGCCATCTTGCGCTTACGGCCAGCGATCACCGCAGGCAGGGCTACGTTCTCCAGCACGGTCATCCCTTCCAGCAGGTTGAAGAACTGGAAGATGATGCCGATGTGCTTGCGGCGCAGCCGGGCCAGGTCGTCCTCGCCGCGCCCGGTCACCTGCTCACCGGCGACCGTGATGCTGCCCTCGTCGGCCAGCTCGAGCCCGGCCACGAGGTTCAGCAGCGTGGATTTGCCGCAACCCGACGGCCCCATCAGGGCGACGAACTCCCCTGCTGCCACGGTCAGGTCGACGCCTCGAAGCGCACGTACCGGTGCGTTCTCGGCCTCGAATGTCTTGCGTACGCCGTGCATGGTCAGCGCGGCCAGGTTCTCGTTCATCGGCCCCCCCAGGGGTCTTATCGGGTCAAGGAGTGGGTCCAGCCGTCGCGACGGGGGTGCCGGGCGGCGCGAGCTTGTAGGCGACTACCGGTGTATCGCGGCCCTTCACCAGCTGCGAAGGGAGCGCGATGGCGTTCGCGGGCACGGTCAGGGCACGGCTGGTGGCCTCGGAGAGCACGGTCTCGCCGGCCGCGGCGAACTGCTGCAGCCGCTGGGACAGGTTGACCGTGTCACCGACCAACGTGTACTCCAGCCGTTCCTCCGAGCCGAGCAGGGCCGCCGCCGCCTCGCCGGTCGACAGCCCGATGCCCAGGCCGAACGCGTGCAGCCCGTCGGCCGCCCAGCCAGCGTTGATCTCGGCTTGCAGCGAGTGCATGGCCGCCGCCGCGGCCACCGCGTGGTCAGCGTGGTCCAGCTGCGGGAAGGGCGCGCCAAACACCGCCATCACCGCATCGCCGACAAATTGCATGACCGTGCCTCCCTCGCCGAGGATGGCACGGTTCATGGCCGCACGGTGAGTGTTGAGCTGCCCGGCCAGCTGGCTTGGATCGGCATGCTCGGCGATGGTCGAGTAGGACCTGATGTCGCTCATCAGCACGGTCACGACCACGGTTTCGGTCTCTCCGATGCGCTGCCTGCCGTCCCGCAGCTTCTCGGCGAGCCCGCCCGGCAGCAGCCGTGACAGCGTCTCGCCCTGTTCCTCACGGTCGACGATGGCCTGATGCAGCAGCCTGAGGCGGTTCAGCGCCGCCGGACTCCCGGAGGCGACTCCCCCGGCCAGCTTGACGAAGACCGCCTCCACCTCGGCGGCGATCGCCTCGGGCGGAACTCGCCTGGCCGCCGCGATGGCCTTGATCGGCTTGCCCTCGGCGATCAGGCCGAGCAGTGCCTCCTCGGCGGAATCGAGCGCGCCGGGTGAGACAACCGGCCGGACCAGCGCCTCGACGATGGCAGGATCGAGCGCGGTGCCGCCGCTGGCCACGCTGCGGATGGCGTCGGCCAGCTGATTGCCCTCGGCCACCCGGTCCTTCAGCAGGTAGCCGTAGCCCGCGGAGCCCTCGGCCAGCAGCGAGACCGCGTACTCCGGATCGTCGTACTGCGACAGCACCACGACCCCGGTCCCCGGCAGGCGCTTGCGCACCTCCTTGGCGGCGTCGATGCCCTCGCGGTGAAACGACGGCGGCATGCGGACATCGGTGACCAGGACCTGCGGCTCGGTGGCGGCGGCACCGCTGACCACCCCGTCGTAGTCGGCGGCCACCCCCACCACCCGCAGATCGGCGTGACGCTCGATGAGCGCGCGCACGCCCTCACGCACGATCAGGTTGTCGTCCGCAAGGAATACGTCGATGGCCCGTTCTGGAACTGCCGCAGTTTGCCCCACGCCCTAAGTTGTCGCACACGTCGGCCCTGGCCGCCAGTGAGCAGCCACCAGGACACTGGTGGTGCTAGGCACACCTCGCACCGGCAGGCAGCCTGCGTGCTACTCGCTCCGCAGCGGCCGGGCGGGGTACCTGCACGCGGCGATCGTGGTGGTAGGTACACCCGGAAACGCCAGCCACCATCCTGGCCCCGCGGGCACGGGAGGGCGACGATGAGCACATGCGATACGAAAGCTGCGTCACCTCAGTTTCCTGGATTCCATCGGAAGCGGTCACCGGCGGCACGCGGGTGGCCTTCGACGCCGGGTTCACCCACTACGACGATCCGCCCCCCGGCCAGCTCGGCGACATCGAGGCGCTGCGGGTCGCGGACCGGTTCCGGTTCGCCAACGTCCTGCGCGGCTGGATCGAGGTGGACGGCTCGGGCCGGATCACCGGCTCCGGCTATGACGGCGGCGGCATGATGGGCGCCACGACCGTTCGGCTGGGCGCGCTGAGCTACCGCTTCCAGGCGGTCAAGCTCCCCGACCTCCAGCGTGATCCAGAGCTCGGAGACGGCTGGGTGCGGTTCGTGCAGACCGTCGGCGGCCGGACCGGGCTGCCCGCGCCGAGGCGGGTGCGGCGGCAGCCGTTCGTGCAGTGGCAGGCCCCTTTGGTGTGGACCACCCTGTCGCTCTCGCTGCACGCCGACGGGACGGCTGAGTCCGCGATGACCGGCGCCAGCCCGTTCCCCCGGCACTGGGTCTATGACTGGGCGGGCGCGCTCTCGCACAAGTCCGGCCTGACCGACTTCCGCGACTGGTACCGCAAGTCGTTCGGACGGCACAGCCCCTGGGGGGACGAGGACTCAGCGGCGCTGGTGACGGCCGTGGAGACGGCGCTGGAACGGGAGCTGTCCGTCCAACTCATGCGCGGGGCAGGCAAGCCCAGGATCCGGCGTATCAAGGCCGGCGACGTGCTGGTGCACCAGGGTGACCCGGGAGCCGACATCTACCTGCTGCTCGACGGGGTGCTCCGGGTCGAGCGGGACGGGAAGCGGCTGGCGGAGTACGGGCCCGGCGCCATGCTGGGCGAGCGCGCCCATCTCGAGGGTGGTAGCCGGACATCGACGCTGGTGGCCGTCACCGCCTGCCGGGTGGCGGCGGTGGACGCCGGCCATCTCGACCGGTCCGCCCTGGAGGAGTTGTCCGGCGGGCACCGGCGAGAAGACGCGGGCCAGGGCCTAGGGTAGGCGGGGTGCGCCTGTATCTCTGCGGGGTTCGCGGCTCTACCCCGGCGCCGGGCGCGGAGTTCCTGCGCTACGGCGGCCATACCTCCTGCGTGGCGCTCGCCCACGGCGACGCCGCCAGGCCAGCGCTCGTCATGGACGCCGGCACCGGCCTGCGGCGGGTCACCCCGCTGCTCGGCGGCCTGCCCTTCGACGGCACCATACTGCTCACTCACCTGCACTGGGACCATGTGCACGGACTGCCGTTCTTCACTGGGGGCGACTGCGACGGCTCGCGGGTCAACCTGCTGCTGCCCGAGCAGGAGGACGGCGCGGGTGCCGAGGAAGCGCTGGCCAAGGGCATGTCGCCACCGCATTTTCCGATACCGCCGCGCGGGCTGCGCGGCACCTGGACCTTCGGCACCGTCGCGCCAGGGCCGTTGAAGGCAGAGGGTTTCACGATCGAGGCACGGAAGATCCCGCATAAGGGCGGCGCGACACTCGGCTACCGGGTCAGCGACGGGTCCCGCGTGATCGCCTACCTGCCTGATCACTGCCCCACCGCCCTCGGGCCGGGACCTGAGGGATGGGGGGAGTACCACCGGGACGCGCTTGATCTCGCCAGCGACGTTGACCTGCTGCTGCACGATGCGTTCCTGCTGCCCGAGGAGGTCGCGGCCGAGGCGTCGTTCGGCCACGCGGCCGCCGACTATGCGATCGGCCTGGGCCAGCGGGCCGGGGCCCGACGGGTCATGCTGACCCACCACAAGCCGGGCCGCACCGACGAGGCGCTCGATCAGCTTGCCAGGCGCGTCGCCGCGGGACCGGCCGATGTCAGCGTGGCTGCCGAGGGCGAGATCCTTGAGCTCTAGCGACGCGCCTGAGGTCGCCGACGCGATCGTGGTCGGCTCCGGGCCGAACGGGCTGGCGGCGGCCGTGACCCTGGCCCGGGCCGGCCTGTCGGTGCACGTCATCGAGGGAGCGGCCACCCCTGGCGGCGGTTGCAGGACCGAAGAGCTGACCCTGCCGGGGTTCCGTCACGACGTCTGCTCGGCGGTCCACCCGCTGGCCGGCGCCTCACCGTTCTTCACCGGCACCGACCTGGCGGCGCACGGGGTCCGGCTGCTGACCCCGAAGGTGGCCTTCGCCCAGCCACTGGACGGCGGCCGGGCAGCAGCCGCCCACGGGTCGGTAGACGAAACGGCCGCGGGACTCGGGCCAGACGGGCGCGCCTACCGGCGGCTGCTCGGGCCCCTGGTGCGCGACGTCCCCTTCATCCTTCCCGCCATCCTCGCTCCGCTGCGGACGGTTCCCGGGCATCCGGCGGCCATGTCCCGGTTCGGCCTTGAGGGCCTGCTGCCGGCCAGTGTGCTGTCGCGGCGGTTTCGCGGCGAGCAGGCCCGGGCGCTGATCGCGGGCGCGGCCGCGCACACCATGCTGCCGCTCACCGCGCCGCTGACCAGCGCCTTCGGCTTGCTGTTCCTGATGACCGCGCATTCGGTCGGCTGGCCGGTGGTGGCGGGCGGCAGCGCCCGGCTCACCGATGCCCTGGTCGCCGAGATCACGTCGCTGGGCGGCAGGGTCGAGACCGGCCGCTGGGTGCGGAGGCTGGACGACCTGCCGCAGGCGCGAGCATTGCTGCTTGACGTGTCCCCGCGCCAGTTCATCGCGCTCGCGGGTGACCGGCTACCGGCCAGGGAGCGCAGGGCGCTTGAGCGCTTCCGGTATGGCCCCGGGGTCTGCAAGGTCGACTGGGCGCTCAGCGGGCCGGTCCCCTGGCAGGCACCGGCCTGCCGGGAGGCGGGCACGGTGCATCTGGGCGGCACGTTCGCCGAAGTCGCGCGGAGCGAATCAGACGTGGCCGCGGGCAGGCACCCCGAGCACCCGTTCTGCCTGGTGGCACAGCCGGGGGTGGTCGATCCCAGCAGGGCGCCTGACGGGAAGCAGACGCTGTGGGGCTACTGCCACGTGCCGTCCGGCTCGACCGTGGACATGACCGACCGGATCGAGGCGCAGATCGAGCGGTTCGCGCCCGGCTTCCGCGACCTGATCCTGGCGAGGTCGGTCCGCACCGCCGCCGAGATGGAGCAGCACAACCCCAACTACATCGGCGGTGACATCAGCGGCGGCGCCGGAACGCTGCGCCAGACGATCTTCCGGCCGACGCTGCGGTGGAATCCGTACCGGACTGCGCTCCCCGGCGTCTACCTATGCTCGGCGTCTACCCCGCCCGGCGGCGGGGTGCACGGGATGTGCGGCGCCTGGGCGGCTCGGACCGCTCTGGCCGACCTGGGCGTGAGGCAAGGCCCCTAACCGGCGACAGCGCCAGACCCCCTGACACGGCAGGATCCAGGTGAGGTAGCACGCTCTCCACCTCGTGATCGACGTGCAATGGCTGACGGCGGGTCGCGCCTACATCGCCAAGACCCTGGTCACCATCCCGCTGGATTCCACCAGGTGAGCTCGGCGGCCAGCAAGTAGGCCAGCCCGGCCTTACCCCAGTGGTCAGCCCCGCGGCTGCTGGCGGCCGAACGGCAGTCCGTCAGGGCGATCCGACTGCTCATGCGCGGCGAGAAGATCGGTGACTTCCTCAGCCGGCTCGCCGGCGGCGGTCCCGTGGGGTCACGCTCCCTCCGCACGTAACCGGCCTCCTCCAACCGGTCGGCCACCCCGGTGATCGGCGCAGTGGTGAGCCCAGTTGCCCTGGCCAGCTCACCAGCCGTCATCTGGCCACTGAAGCTTAGGATGTTCGGGCAGTTCAGGTCAGTGGCGTTGAGGCCGATCCGGTCGGCGGCCGCCTGGCCTATAAGCTGCATCAGTGAGCTTGTCCTCCAGACGGCCGCACCGAACTCGGCCGCCAGCCGCGCGCTCGGGCCGGCCGGCGGCCAACTGCTCGGCCAGGGCAGATCACTAGCCTGACTGAGCAAGCGGCCAGTGCCGACGAGGCATTCCGCGAAAGCCTCCACCATCGCCGCAGAGGCCCTTGTCCATCTCGCAGGCGAAGAGATCCTGTGACACAGGCCCGCTTCGGCCGGCCCGGGAGAACCCGGCCCTGGGGTATACCTTCCCGACGTAGAGTCGCTCACGGCCGTCGTGATCAGCCACACCAGGTGATCTGACCCGGCCAGATCAATACGCAGACAGTCCCCACCGCCGAGCCAGGGCCACCCATAATTGGCTAACCTGTGTGCGCCACGAGGCGCACTGCTATATAGCCCGCGTAGCGGGCAGGGCGCTGTTCTTCCCAGGTCATGGGCGTATCTGCGAATGTATCGACTTGCCTCTGTGCCCGGCATCATCACAGGTGCAAGCAGGCCCAGGGGTGGCAGCTAACTCAGCCGGAACCGGGCGTCCTGGTCTGGCGGACCCCGCACGGGCGGAAATACACCACCGACGATGAGCCCTCGCCGCATCCGCGATCTCCAAAGCCGACGCCTTGTTCGCGTCGCCACCGCAGCCGACAGCTGGCGGCTCTGTCCGGGGCGGGAACGTCGCGGCGGAAACTCCTGGCGATCGCGCAATGGACGACGAGCTGATCCGGGTGTGCGCGGTGGCGGCTCGTGTCGCCTGCCGACGGATGACGCCGCGGTGCCTGAAGGCCCTGCACGACAGCGTCGAGCAGGCCTGCTGTCTGCCGAGTGGCTTTGACTGGGACCGGAAGGCCGCGGCGCACGCGGAGATCGTCAACCTGCTGGCCGACGCGGCCGCCGACCCGGCCCTGGCCGTGCTGGTCAGGGACATTCCCGGGCCGCTGCATGCCCTGATGGTCACGGTCGGCCCGGCGGCGGGCGGCATCATCGCCGGCTCGCGCCGCCGGCTGCTGACGCTGCTCCAGGCCGGGGACGCCGACGGTACGGCGCGCGAGATGGAGCAGCATCTGGGGGGTCTGCTCTGGATCCGGCGCGTGTCCCGTCACCCCGCCCTCAGCACGGTTCAGGCCGGCATCGCCGTCTGAACGGAGCGGGCAGCCGACGGGCTGGGCTCGCTTACCAGTCGCAGCGCGAGGCGGTAACCGGTCAGGGGTACCACGCCCCGTTCGGATCAAATGATCTTTTTACCGAACGGATCGTGGCGACTGTGCTCGGAGACCGGCCTTCCGGCCGGTGGGTGACGGACCAGAAGCAGCCCAAAGCGCCACGCACTATCGCATGGTCTTGTGATTCGCGCTCACCAAGTCAGCCCGCAGACTTACCGGCACCGGCGGCGCGAGAAGGGAAGTCTGCTAGTGCGGTGTAGTTCCTCCTATGCAGGCAGCAAGCGTCGGCGCCATCTTGGTGAGCCGGCCTCACATCACTGTGTGATTTGGCGCCCGACGTGCCGAATGACGCTGAGCATTTCGGACGGCCGAAGGTCCTGCAACTCGCGGACTCTTGGCAATACCGGACCCGTGCCGCGCAACCTAGCGTGGAAGTCAGGAAATGATCTTGAGCCGATACGCAGCGGCAGCTCGGCAAGATCGCCAAGGGATGTGGGTCATGGACCGGTTGAACTCGCTGGACGCCTCGTTTATCGACGCGGAGGACCAGGACCGTCACGCTTCGTTCGCGATCGCTTCGATAGCGGTGTTCGAGGGTCCGGCGCCGTCCTATGAGGAGTTCCTCGCTGCTATCGCGGGGCGCCTGCCGCTGGTGCCCATGTACCGCAAGAAGCTTCGCATGACACCGTTCCGGCTCGGGCCGCCGGTCTGGGTCGACGACCCGAATTTCGATCTCCGCTACCACGTGAGGCAGACGGCCCTGCCGGCGCCTGGCGGGGATTCCCAGCTCAGCCGGCTGGTGGCGCGGGTGATGACCCAGCGACTCGACCGCGACTACCCGCTGTGGGAGTACTGGCTGGTCGAAGGGCTTGACCAGGGCCGCTGGGCGCTGCTTTCCAAGGTGCACCATTGCATGGTCGACGGCGTGTCCGGCACCGACCTCTACCGCGTGATCTTCGATGCCTCCCCCGAGCCCTCGCCGCCTGTCGTCGATCACCGGACGGTGTCCGCCGAGCCGTCTGACCTCGCGCTCGCCGTCGGCGCGGCCGTGGACGCCGCCCTGATCCCGCTGCGGGAGGGCCGCGCACTGTACGGTGCCCTGGCCAGCCCGGAGCGGGCCGTCCGGCAGGCCGCCGATGTGGGGCGGGGCATGGCCGCGATGGCCCGGTCGGCGCGGCCGGCGGCTGCGTCCTCTCTGACCGGCCCGATCGGGCGGCAGCGCCGGTACACCTGGGCGCGGGCTTCCCTCGATGATGTCAAGACGATCAAGCGGGAGCTCGGGGGCACCGTGAACGACGTGGTGCTGACCGCGATCAGCAGCGGTTTCCGTACCCTCCTGCTCGCCCGCGGCGAGGAGCCCGAACCGTCGATGGTTCCGTCGCTGGTTCCCGTTTCCACGCGGGAACCGGGCCAGGAGAGCATCTACGAGAACCGGGTGTCGGCCATCGTGGCCGAGCTCCCCGTCCATGTCGCCGACCCGCTGGAACGGCTGGCCGCGGTCCGGGCCCAGATGTCGGCCCTGAAGGCCAGCAAGGAGGCAAAGGCCGGGGAGGCGATGGTCTCGCTGGGCCGCTACACCGCGTTCCCGCTGTCATCGATGTTCGTCCGGCTCGCCTTCAGCTTGCCGCAGCGAGAGATCGTCACGGTCACCACCAACGTGCCGGGACCACGTCAGCCGCTGTACGCGCTCGGCCGCCGGCTGGTGGAGATCATTCCTTATGTCCCGATCGCGACCACGCTGCGGACCGGAATCTCCATCTTCACGTACTGCGGCAACGTGACGTTCGGGATCACCGGCGACTACGCCACCACGCCCGACATCGAGCTGCTGGCTCGCGGCATCGAGGAAGGCGTCGCCGAGCTCGTGGCGGCCGCCGGGCACCGCGCTCAGGAGCAGCGCGCTCAGGAGCAGCGCGCTCAGGAGCAGCGGGCCGGATAAGCGGGAGGCTGGAAGCCGGCCGGGAATTATGCTCTGATGGCGATAAGGCGTTACTGCTTCGGAGGTACCCCGATGACGCCAGCGGAGCTGCGGGCTGCGGGCAGGCTAGGCGGGCACGCCTTTGCCGGAGTCGTATCCCGGATCGAGCAGGTGCACCAGGCCGTGGCCGGCCGCGCGTTCGGCCCGATCCGCCACGCGGGCGCCCCGGCCCGGTTTATCCACGACAATGTCAGCCGGAGCGTCTACCTCACGGTCCGGACCGCCGGTTCAGCGGCCGGGGCGATGGTCGGCGAGGTGCTGGCGCCGCTTGGCGCCGGCGGGCAGCCGGCGAGCTCCACACCGAAGGGCAACCTGGCGCTCTCGGCTCTCAACGCGATAGCCGGCGACCGGCTCCGGCCGGACGTGGCGCCGTTGGCCATCCGCATGGCCGTGCGCGCGGGCGGTCGCGATGTCGACCTTGCGGCCAGGGACCTTGCGGCCGCGTTCCCTGATGCCACGCCGAGGCTAGCGGTCTTCGTTCACGGGCTGGCCGAGACAGAGAACTCGTGGGACCCGCGCAGCGACGAAAATGTGTCCTACGGTGAGCGGCTGCGGGCGGCTTTCGGGTACTCGCCGGTCTACATCCGCTACAGCACAGGCCGGCACGTGTCCGATAACGGCCAGGACCTGGCTGACCTGCTCGACCGCCTGACCGCTGCGTGGCCAGCGCAGGTGGAGGAGGTCCTGCTGATAGGCCACTCCATGGGCGGCCTGGTCATCCGGAGCGCGTGTCACTACGGCCGGCAATCATCGATGGCGTGGCCGCGGCAAGTCCGCCACGTTTTTTACCTCGGTTCGCCGCACCTTGGTGCCCCGCTGGCCCGTGCGGCCGGGTTGGCAGGCTGGGCTCTGGGCCGGGTAGCAGAAACAAGGCCGTTCGTGACCCTGGTCAACGGATCGAGTTCTGGCATCAAGGATCTGCGGTACGGTTACCTGCTCCCCGACGACTGGGCGGGTTGTGATCAGGACAGCTGCCCGCGCGATCACCGGCACGACGCTCCGCTGCTCGCCGGGGCGAACCACTACGCGATCAGCGCCACGGTCACGGACGATCCCGGTAGCCCGGTCGGCGCCGTGGTTGGCGACCTCCTCGTCCGGCCGGCCAGCGCGCACGGCCGGCGCGGCCGTCACCAGCGCATCCCGTTTCCCGCGGAGTCGGGCCGCAGGCTCGGCGGAATTCATCATTTCGACCTGCTCAACCATCCGGCCGCGTGGGCAGCGATGCGCGGCCTTCTCGGCCACGCCGCGAACTAGCTAAGGCCGGTTCCGGCCGAGCCGCTCGTGCGCGTCGACCCATTCCTCCGCGACCACCGCCGAGCCCAGGGAGATCTCACCGCACAGGACGGTCGCGGCGACGATCTCGGCGAACTTGCGCACCTGGCCGGCGCCGTAGCAGCCGAGCATGCCTGCGAGGTGGCTTTGCCTGACAGGTTCTGCCCGGCGGCGTCACCGGTGCTGAAATTGAACCGGAGAAACATGTACCTGCTCGCCGAGAACTGCTCAATGTCAAGCAGCCGGCCGATGCGGGTAGTTGCCTCGGCCTCGCTCCTGATGGCGTCGAAGTTCGCCGTTACCCATTGTCCGAAGGCCCTGGCTTCCCGGGCGCTGTCGAAACCGAATGCCGGCGCGCGCTGCATCCGGTCATCCGTCACCGTGACCTTCACGCCGCCAGCCCGGTGCAGCAGCTTCATGCCACGGTTGTAGCTGGCGACCAGGGTCCCCTCGGTCGTCGCCATGGGCACGTAGAAATCGCCCCGCGCGTGCTCGCCGTCGACCAGCAGCGGGCCAGCGATCCCGATCGGCACCTGCGCGACGCCCACGAAATTCTCGACGTTGCCGGCGAACACCGCCGGGTCCATGGAAAACCGGCCGATGTGCTCCGGCCGGGCGCCAACGGCCTCGCGAATGAACTCCATCCGCTCAGCCGCGGCGGCACGGCTGTGGTCGTCCGCTCGCCGCGGAATCCGGCTACGCTCATGCGCGGGCACCTTCATGACAGCTTCCTCATCATCACTTGGGGCCGCCTCGATGCGGGGCCAGCTCGGCCTTCAATATCTTGCCGAGGGTGTTCTTCGGCAGCTCGTCGCGAAACTCGATTACCCGCGGGTACTTATAGGCGGCGACACGTTCCCGGCAATAGGCGATCAGTTCCGCCGCCACCAGCGACCGGCCTGTCCGGAGCGTGACGACGGCCATCACCTCTTCGCCGAGACGCTCGTCGGGAATGCCGATGACCGCGGCTTCGGCGACAGCCGGATGGGCGTGCAGGACGTTCTCGATCTCGCTCGGGTACACGTTGTACCCGCCGCGGATTATGAGTTCCTTCTTACGGCTGACGATGAACAGGAATCCATCCTGATCGAAATAGCCGAGGTCACCGGTGTGGAACCAGTCACCGGTGAAGACCTCGGCGGTGGCCTCCGGATTGTTCAGGTAGCCCTTCATGACGTGCAGGCCGCGAGTAACCACCTCGCCGACGTTGTCCTTTCCCGGCGGCAGGGCGCCTCCCTCGGAGTCCCGCACTTGCGTCTGCGTCCCCCAGATGGGCTTGCCGACGCTATAGGCCCGGCGGTCGGTGGCGCTCTTGTTGAACGTCGTGGTGGACGCGGTCTCGGTCAGTCCGTAGCCCTCCAGGATCACCACCCCGAAGCGTTCCTCGAATGCGTTCAGGACCGGCGCCGGTATCGATGCACCACCCGAAATCGCCACCCGGAGCGAGGACAAATCGTATTTTTCCAGCTCGGGGTGCGACAGTAGGGCGACGAACATGGTAGGTACGCCCTCGAAGATGGTGGCACCGTCGCGCTGGATCGCCGTGAGCGCTGCATCGGCATCGAAACGCGGGATCAGCGACATGGTGCAGCCAAACCGCACGCAGACGTTCAGGATGCTGGACAGCCCGAACACGTGGAAGAGCGGGAGGGCGGTAATGACGACGTCGTCGGGCTGGACGTCGAAGAGCCGACCGGGGATGTCGGCGTTCATGTATAGCTGAATGCGATCAGGAACTGGGGAATGTTGGGCAGCTGCAGTGCCACCGGATCCCCGGGCCGGACTCCGGTCAGCTCCAGGGCGACCGCCAGCCGGCCGGACAGTGCGTCCAGTTCACCGTAGGTCAGCTGCCCGCCCGCATAGACGGCTGCGGCCTTGCCCGGCGACGCGGACGCCGTCTCGCTCAGGATGACTGCGACATTGAAGCTCATCGTCTCGCTCCATTCCCCGATCACCTTTTCCAGGGCCGGGGTACCCGCGTCACGGTCGCTGCGGTGGGCGACCGCGCGCTCCGTCCGGCGCCGGATGGCCGTTTAAGCATGCAGCGATCAGACGGCCGACGATACATGCTTTCGTCCCGACTTGCCGTGACCTTTGCCGCGGACGCAATCCGCGCGGCTGGCCACCGCCGGCTCACCCGCCGAGCTCGCGACGTGGTCACACTGGCCGTGCAGCGCCGGCCGCGTCCTTGCGCTCGCGCAGGGCGACCGGGACGGCGGCGAGGATCAGCGCGCTGGTGAGGGCGAACGCTGCCAGCCCTGCGCAGATGATCGTCAGCACCGGCTTTGCGCAAGGAATCAACCTGGTGCTGCGGGCCCTGGCCCGCCAGGGCGGCGTGACCTGCGTGGCCTTCGAAGATCCCGGCTACGGCAGCGCGAAGGCCTGCGGCGGATGCGGACTGTC
>Ga0302326_10008333_pt1 | contig 22889 bp, 17 predicted proteins | sample Palsa_T0_3_FD_202264 | JGI IMG/M metagenome (GOLD analysis project Ga0302326, IMG submission 202264) | Peat permafrost microbial communities from Stordalen Mire near Abisko, Sweden - Palsa_T0_3 | ecosystem: Environmental > Terrestrial > Soil > Palsa > Peat permafrost | place: Sweden: Abisko... | reverse complement strand
TGGGCTCACGCGCCTCAATATGTGCTGCGGATTGATCGGCTTCCCATCCAGACGACAACCGACCGCAAGCTGGCCCTGGTGATGGGGAGATTCACTGCCGAAGACGCGGTGAAGTCGATGCAAAATTCCCACTGTGTCCCCGAGTTGGTGTCTGTGCGGGTTAGCGCCTAGCATTTTCGGTTTGCGGCTGGGTCTTTTCTTCTATTGGCCCGAACTGCACGTGCGTTGCGTCTCCGGTGTCCGATCGGGGTGCGGCATGTCCGCGTCCGGCGAATTCAGGCTCATCCCCTTAAGCTCGTCGAGTTGCGTCTGGACGTTTTTCGAATCGCGTGCTTCCTTTTTCGCGTCGATCCTTTCTGCCTCGGTCTTTCTTGTGCCGTTGTTTCCTCCGCCACTCGAGCCCGACCCAATCGCGGCCGGGGGAGCGGAATAGAAATCGAGAATGTTGGCGCGCAACTCCGGACTCGTCCCCTCGAACTTCCTGGCTGACAACTGCTGCAGCAACTTTGTGTAGGTGTCGTCGGCCAGCGGATATTCCCCCACCTGGGTCACTCTGCCATCATCAAGATCGCAATTGGTAAGCTGAAGCGAATCCGTCCCTACCTCGTGGAGGAATGTCCGGAATTGATCGACCGTGGCATTGATGCTCTTGAAATACAAGTCCTCGGTTTGCGCGGTCGGGTTCTTGAAGGCCAGTCCCTTGAAGGGACCAATTTTCGGGACAAACCGGAACAATCCTGCCAGGATGCGGGCGCCGAAGCCCGGCTTGGTATAGTCCTTGCCCCACTCCTTCTGGTAATCGGAGCGGGAGAGATGGTAGAGAAACTTTTTCTTGGCGAAGTCGGGCTGCTCGCGCATCATGTCTTTTTCATGGGTTTTGAGCGCGACTTGGGTCATCTCTGGGATCAGGCGGCTGACCGCGAAACGATAGGAGCCAATGGCAAGATCCTCGTGCGGGACGACATCTTTCAATTGCAACCCGTATACCACCGGAAAGGCTCGCTCGAGCAGCGGCTTTGACACCTGAAACCCGATGAAATCGTGGTACTGCTGCGAGGCGTAACGGTTCTTCGCCACCTGCACCATGTCGAAACCAAACTCCGTTTTCAAGTGCGCGGTTTTGTCCTCGGCGTAGGTCACCGACTTGCCATATTTCGCTCTCAGCTTGGGATACTCGAGGGCCACCGACTGGTTCACCGCCGGGTGACCGGTAATATCGGAGGAATAGTGTGCCAGCGCGCCCAGGGCGAAGGCGTACTCGTTCACATCGTTGCTTTCGCGAAGCAACTCGAGAACGAAATCTCCGCTGCGAACGTAATGCGCCAGGTCGCTGAACTCCGGGCTGCCAAACGGGTAATAACCCAGATCCTGGATGACGGCGCCTCCATAGGCGTAGGCATGCGCCTGTTTGATCTGGTCGTCGGTCAGACCGGGATAACGCTTGAGCAACAGCGGACGGATCTGGTCTAACCAGAGAAGATCGACGATTTCCTCGTGGGTCAAGACCGAGTACGCGAAGGCATGACCGCTGCACATCACGAAGATTAGAAAAAGAGTCAGGACACCGGCGGGCCGACGCCGACGGTCAGCTGGGGCGGGTGCCGATTGCGACAGAGGCCGGTGGCAGCCATAGCTCGACAAATGATTGCAGTACAATCAACACCTTGCATCGATTCGATGAACCTTTCGATGATCCAAGTCATCTCGAGAACCAAGTCTGACACCGGCATCCCTACCATACTGGTCAAGAGTGGACACTTCCAGCCGAACCGCACCCTTAGTATGCTAGTAGCGTATGAGATCACGGCTTCGAATTCTTCTGATATCGGCCGGTTTGGCATCCTGCAACAGCCCCCACGCTGTGGTTTCGGGGGTTCCTCCGATTTCTGTTCCGGTCGAAATGGCCCGTTTCGAACACGTGTTTGTGGTCGTCGAGGAGAACGAGAACTTCGACGAGGTGATCGGAAACGCGAAAGATCTGCCTTACCTGAATGGGCTCGCTGCAAAATACGGCGTGGCTACGAACTACTACGCCAACACTCATCCCTCGATCAACAATTACTTCTACTTAACGGCCGGACGAAGTGGCACACGCTCGCCCTGGGTCGGGCATTTGGCCGACAAATTCCCCGGGGAAGTGGCGGGCGACAACATTGCCAGCGTTTTGACTGCGAACGGCAAAACCTGGAAATCCTACGCGGAAAGCATCCCCGAGGCCGGCTATTTGGGCCCCGATCACTTTCCGTACGCAAAACGTCACAATCCATTCGCGTATTTTGAGAGCGTCCGCCAAGCGAAGGTTGCTCCGGGGCAAGCGTCACAGGCCGCCAATATTGTCCCTTTTGAAAGTTTTTCCGGTGATTTGGAGCACGACACTTTACCCGATTACTCGTTCATCGTGCCCAACCTGTACCACGATGGGCATAACGATCCGGTGACCGAGCGGAGCGCACCTTGCGGGGATCATCGCGCCTTGCAGAGCGTCGACGCCTGGTTGAAGAGCAACATGGAACCGCTGATTGAATCGAAAACCTTCCGAAGCGGCGGACTGCTGGTGATTGTGTTTGACGAGGGGTGTGAAGAGGGTCCGAAGGCGGATTGGAGATACGATCCCAATCGACCCGATGTAAAAGGCGGAGGACGCATTCCCGCCCTGATCATAAGTTCACGAACTCCGGCCGGCACCGCCCGCGACGGCCTCTATCACCACGAAAGTGTTTTGCGGCTCAGCCTGCGCGCGCTCGGAGTCGAGCAGTTTCCGGGCGGCGCGAAAGATGCTCCTGACCTGGACGGGTTCTTCAGCGCGAAGACAGAATGAGCGCGAGCCGGGCCTGCGCCCGCGTTTTAGCCGTCTGCCTTTACCACCGATCCACGGTTCAAATCCGGCCTAGAACCAGGAGAATCACAACGATGCAAAGGATCAATCCGAGTCCTCCGGTCGGGGCATATCCCCAGTCTCGACTGTGCGACCACCGTGGCAGCGCACCAAAAAGTGCTAAGACCAAAATCACGATCAAAATAGTTCCAAGCATGGGTTGCTCCTTCTGCCTCGAAAGAGGCGACGATCGGCGCGACTGCTGAGCCGCGCCGAACGGTGCCGCTACAGGGTGAAGCTCAGTGCAAGGTTGACGCCAGGAAACGACGCGTTGCACAGGTAATACACGCCGTTGATCTCAATCACATAGACGTTTTGGGTGTAGAGCCAGTTGCTCGGCCACGGGTCAACGAATCCGAAGGCATAGCCGCCGTATTGGAAGCGGTGATTGCGGTAGTCGGCTTGGCTGACACGAAAGGTGTGTTGTTGTCCAAAATTGGCCTTGAATTTATCTGCGGGAATGCGGGCGCCACCGCTGTTACCGGCACGCCCTTGCTGCGCGTTCTGCCCTGCCGGCTTGGCGTTATTGCCCGGCTCGGCTGCGGTTTTTTCCGCTGGTTTTGCGGATTTCTCCGGTTGTACTTTTTTGTCGTCCTGGGCAGGCTTGGCTTTCTGATCCTCCTGCTGGTCGTGTTGCTCCTGTGCGAACGCCGGAGCGGCGGCCACGAGCGTTAAAGACAAAACTGCTGTGCTGAGAATTCCTACCAGTTTCATGGGGTGTTGCTCCTTTGCTTCTTGCGTATCGAATGGTTACCTGCGCTTGTGCTACTGCAAGCTTCCTGTGGTTGCGTTCGCCGGGCTGCCGATGGCTTCGCCGGACACGAGAAGTTCAACTCTCCGGTTCTGCTGACGTCCGGAGGTGTTGTCGTTGGAGGCTACCGGCAAGGTGTTGCCGAAACCTCTGGCCGAAACCGAAGTCGTCGCAACGCCTTCCTGCACCAGATAATCGCGCACGGATCCGGCACGGTTCTCCGACAATGTTTGATTCATTTCGTCGCTGCCTACATTGTCGGTGTAGCCGCCGACTTCAATGTCAAGCCCTGGGTAGGCGATCAGAATGCCGGCGACTTTTGCCAGCTTCTCTCGTGCACCCGGCTTCAACGAGTATTTTCCGGTGTCAAACAAGACATCGGACATGCTGACGATGAGCCCGCGCGCACTGTCGCGAGTCTGAAGAATGGCATTCAACTGCTCCGACAATCGCGTGCGCATGGCCGCTTTGTCGGTTTCCGCCTGTTGCTCGCCCTGCTGTGCTTGCTGCGCAGCCAAACGAGACCGCTCTGCGTCAGCCTGGGCGGCGGAGACCGCGTCGGCGGACGAAGCCGCGCTGCTTGCCATGTCCGCCTTGGCCTGCGCGGTTTCATTTTGTGCGGCGGCAGCATCGGCGCGGGCCCGGGCGGCATCTCGATCCGCTTGGGCTTTGGCCGCTTGAGCGATGGCCGCATCGGACTGAGCTTGGTCTTTCAGCTGAATCGCTTGATTGGCTTGCACCTGCGAGATCGCCAGAGAGTCGGCCGATGCCCGACGTTCGTCGGCCAGTCGGATCTCGTCCAGTTTCTTGACTGCGATTTCGCGCGCATCTTCGGATGTTTGCACGGCCTCGCGGGCGATCGCGATCAGTCCCTTGGTGTCGGTGTGTCTGCTCGCGGCAAATTCATCGGCATTGTTCGTCAACTGGACGGCACGCTGATAACTGTCGCTGGCATATTGCTCGGCTCCCTCGGATTGCGCGATGCGCAATGCATTGCGCGCCTCGAAGAATTCGAGCGGCAATCTGGCGTTCAGAACCACCGGGTCGAACTTGTAGCCGGTGGGAATGTAGCCACCGCGCTCCATCAGTTCGTACTTAGCGTTGACCGCTTCGGTGGTTCCCTTGGTGGACTCGCGCACCACATTCTCGAGCACAACCACGTTGCTCGGTTGCCGCACGGCATAATAAGGTTCCGCGGTAACGATCAAAGCAAAAGCCTGAAGGTCGGTGGTCACGCGCAGCTTGCTGCGATGGTCATCGCCGAGCAATACTTCGCCCAGGTTCACGGCCCGGCCTTCGGGAGAAATCGCCCATAAAACATAGGTCAGGTACTCGTTGCCGAAAGTCGTCGGTACCTGCAGGTTGCCAAAGTTCGCGTCGATCTCAATCGATCCCCGCCGGCTATTCACTTTGGCTTCACCGTTCGCCGTAGGCATCAAGTTCGTGCCCGCGAAGTCGAGCCTGGAGGCTCCGCTGCGATGCTCGTAGTTGACGGCCCGCACGCTGCGGCTGACCACGGTCACTCGGAATGTCGGCGTCTGACTCATGGATTCGACGAGAAGGGTGTTTTGCGAATTGGTTTGGGCAAATGCGCTTACCGTGAGGCTGATTCCGATGGTTAACAAAAGCTTAGTTTTCAAGGTATCTCCTTCTTCTTTCAGGCCGAGGCCTGCCAGGTTGCGTTCTATCGATCTTGTGTTGTATCGGTTTCTTGCTGATTTTCTTTACTCTTTTTAGGTTCCGACGTGGATCCCGGAAAGGCTATGAAAGAGGCCAAAGACATTCAGCAGCCACAGAACCACGGCAATGACCACGACACCGTTCAAGATTGACTTAATGGACGCCTGCATGGGAATGAAGCGATTCACCAGCCACAGAAGGACACCCACCACGATGAGAACTTCGAGCAGTTGAATTAGAGGCATAACGTTTTACCTTCCATATTTCTCGGGCTAACGCCTCTCATCCGCCTGGAGGTGTTGCCACGGTCTTGATGTGCGAGACTTTTTAGGGTCGAATCGTGTCCCGCCGCGAAGTTGTGCGGCAAACACACGGATGAAGAATGCCGATGGGCTGGGTGTGGTCGCTGGGCATGGCTTGATCAGTTTGGCAGCGACCTGAGAATGAGAGCTGCGAATCAGCTTTCGCGGCTCCGTCTACACACTCAGGAGAACCAACAATGACAGATGTGCACCATCACGTCTGAGCAAGATTGCTCACCTTTCGGATGCGATCGGGCACGATTGGACATACCCGAACGTTGGAGCTCCGCTCGGCACGGGTTCACCGTGCGCCGCGATGCGCACTGCAAAAAGGTCAATATTGACCAATTGTTTCGCGGGCTTCTGTGCGATAGTAGAGAACAGGGGTGGATCCGGGAGCGCGCCGCCTGGCGAGCTGTTCCCGGAACCAGACTCTAAGACCCAGACTCTAAGACTTGATTGGAGCTATGCAAAAGCGCAAATGTTCGGACTGCGGTGGAGAGCTGGTTCTGGCGGTGCGTGCCAGCCAACCGCAGAGCACCAATGACGGCCCAAATCTATTGACCAGCGCGTTTACCAGCTGGCGGTGCGGGACCTGCGGCTCGGCCTTTACCGCAGCGCAACTTCGCGTAGACAAGCGGGAACGATCAAAAACAGCCGAAGGCGCCTGAGTGTTTGGGCGGGATACTCGGGCGCTCGACCGCGCCCCGATCACTCCTTAGAAATTGAATAAGTTAGAAATTGAATAAGTCCGGTGCCTTGTTTTCAAGATCTACGTCTGGATCTGCAATGCCGGCGACGTCTTACGGATCATCTCCAAAAGAAGCACGCGGTCGGGCTGAAGCAGTTCGGCGACGCGTCCCTTGTTAACTTGCGCGACGATGATCTGGCCAATCTCGGTGTGTACATCCGAGAAGATCCCTGCGCCCTTCATTCTCTGTGTCTGAAACTCGTTGTCCTCGGTGGGGGTGACGTAGTGCACCGCGCTGGCATTGTAGCGGTGGATGAGGAACAGTTGGGCCACCGTCATCAGACGCTTCTTGCGAACCGGCGCGAGGGTGTTCTGGTCGCGAATCGAGAGGATGCTGCGACCACGACGATCCTGGATGCAGGCGAAGACCACGTTGGCAAGTTTCTCCCCGCTCGGCTGCTTCACACCGGGTTCGCTCAGCACACTCAACTCCAACAGCTCCGAACCAGCCGTGTGCGGACGGAGCTGGACGTGAAGTTTTGCCGCATAATCGTTTTGCTTGCTCCACTCCGCGAGCCACTCCTCGAGCAGCTTGGTTGGGACCTCGGTCTGAACCAGGTGCTGAAACTGAGTCGACCCCTTGCCCATCGCTTTGGTCGCGGCGGTGCGTCCCGACGATGCCATCAAGGCGGCGTCCAAGCGCGGCCCTCCGACCAGGGTCTGCGGCGTCCGATAGGGTGACTCGAGCAGTCTGAACTTGCGCTGCAAGCGTGCCAGCGCCAGCATCCCGTCCTGTTTCAATGCGGTCGCGAACTCCTCGGCGGCCAAGCCGTCGATCTGGTGGCCGCCGTAGGTGATGAAGTTGAAGACGAAGCCGAGTCTCCCGAGCTCCTCTGGAAAGCGCTTCATCTGCTCGTCGTTCATTCCCGTGGTATCCCAGCTAAACGACGGCGAGAGGTTGTAGGCCAGCATCTTGTCGGGATACTGCGCATGGATGGCGTGTGCGAACTTTTCAGCATCCTCGAGATCGGCAGTTTTGGTCTCCATCCACAGCATGTCGGCGAAGGGCGCCGCGGCCAGCGACTTCGCAATGGCGTAATCGATCCCCGGTTGGAGGTGATAGAAGCCTTCCGGAGTTTTGGGCAGCTCACAATCCCAGATCACGTGGACGCCCATCGATTTCGCTCGCTCGCGCGCCTCGTAGAACGAAGCCTGCTTCGAGAACGCCAGCCATTGTTCGACGGTCATGTCGAAATGCTCGCCCTCGGCGGTGCGGAACTCGAGCACCTCGGCGACCGCCCGCCCGTAAGTTTTCAACCCCGCTTCCGCCTGCCAGGTTTCCACGTAGCGCGTGTCGATCTTGTCGAGCGCTGCGTCGAGCTCGGTTGCCGGCATATCCCTGAGAACCGGCGCGCGCTCGGAGATCACGGACATGAGCCCAACCCGCTCGAGCCAAGCGAAAGCCGACGAATACTCGGCCTCGGAGACAGCAAAGAGCAGGTGCCCACGCACCTCTTCGACGCCCAGGTCGAAGAGCTTCCGCAAGATGGCCAAATAGCCGGCCTTATAACTGGGTAGATCGATGTTGGTGGCACCGAGGATGAAGGGCTGATCCCGTTCATCGCTTCGACTCTCGATGAAGGTCGCCGACTCGGCATCGGTGCGGGCCACAACAATGCCCGGTACCCGCATGATGTCGAGCTGCAGGCGCGCGGCGTTGAGCCGCTTGATCTGCTCATCCTCGGCCACGAGCACTTTGCCGCCCTGGTGGCCGCACTTTTTCGCCCCCGGCTTCTGGTCTTCGATGTGGTAGCCCGGCACCCCGACTTCGACAAAGCGGCGGATCAGGTTGCGGACGTGCGCGTCTCCGCCGTGACCGGTATCGGCGTCGGCGATGATGAAGGGCTGGAAGTCGACGATCGGTGTCGCTTTGCGCTGTTCATCGGTCATGCGCGCCCGCGCGAAGTGTTGGTTCTTGTCGGCGGTGAGAAGTGCCCGCACCAGCAGGGCGGCTTCGTCCGGCACCTGGCTGAGCGGGTAGCTGGCCAGGTCCGGACCCGGATCCTCTGCCAGCGATCCCCTGGCGGATGTTGCCCATCCGCCCAGATAAATGGCTTCCATCCCGGTCCGCTTCATCATCACCGCCTGGCCCGGCGAATAGGGGCCAAAAGTGGTGATCTGCCGGCGCTCGTTGAACAGTTCGCGCAGCCGCGCGTAGAACTCCTCGGCCGCCCGTCGCGCTACGCTGTAGTCGCCGGAAAGACTGCCCTGCTGCTCCGCCACCTGGCGCGGGGAGTAGAGACGTACGATCCCGTCGAATCGAGGGCTCGCGAACCATTCCCTTGCGGCCGCGACCTGTTGGTCGAACATCGTCGTAGTGATTTCCTGGCTTTCAGTGCTGATCAACACTTTCCGCCTCCATGGAGGATGTCGTTCGCCGTATCGGTAATGCTGACATATTAACTCTTCCAACTCGCACCGGCAGAGCTCGGTCATTTGCGGCTCTGGAATTGATGCCCAGACGGGGATGCAGCAGTGACCTTGGGCGGGTTCGCCAGTTGCTCTTTGTCCGTTGGCGTTTTGCTGACGGCGGCTGAAAGGTGGCGCCGTTCCCGACCGAATCGGGGCTTCCGGTTCTAATCTCCCGAGGGTAGCAGTTCGTCGTCCGTACCGGCCAATGACGGATACTCCTGAACCACCAAGGTTCCAATACCGCGAACCAGTCCAGCCTCAAAGGACAGATCGTCGATGGTGGTGGTTTGCCGGGTGGAAGTCGAAGTTGTCATCTTTTTGTCCCCATTCAAATATTTGTGTCCGGAGTTTGCCTCCACCTGCAGTACACCTCGGATTGCTGGCCTCCGGCAAACGGCGCTGTCCGGCAGGGACCAGTGGGTCAAAATGGCCTAGCGGGTGGGATGTGGGCTGCAAACGGCGCGGCGAACGTCTATGATGTTCTGCTATGAACCCGACGATGGTTGAGAACAATTCCAATTCCGTTGACCAGTCGCTGGCCCAGGCTCAGATACAGGCCGGCATTCTTAGCGCGGAGGCCCAGGTATTTCTGTTGAAGCTTGCGGCTCGGTTCGAGCCCCGGCGGAAGGAACTGCTGGCGCGCCGGCAGACCGTTCAACGGGAGATCAATAACGGCAAATTACCGGATTTTCTGCCGGAGACAGCGGATATCCGCGAGCGCGAGTGGAAGGTGGCGCCGATTCCAAAGGACCTCCAGGATCGGCGCGTGGAAATTACCGGGCCGGTCGATCGCAAGATGATCATCAATGCGTTGAACTCGGGTGCGAGCGTCTTCATGGCCGATTTCGAGGACTCGAATTCACCCACCTGGAACAACAATCTTGAAGGACAGCACAACCTGAGGGACGCGATTCGCGGGACGATCCGGTACCAGAGTCCGGAGGGAAAACAATACCAACTCGGGCCCAATCTGGCCACGCTGATGGTGCGGCCGCGGGGATGGCATCTGGACGAAAAACATTTTCTGGTGGAAGGGAAGCCGATCTCGGGTGCGCTGTTTGATTTTGGCCTGTTCTTCTTTCACAATGCGGCCGCCTTGCTGGCCAAGGGAACTGGCCCCTATTTCTACCTGCCGAAGCTCGAGAATCACCTGGAGGCGCGTTTGTGGAACGAGGTGTTCTGTTTTGCCCAGGACGAAATGGGCATTCCGCGCGGTTCGATTCGCGCCACCGTGCTGATTGAGACGATTCTGGCGGCTTTCGAAATGGACGAGATCCTGTATGAACTGCAAGACCATTCAGCCGGGCTGAACTGTGGACGCTGGGACTACATTTTCAGCTACATCAAGAAATTTCAGGCGCATCCTGAATTCGTTCTGCCGGACCGGTCGCTGGTCACGATGGAGACCCATTTCCTGAGCTCCTACGTGGAATTGTTGATTCAAATCTGTCACCGGCGGGGCATCCACGCGATGGGTGGGATGGCGGCGCAGATTCCGATACGAAACGATGCGGCGGCCAATGAACAGGCGCTCGAAAAGGTGCGGCGCGACAAACTTCGCGAGGTTCAAGCCGGCCATGACGGCACTTGGGTCGCGCATCCTGGGCTGGTCCCGGTGGCAAAGGAAATTTTCGACCAGTACATGCCGGAACCGAATCAGATTGCTTCCGATCGGAAATCGGCGGCCCGAGCCAGCCGCACCGTGCAGGCGAAAGACCTGCTGGAGGCTCCGAAGGGAGATATCACCGACGAAGGGTTGCGTTGGAACATCGACGTGGGATTGCAGTATCTGCATTCGTGGCTGCGGGGATCGGGCTGCGTTCCCATTTACAACCTGATGGAAGATGCGGCGACGGCTGAAATCTGCCGCGCCCAGGTGTGGCAGTGGGCGAAGCACGGATCCCATCTCAACGATGGCAGGCTGGTGACCGAAGGCATGGTGAAGGAGATCATCGGCCAGCGGGCGGCCGAGCTCGGCAACGATCGAAAGCTGCAACAGGCGGCGAAAGTGCTTGAGGACTTGACGACGAGCCCGGAGTTTGCGGAATTTCTTACGCTTGCCAGTTATGACTTATTAGACTAGAACGTCAATTGATGGTGACCGGCGCACGCAGAGGTACTCGGGGCGGTCCCCCGATTGACGCACGCTTCCTCTCGCAGTTACGGGAATATGTTGCCGCGCGTGAGATCGAGCGCGGAATTGCCTGTCTTCGATCGCACCAGGACCTGATCGTCAATCTCGATCCCTCCCAGGAAAATGCCGCTCGCCTGCTGGCCCAGGTCGCGATCTGGACCGACATCGGTTTCAGCGGCCCGGCGCTCCAAGAGCTTCTCGAACGCTTTAAACACCTCGAACCCGGATTGCGATCGAAGCTCTCGATCGCCGACTACCTCTGCCTGCGCATGGCCGAGGGCATGAGGGCGATGGGCGAAGAGGCGATGGAACCGGCGATTGGCCATTTTGACTTCGTCCTGAGTTTGGGCGGCGAACTGGACGACCCGTTCCTTTCGGCCATCGTTTATTTCTGGAAAGGGCGCTGCCTGCGCAGACGCGGCGAGTACGACGAAGCTCTGACCCACACCGTGAAAGGAAAGGATCTGGCGGCTCGGCTGGGGTATGCGCGCATGGCGGCGGTGATGCAGGTGCTCGAGGGCTGGCTTTACTTTCAGCAGGGCAAATGGAAAGAAGCGGTGCGCATCTCGCAGGAGGCGGAGAGCGCGCTCGGCGGGACCGACGACTACGTGACGCTCGGCAACATTCAATCCTTCTACGGTCGCATGGCGCGCCGGGAGGGCCGTTTCGATAAAGCGATCGAGTTTTTCGAGAGCGCCATTGGCTACTATGGCAAGCGGGATCCACGGCATGCGAACCTGGCCCGATCGCTGGCCAACATGGCGCTTGCCAAGCGCGGGATCGCTCTGCAGTTGCAGAAAAGGATTGACCGCGATGCGAAGCGACGGCGGAAGACCTTCGCCAGAGGCGACCTGAAGAGCCGAGCAACCATCTCGGATCCGCATCCGCTGAAGCAGGACTATCTTGGCCGCCTCGCCCAGCTTCGCCGCGAAGGGATTGAGCACCTGGAGGCGGCCCAGGCCATTTACCAGCAGCGTCCGAACCATCACGGAGCGGGCACCGCTTATTTGAATGCCGCCTACATTCATCTCGATGGCGGGGATTTTCAGCGGGCCGAGGAAGAAGCGGCCTCGGCCTACGAATTAGGCGACGAGAAACAGGACTACATTCTCATGGGCCGGGCGCGCATTCTGGAGTGCATGATTGAAAATGCGAAGGTGGAGGAAGAGATCGGCGAAGGCGCCGATCCGGGAAGTCATGCCCGGCGGGCGCTCGAGTGCAGTCAAGAGGCGATCGATCTGGCCAAGCACACCCAGCATCATCTGTTGCTCGCCAACGCGCATCTGTGGCAGGGATTGACGCAGTGCAATTCGTTTTTCGACAATCCGGAGGCGGCTCGCGAGGCCTATGATCTGGCGCGGGCGTCCTGCCGAACCAATCAACCCGACAACAATATGTGGCAGGATCTGCAGACGCTCGGCGCGAAGATTCTCCGCAAGGGAAGCATCCATCCCGCGCTGAAGGCGTGGTCGCAAGGTGCGGTGGGCGAGAAGTCGTTCCGGCAAATCAGCGAAGAATTTGCCGAGATTGTGATTGCGCGGGTGTGGGAGCGCGAGGGCCGCAAAGTGTCTCGGGTAGCGGCCCGGCTGTCGATTTCTCCGAAGAAAGTGCGGCGCGTTCTGGCGCGAGTGGGACGGCGGAAACCGCGTCCGCGCTAGGAACCTCATCCCCGCCGGGTCCGGAGCGCCCGAGCGACATCTTTCAGGAATTGTCGCCCGGCGCTCTGCTCGGCGTGACCGTTGTAATTCAGCAGGCGAGCGATGATTCGAAAAGAATCGAACCGTCGAAGGCGAGAATCGAAAATCTATGAAAATCGCAAAGGATGTAACGGAACTGATCGGCCGCACGCCGCTCGTGCGACTGAACCGAGTTACAGAGGGCGCGGTCGCCGAAGTCGTGGCCAAGCTTGAAAGTCAGAATCCCCTGGGCAGTGTTAAGGACCGCATCGGGGTAAGCATGATTGCCGACGCCGAGCGCGCGGGCCGGATTCATCCCGGCAAAACCGTTCTGATCGAGCCGACCAGCGGCAACACGGGAATCGCTCTCGCCTTTGTGGCGGCCGTGAAGGGCTACAAACTCATCCTCACCATGCCCGAGACCATGAGCCTGGAGCGGCGCGTGCTGCTGCTCGCTCTCGGCGCTCAGATCGTTCTTACGCCCGGTCCACGGGGAATGAAGGGAGCGGTTCTAAAAGCAGAAGAGTTGCTGGCTAAGACTCCAGACGGCTACATGCTCCAGCAATTCGACAATCCGGCGAATCCGAAGATTCACTTCGAAACCACGGGTCCTGAGATTTGGGAAGACACCGAGGGCCGCGTGGATTTTCTGATCTCCGGCGTCGGCACGGGTGGCACCATCACCGGCGTCTCCGAGTATATAAAACCGAAAAAGCCGTCGTTCAAGGCCGTGGCCGTGGAGCCGGCCGACAGCCCGGTGCTCTCCGGCGGTAAGCCGGCGCCGCATAAGATTCAGGGGATCGGTGCCGGGTTTGTGCCGAGCATCCTGCGACGGGATTACGTCGACGAGGTCATCAGGGTGAGCAACGACGACTCCATCAACATGGCACGGCGGCTTCCGCTCGAAGAAGGTCTCCTGGTCGGCATTTCTTCGGGCGCGGCGGTGGTCGCGGCATTGGAGGTGGCGCGGCGTCTAGAGAATGCCGGGAAATTGATTGTTGTGGTTCTGCCGTCGTTCGGCGAACGCTACTTGAGTAGTATTCTCTTCGAAGGACTGCGGAACGAGGCGTTGCAGATTCCAACGACGCCGGTTCCGGCCTGATCTTTGATCAGGTCGATCGTTGACCCATGCCGTCTCTGTTTTCCCTAATTCGCGAGGACGTTGCCACCGTACTGGAGCGCGATCCCGCTGCGAAGTCGCGCCTGGAGATTTATCTCTGCTACGCCGGCCTGCATGCGGTTTGGTTTTATCGCGTGAATCACTGGCTCTGGACGCATGGCTTTTTTCTGTTGGCGCGCTGGTTGTCGCAGGTCGCGCGCTTCCTGACCGGCATCGAAATCCACCCCGGAGCCGAGATTGGCCGACGTTTATTCGTCGACCATGGTTTGGGCGTGGTGATTGGCGAGACAGCGGTGATCGGTGACGAGGTCACGCTCTACCAGGGGGTGACGCTCGGTGGCACCGGCAAGGAGCGCGGGAAGCGGCATCCGACGCTTCTTGACAAGGTGGTGGTCGGCGGAGGCGCGAAGATTCTCGGCAACATCACGGTCGGGCGCAATTGCCGGATTGGCGCCGGATCGGTCGTGCTGCGCGACGTGCCCGACGATTCGACCGTGGTGGGCGTGCCCGGACACATTATCTTTCGAGAAGGCAAGCGCGTGGTGATCACCGATCCCAAGCAGATCAACGACCCGCTTTCTGAGGCGCTGGCTGCGGTTGCGACCGAGGTGAACAGGTTAGCGGAGCGAGTGCGCCAACTGGAGGGCCTGGGAGGACGCGAGCCGCTCTCCGCCTCTCTGCAGCGGATTATGGAAGATATCGATTACCAGATCTAGGCCGTAATGAGGCCCGGATCAGGCGCCCCCAGACAGGCTTTTTGGGCTCTCCCCGGGTCATGCCCCGAAGTAACTTTCCCGAGTTCTCAACCGCGGCTTACCATTCCACCAGTCAAAATTCGCCAGTTTTCGGCTCATTACAGGGGAGTTCCAGCCCGCCGAAAGGCCTATTTGAGGAGACCATGAAAATCGTACGCCATTGCGCTGTAATCGCATTCCTCGTTGCACTCTGTGCCACGCTGACATTCGCCGACGATCCCGGAAGACATCCGGCATACTTGCATGCGCTGACCGATCTGCGCCACGCGCGCGCGCATCTGGAGCGCATGTCTCCGAACGACCGGGTGGACCGAGAGGAAGAACACGCCATCGCCGAGATCGACAGGGCCATTGGCGAAATCAAGCATGCCGCGATCGATGATGGCAAGGATTTGAATGATCATCCTCCGGTCGATGCGCACCTTGGACACGCGGGCCGATATCATCGAGCGCTCGAACTGCTCGACAAGGCGCATCGCGACATCGCGGAAAGAGAAGACGACGGATTTGCTCACGGATTGCGTCATCGCGCCCTGGAGCATATCGACGAGGCACATCACATCGTAGAGCACCTCATTGTCCAGGCTTCGAACTACTAGGACGACTGGTTAAGTTCGACGGTGGAGGGACCGGCGTCCGGTTCAGTTGGCGGAACGACCGGCTCTCCACCGGCAAATACCTCCCCTTTCCGTTTCTGCGATCGGCCTCAACAACGGCAATCCCGTTTCGAGCGAACCCACGTATGATTGATTTTTTCGGATTGGGACTTCCCGCGGATGAAATACGGTTTTGTAATCGATAACCGCAAGTGTATCGGTTGTCACGCTTGTACGGTAGCGTGCAAGACCGAGAACCAGGTGCCGGTCGGAGTGAACCGGACCTGGGTCAAGTACGTGGAAAAAGGCGTTTTCCCGAACACGCGCCGCGTATTTCAGGTTACACGCTGCAATCATTGCGAGAAGCCGCCCTGCGTCACGATCTGTCCGGTCACCGCGATGTACCAGCGCAAGGATGGGATCGTCGATTTCAATTCCGACCGTTGCATAGGCTGCAAGGCCTGCATGCAAGCCTGTCCCTACGACTCGATTTACATCGACCCTGACCATGGCACGGCCGCCAAGTGCCACTTCTGCGCGCATCGCACCGAAGTCGGATTAGAACCTGCGTGCGTCATCGTATGTCCGGAACATGCCATCATTGCCGGGGATCTTAGCGACCCCGCAAGCGAGGCGGCGCAACTGGTGGCCCGCGAACCGGTGCGCGTGCGCAAGCCCGAGCAGGGAACCCAGCCCAAGCTCTATTACATCGATGGGGATGAAAGCGCGATTGTGCCCACGGCGGCGCGCCACGAACCGATTTACATGTGGTCGCAGCGGAATGCGGCCGTGCATGGCGGAGGCGCTGCCTATCCCCCCGACAGTCCCTTGCTGCACAAAAACACGCTCGCCGCCTATGACGTTTCCCATGCGCGTCCGTGGGGGTGGCAAGTGCCGGCTTATTGCTGGACTAAGTCGATCGGTGGAGGGGCGCTTGCCGTGCCGGCGATTGCCATGGCGCTCGGGAGGTTGTCGGGGAATCGCGTCCGTGACATCGCGCTGGCCACGGTCGCTCTGTTTTTTACGGCGCTCACCACGGTGTTGCTGGTTTGGGATCTCGATCACAAGGAACGATTTCTGCGGGTGGTGTTCACGCCGCAAAGTAAATCGTGGTTGGCGCGAGGGGCGTTCATTCTGATCGCATACAGCGGATTGTGCGGTGCGTTCTGGCTGGCGGCGGTTTTGGGATTTTCCTTGGTTTCTTCGATCCTATTGTGGCCTACGGTGCTGGTTGGCTTTTGCGCAGCCGCCTACACCGCGTTTCTTTTCGGACAATGCGAGGGGCGCGACCTCTGGCAATCCCCGCTCCTGCCGGCACATTTGATTGTTCAAGCCTTGCTTTGCGGAGCGGCGGTGCTGGCGCTGCTTCCGGACGCTCTCGGTGGTTCGCCACAGGCCCTGTCGGTCGCCGTTCCTGCCTTGATCATCAGTTTGGGGCTGCACTTGCTCATGCTGCTTGGCGAGGTTGCCATGCCGCATACCACCGACAACGGGCGTTACGGGGCTCGACTGATGACGCACGGACCGTTCCGTCGGGCGTTCTGGGGAGGCGCGATCGTGGTCGGCGGAGTTGGTCCGATGGCGCTTTTGTTGGTCGGCCCAATGTTCGGCGCGCCCAACCGCATCGCAGTCGGGGTCGCTGGTGGGCTCGCGCTGGCCGGACTCCTGATTTTCGAATGGTGTTTCGTGATGGCCGGTCAGAGTGTGCCGAACAGCTAATGGTCCGGGAAGACCCGGCTTCGCCCGATCTCGGTCGGCGGATTCGGCCCACGCGGAGACCGGTCAGGGCCCGTCTCTACAGTGACATTCGTGAAAGCTCGAACGCCCATGGAGGGCAGCGATGACGGATTTTAAGCGCGACGGCAGCCATCTTTGTTCTTACCCTCCGGTTGAGAAGTGGGACGATTGGGTCGAGTACGACGCTTCGGCCTGGCCTCGCCGTGTGCAAAAGCATTATTCGCTTATTCCGACCATCTGCTTTAACTGCGAATCGGCTTGCGGCCTTCTTGCCTACGTCGACAAAGAAACCGGACAAGTTACGAAGTTTGAAGGCAATCCGAAGCATCCGGCCAGCCGCGGACGTCTTTGCGCGAAGGGTCCGGCCACCATCACGCAGATTCACGATCCCGATCGCATTCTGTATCCGATGAAGCGTTCGGGGGCGCGGGGCGGCGGGAAATGGACTCGAACTTCTTGGGACGAAGTGCTGGAGACTTTCGGGGGGCGCATCCGCAAGGCATTTCAGGAAAATCGCGGCGAAGAAGTCATGTACCACGTGGGCCGTCCTGGATACGACTTCATTATGGAGCGCACCCTGCAGGCCTGGGGCATCGACGGTCACAATTCCCACACCAATGTATGTTCGTCTTCGGCGCGGCTCGGTTATCTGCTCTGGCACTATGCCGACCGTCCTTCGCCCGACCACGCCAACGCTCGCTTTATCCTGCTGCTCTCCGCGCATCTTGAGTCGGGGCACTATTTCAATCCTCATGCGCAGCGCATTATCGAAGGCAAAATGGCCGGAGCCAAACTCGCCGTCATGGACCCGCGACTTTCAAATACTGCGAGCATGGCGGATTACTGGATGCCGAGCTACCCGGGCACTGAAGCCGCGGTGCTGCTGGCGATGGCGATGGTCATGCTGAACGAAAATCGGTTCGACGCCAGGTTCGTGAAGAACTGGACCAACTGGCAGGAGCTCGAAGTCGATGGGTTTTCCGCCGAGGGCCAGAGTTTCGAAGCTCTGATCGACACGCTGAAGCGGCACTACGCGAAGTTCACGCCCCAGTTTGCGGAGAAGGAAAGCGGCGTGAAGGCGGAGGTGATCGTCAGGACGGCGCGCGAGATCGCGAGCGCCGGAAGCCGCTTCGCTTCGCATCTGTGGCGGGGCAGCGCGTCCGGCAATCTGGGTGGATGGCAAGCCGCACGAGCCTTGACGCTCCTTCACGTGCTCACCGGTTCGGTCGGAACTCCGGGCGGTCACAATTTAAATGCTTGGAACAAGTTCGTGCCGCGGCCCTACAAAAATCCGCCGCCGCAGAAGCGCTGGAACGAATTGCTCTATCCGCTGGAGTGGCCGCTGTGCACGCATGAGATGTCGCCGCTGCTTCCGCACTTCCTCAAGGAAGGCCGTGGCCGCATCGAGGCCTACTTCACTCGCGTCTTCAATCCTGTCTGGACTTATCCGGACGGATTTTCGTGGATTGAGATGTTGCGCGACGAAGAGAAGGTCGGCTTGCACGCCGCAATGACGCCGACCTGGAGCGAGACGGCCTGGTTTGCGGATTATGTCTTGCCCATGGGGTTCAGCTCCGAGCGCCACGACTTGATGAGCCAGGAGTCGTACGCGGGAAAGTGGATCGGGTTTCGCCAGCCTGTGCTGCGCGTTCTTCAGGAAAAGGAAGGGAAGAAATTCGATTACACCTACCAAGCGAATCCGGGAGAAGTTTGGGAGGAAGACGAGTTCTGGATCAATCTTTCGTGGGCAATCGACCCTGACGGCTCGATGGGGATTCGGCAGTGGTTCGAGTCTCCCTATCGTCCCGGACAAAAACTGACCTCCGACGAATACTACGGTTGGATTTTCGAGAATTCAGTTCCGGGTTTGCCCGAAGCGGCTGCCAAACAGGGCCTGAAGCCGCTCGAATACATGCGCAAGTACGGCGCCTACGAAGTCGCCACCGACGTCTATAAGCTGAACGAGAAGCCGGTCGCTCCCGTCGATCTCTCGGGATCGAAAGTCGAAGCGAATGGTGTGGTCACCAGGGATGGGAAGGCAGTCGGTGTGATGGTCGACGGCGAAGCGGTGGTTGGCTACAACACGCCATCGCGGAAACTGGAGTTGTTTTCGAAAACCATGTCGGACTGGAAGTGGCCCGAGTTTGCGCTTCCGGAATACTATCGCAGCCATGTTCATCGGTCGGCGCAAACGGCATCGGTCGGAAGTCCGGGCGCAGAGATCGATCCAGATTTTGACCCACGATACATGCCACTGGTCGAATGGCCGAAGGATGCCAGGGGCGAGGTTTACACGTTGCTGCCCATTTTCCGGCTGCCGCATCTGATTCACACAAGATCAGGGAACTCGAAATATCTCTACGAGATCGCGCACAAGAATCCGCTGTGGCTGAATCCGGTGGACGCGCAGACCCTCGGCGGCATTCGCACCGGCGACTTGCTCAAAGTGCACACCGAAATCGGCTTCTTCGTATTGCACGGGTGGGTGACCGAAGGACTGGCGCCGGGCGTGGTCGCCTGCTCCCACCACATGGGACGCTGGCGCCTCAATAAAGAGGATCACGTCGAACGTATGTCGAGCGCCTGGGTCGACCTGAAAGAAGTCGGTAAGGGACAATGGAAGATGCGTCAGACTTCGGGAGTGGAACCTTACGATACGACCGATCCCGATACGAAACGTGTCTGGTGGAGCGATGCCGGCGTGCACCAGAACCTGACCTTCCCCGTCCATCCCGATCCGATCACCGGCATGCACTGCTGGCACCAGATGGTGCGGGTGGAGCGGGCTTCGGCCGACGACCGCTACGGAGACATCTTTGTCGACACCAATCTGTCCTTCGCGGTTTATCAACGATGGAAAGCGCTTACTCGTCCGGCGCCGGGGCCCGGCGGTCTGCGCCGCCCGCTGTGGATACCGCGCGTGGTACGGCCTGAAGAAGCGACCTTCTACGTCCCGACAAACAAAACCTGAGCCCGCGGTGTGACGTGTAAAATGAACAGCATGCCGTTACAACCGGGAAATCCCACGTTTAACAAGAAGCGCACGCCGCCTCCTGACGAGACTTTTGAAGAAGCGGCCTATCTGAAGGCGCTCGGAGAGAAGCAGAAGGTCGTGAGCCTGAAGCTGGCGGACGGCGAAGTGGTCCGCGGCTGGATCGAATACTACGACAAGAACATGGTGCGCGTGACGCGCGAAGACGGGCCGAATCTGTTTATTTTCAAGCATGAGATTGTGTATATCGCGGAAGACAATAAGAAGAAATAGCTTGGAGCAGTTCTGGAGTCCCCGGCTCTCAGGATCTGGCCGTCAATCCTGAAAACGAAAGTCTCGAAACAGTCGCATGACATCCACTCGATCCCATCCATCTCTCGACCTGCTTTCCCCGATGCAGGCGATGGCGCGTGAGGCAGGCAGCCTGTTAATGGACTACTTCCGGCAGCACGTCCAGTTCGAATATAAAGGCGACGTGGATCTGGTCACGGTAGCCGATCGAAAGTCGGAGGCGCTGATTCTGGAGCGCATTCGCAAGCAGTTTCCAACTCACGACGTGATGGGCGAAGAGGGAACGCGCATCGAGACCGGCAGTGAATATAAGTGGTATGTCGATCCGCTCGATGGCACGACCAACTTTGCGCACAGCTATCCGGTGTTTTGCGTTTCGCTCGCGGTCGAACGTCGGGAGCAACGGATCGCGGGAGTGATTTACGATCCAACGCGCGACGAGATGTTCGCCGCTGAACTGGGCGGCGGCGCGCGGCTGAACGACGGAGCGATCCACGTGTCGGCTACGTCGAATCTGGGGGAATGTTTAGTCGGAACCGGCTTCCCCAGCCACAAGCGGCATAAGAACCCAAATATTTATTTCTACCACCAGCTCACGTTGCGCACCCACGGAGTAAGGCGAGCGGGGTCGGCCGCGCTTGATCTGTGCAATGTTGCATCAGGTCGGTATGACGGCTTTTGGGAATTCAATCTCAATCCGTGGGATACGGCGGCGGGCGTGCTCATGGTCGAAGAGGCGGGCGGCAAGGTCACGGACTTTTCGGGCGGCCAATTCCAGATCGCAAGCCGCGAGACCTTGGCTTCGAATGGATTGGTGCACGACGCGCTCCTGCACGAATTCCGGGAGGTCCTTGCGGGCCGGGGGCTGGAAGAATTGCCGAGCCCAGTCACCTACGCAAACGATCGAAAGACCTAGCTTCTGCCGGTAATTTACCGCGCCAGGGTTTTCGAGAGAATCAGGGCGATCAGGTTCATCGTGGTCGAGACATCGAGGCCGTAGCGTTCCCCACCACGAACAATCGGACCACCGATAGCGTCCAACTCAAGCTGCCTCCCGGCGATCAGGTCCTTCTGCATGGAGCTGCGCATCGCGGGAGGAACGCCTTCGAAAATCGCCTTGAACTGTTGCGCTTCAACCTCCGCGCCGCTCGCCTTCGCCACCTCGCACGCTTCGGCCACCACCGAACACAATTTCTCTTTCCAGGCGGCATCGGCAAGAATCTCGCCCACGTTCATGCCGGATGCAGAGGTCACCAAGGCAAAAGGAGCGAGAAAGCAGAGCTTACTCCACAACAGAGTCTGCTCATTCTGAATGAATTGGCAGGCGAATCCGAGATCGCGCAGCTTTTGGATGATCGTTCCTAACGCGGGCTCTCCGCTGCTGGCGAGGTTGAGGCGAACGAAGGGCGAGCGCTGGATGAATCGCCCCGGAGCGAGCTTCTCAGCCTCCACCGCGATGGTTGCAGGGATGACTCGCTCATTTCCAAATTGCGCCCGCAGAAGGGCGATGTGGTCCACTCCGTTCAGCAAGGGCAAAACGTGACCGGGCACGGCCTGCACGGATTCCAACGCAGGTTCCAGCTGATAGGTCTTGGTTGCGATCCAGAGTGCGTCAACCGGTTCGCTCAGCGCGGCGGTGGTTTTCGCTTGTGCGGTAAGCGAGCCCGACGGACGCTCGAGCACCAAGCTCGGCGGAAAGCTCGGCAGCGTTCCCGGCCGAACGATGACGGTGACATCTTCGCCGAGCGATGCGAGCGCGGTGCCGATCAGCCCCCCGATAGCTCCGGCTCCCAAAATTGCATGTTTCATGCGCCTGCTCCCTAGAACCTATACGATACCGTAACTTTTGGATGCCCTGGCTGCCAACTTCGACCCGCCTTTACGCTGCGCCTCTAAATCTGTCACACTGAGCATCGGCCACCGACCACCGATTTCATGGGCAAGATCCACATCCTCCCCGAAAGAGTTGCCAACCAGATCGCTGCTGGCGAGGTGGTCGAGCGTCCGGCGTCGGTCGTCAAGGAGTTGCTGGAGAATGCGCTGGACGCCGGTTCGACGCGTATCCGCATTCAGGTGGAGGCAGGCGGGAAAAAGCGGATCCAGATCACCGACAACGGGTGCGGCATGGTGCGCGACGATGCCATGCTGGCCTTCGAGCGGCACGCCACCTCGAAAATCAAGGACACCGACGACCTGCTGAGCATTTCTACTCTCGGATTTCGCGGCGAGGCGCTGCCTTCGATCGCCTCGGTGTCGCGGCTCTATCTGGAAACGCGCGCTGAAGAGGAGGCGGCCGGGACCGTCCTAGAAATTAACGGCGGCAAGATCCTCCGCGTGGAACAAGCGGGGCTTCCGCTCGGAACTTCGATCACGATTCGCGATCTTTTCTTTAATACTCCGGCGCGCAAGAAATTCTTGCGCTCGGAGTCGACCGAACTTTCCCATATTGCTTCGCTGGTCACCCATTACGCGCTGGCCCATCCGGAGAAGCATTTCGAATTGCACTCGATGACCAATGCGTTGCTGGTGGCGCCCCCGGTGGCTGATCACCGCGAGCGCGTGTACCAGGTGTTTGGACGGGAGACGCTTGACCAGTTGATTCCGCTGGCCGCGGTGCAACCGCTCGAACGGGTTGGACTGCCGCAGCCTCCGCCCTGGCGACGGGCCGCTCAGAATGCTCCCGAATCGGGCGCCATCGCGGAGGATGGTACCGGGGCGCGGGCGCCCGCCCCCCACGATTTCGGCCAGGTGCGGCTGCATGGGTTTGTTTCCAAGCCGGAAATTCAAAAGCTGAATCGCAATTCGATCTTTATCTTC
>Ga0302326_10008332_pt1 | contig 22889 bp, 26 predicted proteins | sample Palsa_T0_3_FD_202264 | JGI IMG/M metagenome (GOLD analysis project Ga0302326, IMG submission 202264) | Peat permafrost microbial communities from Stordalen Mire near Abisko, Sweden - Palsa_T0_3 | ecosystem: Environmental > Terrestrial > Soil > Palsa > Peat permafrost | place: Sweden: Abisko... | reverse complement strand
CCGGCCGGCTGCTGGTGGTCGACGAGTCGTTCGGCCCCTGCGGCCTGGCTTCGGAAATCGCGGCGCAGGTGGCTGGTGCAGGCTTTGACGATCTGGACGCTCCCATCCGCCGCCTGCATGGCGGGTTCGCTCCTACGCCGTACAGCCCGACCCTCGAAGCGGCCATGATCCCGAACACCGCGACAATCGCCGCTGCGATCCAGGACTTGGTGAACGAATAGCTCCCCACCCTATGCCGATCGAAATCACAGTTCCGCGTCTGGGCTGGTCGATGGAGGAAGGCACGTTCGCCGGCTGGTTGAAGCGGAATGGCGAACAAGTGTCCGCCGGCGAGCCGCTGTTTGCCATGGAGAGCGACAAGGTGACGATGGATGTTGAGTCGCTCGACAACGGTATCCTCTACTTGCCGGCCGGCGCGCCTGAGTCGGGCGCGACCGTAGTCGTGGGCCAACGCCTGGGATTCTTACTGGCGCCGGGTGAGCCAGCGCCGGAAACCACAAATGCCGAGGCGCCGGCTGCGGATTCGCCGCCCGAGTCTGTCGTTTCGATGCAGAGTACTTCTATCACTGCCCATGCTCCAACACGAGGGGGGCGCACCCCGGTGACGCCACGCGCGCGCCGTATCGCCGCCGAACTTGGCGTTGATACAGCGCTGCTGCAAGGCAGCGGCCGGGGCGGGCGGATTCGCGAAGTGGATGTGCGCGCGGCCGGTTCGAGGCTCGCAGCCGAAGCGGGCTCGGCTCCCGTCACCGCTCTGCGGCGTACCATCGCCAGACGTATGATGGAGAGCCGGCAGAATACCGCGCCGGTGACACTTACCAGCCGTGCGGATGCCACTGCGCTCGTGGCGCTGCGGAACCGATGGAAGCTCGCGCCGGGTGCCGGACCGGTGCCGTCTTACACCGACATCCTGGCTAAGCTTGTCGCCATAGTCTTAGAAAGCCACCCCGCTCTGGGAGGGCTGTCCGGAAAGGCGCACATCGGCATCGCGGTCGACACTCAGGACGGCCTGCTGGTCCCGGTGCTCCGTGATGTCGCCGCATCGAGTCTTGCGGACCTCGCCCGTCGTTCCCGCGAACTGATCGATGCCGCCCGGGCACGCCGGCTGCGCGCCGAGGACCTTGCAGGCGGAACGTTCAGCATCACCAATCTTGGCGGATTCGGCATCGACGCCTTCACGCCGATCATCAACTTCCCCGAAGCCGCCGTGCTGGGAGTTGGAGCGATTCGCAAAGAGCCCGTGGTGCTGGAGAGCGGTGAGTTGGCCGTGCGCGAGCAGATGACGCTAAGCCTGACATTCGATCATCGCGTCGTCGATGGAGCCCCGGCCGCGCGCTTCCTCCAAGCCCTGGTCCAGTTGATCGAAGTACCGCCGCCCGCCGTGCATTGCCCCTAAGCCAGGTCTTATTGAGGCTCGTGGCGCACGCTTCAGCGTGCTGCCATAGGCTTCAGCCTACGGCCAGACGGCGACCTGAAGTTCGCCGCAGCACGCTGAAGCGTGCGCCACGCGATTACCGGATCTGTCACCAAATTAAGCGAAACTCAATAGCCGGTGACTACGTTGCGAGCCGGCTTACCGTTCAAGACGTCGCGGATAATCATGGCGGACTTCTGGCGAAGCTCCGTAAGCGATTGTTGCGAATAGAAGGCGCAATGCGGAGTAATCAGACATTTCTTTTGCTGCCGGAGTTCCTCGCCAACGGTCGGTTCTTTTTCAATCACGTCCAGCGCGGCACCGGCCAGTCGTCCGCTCCGTAATGCCTCCGCCAATGCCCGCTCGTGCACCATCGGGCCCCGCGCCGTGTTGATCAAAAAGGATCCTGGTTTCATCCTGGCCAGTTCCGTTGCGGCAATCAGGTGAAACGTTCCCGCTGTTAAGGGAACATGCAGGGTAACGATATCCGACTGCTCCAGCAGCGAGTTCAGATCCGAAAAGCGGCACACACCTATCGCTTTCTCGTAGCCGGAACTGACGTAAGGATCGTAAAAACCGATCTGTAATCCAAACGCCTTGGCCCTTAACGCAACGGCGGTACCGATCCTTCCACAGCCAATAATGCCGAGACGAAGGTCGCGCAGGCGACGGTTCGCCGCACAAACGCGCCAACTCCAGTTCCCGGCTGCAACATCGGTCAAGGCGTCCGGCAACCCGCGCAGCAATGCGAGCATCAGCGCCATGGTATGGTCCGCGACCTCTTCGGTGCCGTAATCCGGCACATTACAAACCAGGATCCCGAGCCGGGTAGCTTCGGCCACGTCCACATTGTCGAATCCGACGCCGTTACGCACCACCACCGTCCCCCGCCGCATCCGGCTAAGAGAAAGGTGGCTGATCCGCGCTTGGGACCCCACGATACAACCGTCAATTTCGCCGGCGATCTCGGCGAACTCACGTTCTTCATGAACGTGCATCAGTTTGAGTTCCGCGGCGTCCGCCAGCACCGCGCGTTCGATGTCGCATTCAGCAATCCCGGAAACCGTGGCGGAATCCAGCATTATGACCAGGCGAGACATATTAGGTCTGGTAGGATCTTTACCGAGTATAAGGCTTTAGCTAACGTGGCCGACGTAATCGGCCGCATTTAGTTGAACCTGAAATCCGTCCGGATCGTGGAACTTGAAAGATTCCTTCGAATTACTGTCCGCGAACTTCAAATTGCGCTTCCTCAACTTCGCGCGCGCCTCGTCGGCGTTGAAGCCGGCAATCCCGAAGTCATAGTGATCGACCGTAGCGGTTCGATCATCACCCTGTTCAATGCCAAAGAAGGAGTTCCCAACACCAAGAATATGGATCTTCGCCGACTGTTGCTTCAGCGGCATCCCGAAGAACTCCTGATAGAACTGCGAGGTACGGTGAAGGTCGGGCACCCGCACGGTGACGTGGTTTATGCTGACGGCCTTGAGTTCCGTCTCTTGTGGCGCCGCCTGCGAGCCGGTCGCTAACGCGGCGATAGCAAGCGCGAGTTGGCGGCGGGTCAGTGTGCCGCGCTCGAAATCACTGAGCAATGTTTCTATGGTTCGTATCATATAATCCCTCCGTCAAGCGTTAACCAAACGCCGACGAATCATTTTGCGTTCTCCTTCAACTTCCGATAGCGACGGATCAGATTGTTGGTTGAACTGTCATGGCCGAGCTTCGGCTCTTCAGCGCTTTCGAGCTCTGGAATGATGCGTTGGGCCAGCACCTTACCGAGTTCGACGCCCCACTGGTCGAATGAGTCAATGTTCCAAACGGCGCCCTGCGTAAACACAGAGTGCTCGTAGAGGGCAACCAGCTTGCCTAGTGCTTCCGGAGTGAGCCGCTCGACCAGGATAGTGTTCGACGGGCGGTCACCCTCGAAGACCCGGTGGGGCACCAGCCAATCCGGTGTTCCCTCGGCCTTGACTTGCTCCGGCGTCTTGCCGAAGGCCAGCGCCTCGGCTTGGGCGAACACGTTCGCGAGAAGCATATCGTGGTGTCGCCCTACCCGGTTAAGCGGCTGGCCGAAAGCGATGAAGTCACAAGGGATCAGCTTCGTCCCCTGATGAATCAACTGATAGAAAGAATGCTGCCCATTGGTCCCGGGCTCACCCCAATAAATGGGGCCGGTCTGGTAAGTCACCGCGGTTCCATCGAGCGTGACATGCTTACCATTGCTCTCCATGGTCAACTGCTGTAGATAGGCCGGGAACCGCTTCAGATATTGCTCGTAAGGAAAAACTCCGACTGTCTGTGCGCCAAAGAAGTCGTTGTACCAGACCGCCAGCAGGCCCATGAGCACCGGCAGGTTGCGTTCGAATGGGGTTGTACGGAAATGCTCGTCCATTTGATGGAAGCCGTCCAACATGCTTCTGAAGTTATCCGGACCGATGGCCAGCATGGTGGAGAGGCCGATGGCTGAGTCCATCGAGTAGCGTCCGCCGACCCAATCCCAGAACTCGAACATATTGGCGGTGTCAATGCCGAACTTAGTCACATCCGGCGCGTTGGTCGAGACTGCGACAAAATGTTTGGCTACGGCGGCCTGGTCGTTCCCGAGACCCGCGAGTGACCAATCGCGCGCGGTGTGAGCATTGGTCATGGTCTCGAGCGTGGTAAAGGTTTTCGAAGAGACGATAAACAGAGTTTCCGCTGGATCCAGGTCCCTGACAGCTTCGGCGAAATCGGTACCGTCGACGTTCGAAACGAAGCGAAACGTCATGTCGCGATCGCTATAATGCTTGAGCGCTTCATAGGCCATCACTGGCCCCAGGTCGGAGCCGCCGATACCAATGTTGACGACGTTGCGAATACGCTTGCCGGTATGACCTTTCCATGCCCCGCTCCGTACGCGATTGGAAAAGTCGGTCATCTTATCGAGCACCGCGTGAACCTGGGGCACTACATTCTCGCCGTCGACGACGATGGACGCTCCCCTCGGGGCGCGCAGAGCCACGTGCAAGACCGCCCGCTTTTCGGTGATGTTGATCTTTTCGCCCAGAAACATGGCGTCGATCCGCGCCCGCAGGCCCGACTCTTCGGCCAGTTGTATGAGGAGCTTGAGTGTCTCGTCCGTGATGCGATTCTTCGAGTAATCCAGGTAGAGGCCCAGAGCCTCGACGGTCATCCGCTCGCTACGCTTGGGATCGTCCGCGAACAGATTCCGAAGATGCAATTCCCGGGCTATCTTGAAGTTGGCTTCGAGTGCCCTCCAAGCCGGACGTTGCGTGAGTGATGCGATCGCCGTTGTCATGTTCACTATGCCGCCGCGAGCGCCGCGCTCTTGGAGGCGATCACGCCCATGAGTTCATTCCAGGACTTGACGAATGACGAAGCGCCCTCGTCCTGGAGTTTGGCGGCCAAGGCGTCTATATCAATACCGGCTTTGGCGAACTTTGCCAGTACCGCTTCGCAGTCACCCCCATCCGCCGTCATGGTTGCGCCAAGTTCGCCGTGATCGGCAAGGGCCTTCAAGGTGCCTTCCGGCATGGTGTTAACAGTGAGAGGAGCAGCCAGGGCTTTGACGTAAAGGACATCGGAGGCCTTGGGATTCTTGGTTCCGGTGCTGGCCAGCAACAGCCGTTGGGGGCGGGCGCCGGCGTTGAAGGTGCGCTGCCATCGCGGCGAGGCGAGCCTGTCGCAGTACGCTTTGTAGCAGCGCATGCCCATGGCGATGCCGATCTGATCGTTCATCGCCTCGGGTACCTTGCCCGTTACCGCGACGTCCCAACGGCTGACGAACAGCGAGGCGACCGATCCGACATTTGGATTCAGACCCGCGGCGATTCGCCGTTCAACGCCGCGCAGGTACGCCTCCGCTGCCGCAATATAATGCTCCCGCGAGAATAAGAGCGTGACGTTGATGGGTACTCCGGCGAAGATCGCTTCTTCGATGGCGGGCAGACCTTCCGGAGTGCCTGGGATCTTGATGAAGAGATTTGGACGCCCTGCGCGCGCGTGCAGATCTTTGGCCACCGCGAGCGTGGTCTTGGTGTCATGTGCCAGCAACGGGGAGACTTCCAGTGACACCCAGCCGTCCACGCCGCTGGTCCGGTCGAAGATCGGCCGGAAGAGGTCGGCGGCCTTGGTGATGTCCTCGATGGCGAGCTCGAAGAATAAATCCTCGCCGGACGTGCCCCGGGCAAGTTTCTCGCGGATCGACGCATCATAATCCGTACTGCCCTTGATGGCCTGGTCGAAGATCGTAGGATTGGACGTCAGCCCCGTAACGGAGAGTTCGTCAATGTAACTGCGAAGTGTACCGCTGGTCAATAGTTTGCGGGTAATATTGTCGAGCCAGATGCTCTGGCCGATGTCGTGGAGTAATTGTGTCGCTTTCATTGTGTCACCTCACATAGTGCTGCGCAGTAGATTAACACATGTTCCGCCGGTACCGCCTACATCGTCAAAGTCACTTTGCTGATGGTGCGCGGCTTGTCGGGGTCGAGACCCTTTTGGTGCGCCAGGCATGCGGCGAAGATCTGCGCGGGAATAATGTAAGGGATCGGCGTGAAGAGCTCGGAGAGCTTGCGCGGCAGGCGGATCAGGCGCGTCGCGCGCTGGGCGGCTTCTGTGTTGCCGGCGTCGGTAATAACTACTGTCTCGGCTTCGAGCTGCTCGAGCTTGTCCAGCATTTCGCGAATGGAAGTCCAGGTGGCCCCGGCGGGCGCAAACAGGAAGGCAGGGAAATTCGGCTCGACCATGGCGATAGGGCCGTGCAGGAAATCCGCCGAAGAAAATCGCTCGGCGACGACGTAGCAGGTCTCCATCATCTTCAAGGCGAACTCGAAGGCATTGGCGTAGTTCAGGCCCCGGCCCACCACCACGGCATGGCGCATGAAGCGATAGCGCTCCGACAGCATGGCGATCTCGGGCTCCAATTGCAGAGCCATTTGGGCGCGTTCCGGCAGGCGGCGCAGGTCGTCGACGCGGATGCGTCCGCCCAGCGCGTAGGCCAGCAGATAGAGCATCAAAACCTGGCCCGTATAAGTTTTCGTCGCGGCGACACTTTTCTCCCGCCGCGCGCGCACCAGGAAGACATACTCGGCCAGGCCGGCCAGCGTGCTGGACGCTTCGTTGGTGATGCCGATGGTCAGCGCACCCTGTTCGCGCGCGCGCGACAGCACCAGGTTCGTGTCGGTCGATTCGCCGGATTGCGAGATGGCGACGACCAGTGCGTCGCGGTAATCCACGCGCGCATCGTAGAGCGTGAAAATGGAGGGCGCGGCCAGCGAAACTGGAATGCCGGTGGTGACTTCGAGAAGATAGCGACCGAACAGCGCGGCGTTGTCCGAGGTGCCGCGCGCGGCGAGCACGATCAAGCGGGGTGGCCGTTTGGCGACGTGCTGTTTGAAGCGCTCGATGGGGCGCAGCTCGGCGGACAGAGTGCGCTCCAGGGTGTTGGGCTGTTGGCGGATCTCTTCGAGCATGCGGGACATGGCGATCAGGATGGACGTGAGTCGATGGCCAGAATGGCTAGAGCTTGTTCAGCAGCTCCAGAACATCGTCGATCCTCTCACCGGCTCGAACAGCCTGCCGTCTGGCTGTCTCGTAGAGCTCCCGCAAGTCATTCCGGCTAATGCCTTCGTCGCCATCAGTCACTCTTGCCAGTTCCCTGCCGATCTCGTCGCGCAAAAACAAGTTGTGCTTCTGCAAGACTGGATGTGTCAAAAAATAAGGTCCGATTTCACTCCAGGCGGTGAGGGAAAGTGTGAATTGTCCCCCGATTGCAGCGATGAAGTTGGATTCTTGCGCTGTTGGTTCCCATGGGATCTTGCCCGCTCTGGTTTTCGACAAGACACCCTCGAAAAACTTGAGGATTTTTTCGTCTGCCATTATATCTGCCACTGCCAAGATTATGGCACGTCAGCGCAACGACTTCTGTACCTGCTCCCTGTATTCCCTCGCCTTCGCTTCGATTTGCGCGGCGTTCAACGTCAACGGCCGAGTATCCTTCACCAGCAGTTTGCCGTTCACCATCACATCTTCCACGTCGCTTCCCTTCAGCGCGTAGACCATCTGCGAGTAGACATTGTAGAGTGGGACAGCATTGGGACGGTCGAGGCGGATCGAAATCAGGTCGGCGCGTTTGCCGGGTTCGAGCGAGCCGATTTCCTTTTCCATACCCAGAGCGCGCGCTCCCCGGATAGTCGCCATCTCGACCGCTGCCTCGGCCGGCAGATTGCGCGGGTCGCCGGTCGACACCTTTTGCAATTTGGCGGCGAGATCCATCTCTTCAAACATATTGAAATCGTTGTTGCTGCCTGCCGGGCCGTCGGGTCCCAGGCCCACCGCGAGATCCAGCGCCAGCATTCGGGTGACGGGCGCAACGCCGCTGGCCAGCTTCATATTGCTCGAGGGACAGTGTGCAATACCCACGCCGCGCGCTTTCAGGATCGCAAGATCGGACTCATCCACCCACACGGCATGGGCCGCGACGGTACGGCCGTTGAAGACACCGAGCGCGTCGAGGGCCTTGGTCGGCGTCATCTTGCGCTTGGCGAGACATTCCTCGTTCTCCCGTTTGGTTTCGGAAAGATGGATCACCAGCGGCGCACCGTGCCGGTTGGCGAGCGCGCGGCAGGCTCGCAGCGTCTCATCCGAGTTGGTGTAGATGGCATGCGGAGCGACGGCGGCCACGATCAACGGGTCGGCATGGAAGCGGCTGAGGAACCGTTCGGTGAAGGCCAGCGCGTCTTGGGGGGTCTTGGCATCCGGCGAAGGGAAGCCAATGATTGTCTCGCCCAGCACGCCGCGCATGCCGGCTTCCCTGGTTGCTTCGGCCACCACATCCTCGAAGTAATACATGTCAGTGTAAGTGGTCGTACCGGAGAGTAGCATCTCGAGACAGCCGAGCCGCGTCCCCCAGCGCACAAAATCCGGAGTCACGTTGCGGGCTTCGGCGGGGAAGATGTAATGCTCCAGCCATTCCTGGAGACGCAGGTCGTCAGCGATTCCGCGCAGCAGCGACATGGCGGCGTGGGTATGGGTGTCGATCAAGCCGGGGGCCAGGATGGCATCGGGGCGGTCCAGGCGCTGGCGGGCTTGATAGCCCCGCTCGATTTCGGATTGCGAGCCGGCGGCCAGGATGCGCTCGCCGCGAATGGCGATCGCGCCGTTCTCGATGACACGCCGCTGCGGGTCCATGGTGACCACGTAGCGGCCAGTCCAGATCCAATCGGCGGGCTCGGCCGCGAGCGCCGCAATCGCCAGCAGGAGGCTACAAAAAAGACGCATCGAAAGGCCTTGGGAAGAGATCTTTCAGGCGGATGGTTTCCGTCTTGCCATGAGGGTTAGCGAGCACCAGTTCCACGTCGCCGCAGAACTCCCATAGGATTTGCCGGCAGGCGCCGCAGGGTGGAGTGAGTGTGTCCGTATCCGCCGCCACGGCCACGCGGCGGAACTGGCGCGCGCCTTCCGAGATGGCCTTGAAAACGGCCACGCGCTCGGCGCAGAGAGTCAGTCCGTAAGTCGCGTTTTCGACGTTGCAGCCGGTATGGATGCGGCCGGACGAATCTTCGAGAGCTGCCCCCACTTTGAATCTGGAGAAAGGCGCGTGCGCGTTCTGCCGGGCGCCCAGCGCGGCTTCGATCAGAAGGTCCATCAATTCTCCAGGCGCGGCAGCAGCGCCTTCAGAAATTTTACCAGCGTGCCGCGCACGGCTTCGCCGGTCTCCAGCACCTCCGCATGGTTGATCTTTTGTGGCAGCACGCCCGCAGCCATGTTGGTGACGCAGGAAATACCCAGGACACGCATGCCCATGTGATTGGCCACGATCGCTTCAGGGGCCGTGGACATGCCCACCAGGTCGGCGCCGATGGTGCGCAGATACCGGATCTCGGCGGGGGTCTCGTAGCTGGGGCCGAGCACAGCCGCGTATACGCCTTCCGCCAGGCGGATGCCGAGCTCATCCGCCACTTCTCGCGCGACCGCGCGCAGGCCTGCCGGATAAGCGTCCGACATATCGGGAAAGCGCGGGCCGAGAGTGTCGTCGTTAGCGCCCACCAGGGGGTTGGATCCTTGCAGGTTGATGTGATCCGAGATCAGCACCAGGCCGCCGCGGTGGAGCCCCAGGTTGACGCCGCCGGCGGCGTTGGTGAATACCATGGTGTGTACGCCAAACCATCCGAGCACCCGCACGCCGAAGGTTACCTGCGCCGGCGTATAGCCCTCATACAAGTGAACGCGGCCGGCCATCACGGCGACTTCGAGCGACCCAATCCTTCCGCACACCAACTTGCCGGCATGACCGATGGCTGTCGCTGGGGGCCAACCAGGAATTTCAGAATACGGCATCTCGGCAGCGTCCGAAAGCTCGTCCGCGAACGCGCCTAGTCCGCTGCCGAGCACCACCGCGATGCGCGGCCGCAGCGCGGTGCGCGATTCCAGGAATCGGGCTGCTTCGCGAATCACAGCAGCATCCCCGCAATGCATGCCGACATGAAATTCGCCATGCTGCCGGCGGCTACGGCCTTCAGCCCCAGCCGCGCAAGGTCGGACTTGCGGTTGGGCGCCAGCGCTCCGATGCCGCCGATCTGGATGGCGATCGAGCTGAAGTTAGCGAAGCCGCACAACGCGTAGGTGGCAATCGTGAAGGACCGCGGATCGAGGTGCGGCTTAAGCGGCGCGAGTTCCAGAAACGCTACGAATTCGTTCAACACCAGGCGCGTGCCCAGCAGGTTGCCGATGATAGGCGCGTCCTTCCAGGGAACGCCCATCAGCCAGGCCAGCGGGGCGAAGACCACCGCGAAAATTTTCTGCATGGAGGGCGGAAGCCAGCCCAGCCCTGGCAGGGTATGGACCCATCCCAGGATGCCATTCAACATGGCGATCAGCGCCAGGAACGCGATCAGCATAGCGCCGATATTCAGGGCCAGGTGCAGGCCGTCACCGGCGCCTTGCGCGGCGGCATCGATCACGTTCACGGCAGTCTTTTCGATCTTAACTTCGACTTTGCCCGCGGTGGCGGGATGGTCCACCTCCGGATAGAAGATCTTGGCGAGCATGATGGTGGCCGGCGCGGTCATGATGACAGCCGTGAGCAGGTGTTCGATGCTGACCCCCGCGATTTTCACGTAGGCGGCCATCACCGCGCCTGAAACGTGCGCCATGCCGCTGGTCATGATGGTGAATAGCTCGGACTGGGTCATTCCGGCGATGAACGGCTTAATGGTCAGGGGCGCTTCGGTCTGACCCATGAAGATACTGGCGGCCACGTTGAGAGACTCAGCGCCGCTAGCCCCCATGACCTTCAGCATGACCACCGCCATGCCTTTGACTACCCATTGCATGACGCCCAGATAGTAAAGAATAGAAAAGAACGAAGCGATGAAAATAATGATCGGCAATACCTGGAAGGCGAAGACCACGCCAAAGGGTCCAGTCTTGATGCCGAGGGGACCGAAGACGAAGTTGCTGCCTGCCTCGGCGTAGTTCAGCATGGCGTTGACGCCGGCCCCGATGGTCTGGAAGACTTTGCCGAAATCGGTCTTCAGCACCAGCAGGGCGAATGCCACTTGCAGGCCCACGCCCCAGAGCACGATGCGAAGTTTGATGGCGCGCTTGTGGGCCGAGAAAAGCCACGCTACTCCCAGGATGACCACTAGGCCGAGCAGCCCGGTGAAGCGTTGCATCAGGGCAGGCGCTTCAGCTGACGACTTCCAGGATCAACTCCCGGTCGTCAGGTTTCTGGGCGGAAATGCGGAAGGCATCCTCGACCATGTCCGCTGCTTCTTCCACGCGATCTTCCTTGGTGTAGTAGAGGCGGCAGAGCACCGACCCGGCCTCCACTTTTTCGCCGACTTTGACTTCCAGGATCACGCCCACGGCCGGGTCGACGGTGTCTTCCTTGCGGTCGCGGCCGGCCCCGATCAAGTTGGAAGCGAGGCCGATGTCCTGCGCGTTGATGACGCTGACATAGCCGCCGCGCGGCGATGTTACTTCGCGCATGCCCGTGGCATTGGGGAGCAGCTCGAACTTGTCCAGCGCGATTGGATTGCCGCCTTGCGCCTGCACCGCCTGCTTGAGCTTCTGGTACCCCGAGCCATCCACCAACTTCTTCTCCGCGAGGTGCCTGGCTTCTTCCAGCGAAGGCTCGATCTTGGCCACGAAAATCATACGGGCGGCCAGCTCGATGCTCAACCGCGTCAGGTCGGCGGGGCCGGCATTCTGTAATGTCTGGGAGGCTTCCATCACCTCCAGCGCGTTGCCTACGGCATAGCCCAGCGGCTGATTCATATCGGTCAGCAGCGCCTGCACGCGCTTGTCCATGCGACGGCCGATGCCCACCATCATCTGTGCCAGGCGGCGCGCGTCCACCTGTTTCTTCATGAACGCCCCGTTGCCCACTTTCACGTCGAGCACCAGCGCATCCACGCCCTCCGCCAGTTTCTTGCACATGATGGACGACGCGATCAGCGGGATAGATTCCACCGTCGCCGTAACATCGCGCAGGGAGTAGAGACGGCCGTCGGCGGGAGCCAACTCGCCGGTCTGGCTCACGAAGCAAAGGCCCACCGTGGCGAGTTGGCTTCTGAACTCCTCAATGGTGAGATTGGTGCGCATGCCGGGAATGGATTCCAGCTTGTCAATGGTACCGCCGGTATGGCCAAGCCCGCGTCCGCCCATCGTGGGCACTATGACCCCAGCGGCAGCCGCCAGCGGCGCCACGATCAAGGTGGTCTTATCGCCCACACCGCCTGTCGAATGCTTGTCCACTTTCACGCCGGGAATATCGGAGAGATCCAGCATTTCTCCCGAGCGCATCATGGCTTCAGTCAGCCGGCTGACTTCCCGGTCAGTCATGTTCGAGAAGTAGACGGCCATGAGAAAGGCCGACATCTGGTAGTCGGGTATATCGCCGCGCGTATACCCGTCTATCAGGTACGAAATCTCTTCGGGAGATAGTTCTCCGCCGTCGCGCTTCCTCTGGATCAAGTCAACTGTACGCATTATGAAGCACTTAGCGTAGCATCTTGGGGAATATAAAGTAAAGCGCTAACAGCCATGTTATTCCGGCCGTAGAGTGCCACCGTGGCCCGGATAGAGCAGGATCGCCCTCATCGCCTCGCAGCAGGATGCCGGACGATTTGGTCAGGCGCTATCCGGACGGGAAATGACCGGCAACGGCACGCGGTAGCGTCCCTCGAAAACCTCGGCGAAGATTTCCAGAATCTGCTCGTGCAGGTGGCCATTGTCGGCCAGCAGGTGCGGCGACGTGAGACTGTGGGCCTGCCCCTTCATATCGGAAACCTGTCCGCCCGCTTCGGCGACCAGTAGCCGGCCCGCTGCCATATCCCAGGGATTCAGTCCGAATTCCCAGAACGCATCCAAACGCCCGCAAGCGACCCATGCCAGATCGACGGCTGCCGAGCCAGTCCGGCGGACGCCGTGGGTGGCCATGGCGAGCTGATGGTAGAAATGCACATTTACGTCCAGGTGCCGGCGGCGGCTGGGGAAGCCGGTGCACATCAAGCTGTCTTCGAGCCGGTCAGGCGCTGAGACGCGTATGCGCCGGTTATTGAGATAGGCGCCGGAGCCCCGCTCCGCGGTGAACATCTCCTGGCGGATCGGATCGAAAACCACCCCGACCAACATCTCGCCGGCTTGTTCCAGAGCCAGCGTCACGTTGAAGATCGGAAAGGAGTGGGCGAAATTGGTGGTACCGTCGAGCGGGTCTACGTACCAGCGATACTCCGACGGACTGGTATGTCCGCCGCCTTCCTCGGCCACAATGCCGTGCGCCGGAAAATACGACCGGAGGCGCTCGACGATCAGTTTTTCGGATGTACGGTCGGCCACCGTCACCAGGTCGAATTCGCCCTTCAGCTCGAAGGGCACGCGTCTCTCAAAAAAAGTAGCCAGCAACGCCCCGGCTTCGCGCGCGATTTCAACGGCCGCTTCCAGTGGTCCGGGCATCCCGCCCTATCAGCTTTCCTCGACCAGATACTTGATCTCGTGCTTATAGATAAACAAGTTAGGACCGTCTCTGCGGGTCAAGCGAATAAAAGAATGATCGTAATACTCAATCGTGCCGGAAACCTCTTCGCCATCGGTGAGCCGCACCCGCACTGGCATTTCCGTTTCGATTAGCCGCTTGAGGTATCTCACTTCTTCGAAGGTTTGTTCGGGGGCGCGATTGCCGGGGTTTCCACCGTGTCTTGACGTAACTGACTCTCCTCGTTCCCGCCGGGGGTAACCGAGATCCTGGCGCCTCGCGCCCCGGGATCGTCCTCGGCTTCCCCATAATAGCCATTACGCGCGGTCACCCGCAAATCCGGCCGCCGCACGCGCACCAGTAAACGATGGAAGCGCTCCTTGGTGAGCGGCACGTTTTTCGGATAGTAGCCCAGTAGATATTGGGTCCGCAGGTCTTTGATGATGTCCGAGAAGGCCCGATCCAGAGCCGCGCCCAGGGAGGGCGTGAACACGCGGCCCCCCGTGCCGGCGGCCATGGTAGTCAAAGCGTTTTCGCCGCCGATGTTACGACCGGCGTCGTTGGTAATGGGCATGACCAGCACCGGATAAATCACTGTGTTCGCCAACTGCGCGGCGTTTAGCGCGGCATGGAAGTCCTTGGCGCTGGTGGTATCGCCGCCATCGGTCACGATCACCATCACCTTGCGGCCCTCGCGGGATTCGAGGTCATGGGATGCCAGGTAGATGGCGTCATAGAGCGACGTTCCCGCTTCTCCGTGAATCAGCCGGAGCGAATGCTCCAGGGGCGCCTGATTGTGCGTGAAGTAATTGTGGCGGGTCACCTCGTAATTGAAGCTGTAAAGCGCCACCGCATCCTGCGGGTTGCCCTCGGCGAACAAGGCCTTGAAGAACCGGTTCACCGAGTCGGCTTCGAATTTCAAATCTTTGGCGGTCGATCCGCTGGCATCCACCATCACGGCGATCGAGAGGGGCTGATCCGTCTGCCGGTCAAACACCGCGACCTGCTGGTCGACGCCGTTATCCAGGACTTCGAAATCGTCTTTGTTCAGCGTGCCCACCAGTTCGCCGGCCGGGTTCTTTACGGTGGCCAGTACGCGTACCAGCCTGACGTTGACGCGGATGACGCCCTGCGCGCCCAATACCGCGGCAAGCGCGGCAGCGGCGCTAACCGCCTTGAGCGATCGGAGCATCATGGTCCCATTCTCCTTCTACCCATACTTCGCCGTCGGCGAAGTGCTCTTTTTTCCAAATGGGTACCAGGCGCTTGAGCCGGTTGATCCCTTCCAGAGCGGCTTCGAAGGCGGCCTTGCGGTGCGGAGCGGTTACAATTACGACTACGCTGGTTTCGCCGATCAGCAGGCGGCCGAGCCGATGCACCAGCGCGATCCGGTTTATGGCGTAGCTTGCCGCAATCTCGTGGCCGATGCGGGCCATCATCTGAATCGCCATGGGTTCGTAACCCTCATAATCGAGAAAGTGCGTCTGGCGGCCCTTCGTATTATTCCGGACCACCCCCTCGAAAGTGATCACCGCCCCGTCTTCGCCTTGCAGCAGATGGGCGGCGACTCTGTGCGCGTCGATAGGCTCCCGGGTAAGGGCGAAGAAATGCCCGTCTTCCTCAATCTCGCGAAAGTAACCCCGCGAGCCGCCGCTTACCGGGGGGAGGAAGGCGACTTCGTCTCCGTCCTGAATTCCCGCCGCGGGCTCCGCGAACTCGCGATTGCGCGCGAGCACGATGCTGCCGGCCAGTTCCCGCATCCGCGGATAGCGGCTCCCGTAGTGGTCGAACACGCGCCCCAACGTAGCCCCGGCTTCCAGGTCCAGGTGCTCTTCCGGACACCCCACCACGTCTTTGAGCATCCCAAAGAATAGTACTCGGACGCGCATCTTCTTCGCAGTGTATCAGACGGCCCGAAGGGGCTATCCGTTGCGTTCCGCTATAATTGCTCGGAATGCAGGCCATCGAAACGCGCATCCGCGTGCGCTACGCCGAGACCGACCAGATGGGCGTCGTGTACCACGCCAACTACCTGGTATGGATGGAGGTCGGCCGGGTGGCGTACTGCAAAGCTCGCGGCTTCGAATACAAGCAGATGGAGCTACAGGACGGCGTCTTCCTGGCGGTGGCCGAGGCACACTGCCGCTACGCCTCTCCAGCCCGCTTTGACGAGGAAGTGGTGATCCGGACCTGGGTGGCCGAGGTCAATCCGCGCATGGTGCGCTTCGCCTACGAGATGCTGCTGGCGGAGGGCGGTCGCAAACTGGCCACCGGGGAAACCAAGCACATTTTTCTGGGACGCAACCTGCGGCCTTGCAGGCTGCCGGAGAAGTACCGGGAGAGCTTCGGCCCTTCGCCGATGTCGTAAGCCCGCCGCGATGGATAGTACATGATATACTACCTATGTGCCGCACCTGACGATCTATCTTAACGCGGACGTAGAGCAGCGTGTCCGTAAAGCAGCCAAGTCGGCTAAGGTCAGCGTGAGCAAGTGGGTGGCGGATCGAGTTACCAAGTCCGTGGAGAGATCCTGGCCGCCCGAGTTTCTGGCTCTGGCCGGGGCGTTTCCTGACTTTCCCGATGCCGACGAGTTGCGGGAGGGTTACGGCGAGGATGTTCCCCGGGAAAGCTTGGATTGACGCTCCTCGACACGAATGTCATCGTTCACTACCTGAAGGGCGATCCCCAGATAGTGTTGCGTATCAACAGCGCCTCGCGTGGAGAACTGGCGATTCCAACCATCGTTGTTTACGAGTTGGAGTATGGAACGCTGCGATCGAAATTCCCGACGCGACGCCGGCGTGAACTGGAGGAAGGCCTTAAACAAATCCGGCACGTACCATTCGATACCGACGCAGCCATGGCCGCCGCGCGCATCCGTCTAGAACTGGAGAAGCACGGTTCCATTATCGGTCCCCTGGATATGCTGATCGCCGGAACAGCCTTCAGCCGTGGCGCCGCCCTGGTGACGAACAATGCCGCTGAATTCTCGCGCGTTCCTGGGCTGCGAGTGGTAGATTGGAGATCCACATAAATTCACGTATCGGAAATAAGGACGCAATAGTCATGGGCAAACCTGTCGTTCATTTTGAGATCGGCTGCCGCGACCGGCAGAAGACCGAACAGTTCTACGCCGCTCTGTTCGACTGGTCCATCCAGCAGCAGGGTCCGGCATCTGTTATCAGCACGGCTTCACCTGGAGGCATCAGCGGCCACATCAGCTCACTCGGCCACGAACCGCATCACTACACCATGTTCTACGTGGAAGTCGACGATATCTCCTCGTGCCTCGCAAGGGCTGAGTCTCTCGGCGGCAAGATCATCGTTCCACCCGTCCCGATTCCCACGGGCACGTTTGCCTGGTTCGCCGACCCCGAGGGCAACACTATTGGCCTCTTGCAGCGAAAACCCCCATCGGCAGGCTAGTTGCCTCGTGCGTCCGGAACAAATCAAAACCCTCGCCCTCGAATGCGGATTTGAGCTTGCCGGAGTAGCCGCGGCCGGTCCCGTCCCCGAAGCGAGCTACTATCGCCAGTGGGTCGCGGACGGCTTCGCGGGAGAGATGCGATATCTGACGGATCGCCGCGCCGCTCTACGCGACGATCCGAGGAACCTGCTGGCCTCGGCACGGTCGATTCTGTGCGTGGGCAAGCTCTACAACGGGCCGCAGCCTTATTCGACCGGCTTCAGCGGCGACGAACTGGCCTGGATCTCCCGCTATGCCTGGGGCGAGGATTATCACCAAGTGCTGCGGCGCGGCCTGCTGCGTCTCGTGGAGCGTATGCGCGCGCGCGCCATCGAGCCTTTCGAGTGGAAGATCTGCGTGGATACCGCGCCGCTGCTCGAACGCGCCCTGGCCCGTCATGCAGGCCTCGGGTGGATCGCTAAAAACACCTGCCTGATCAACCAGGGCATGGGCTCCTGGTTCTTCCTGGGGGAATTGTTGCTCTCGCTCGATTTGCAGCCTGACCAACCGCCCCCGGATCGTTGCGGAACCTGCACCCGCTGTATCGATGCCTGCCCCACGCAGGCCATCGTGCCTACGGGCCTGCCGCAAGGTCCGGCCTTCGCGCTCGATTCCCGCCTGTGCATTTCCTATTTCACCATCGAGCTGCGCGGTCCGGTCCCCGAGCCGATTCGGCCCGGCATTGGACGCCATGTTTTCGGCTGCGATATTTGCCAGGATGTCTGCCCGTGGAACCGGCGCGCACCGGCCAGCCCGGAACCGGCCTTCGCTCCCGCCCACTTCGCTCCGCCGCTGGAGAAACTGGCGGCGCTCTCCGAACAGGAGTTCGGCGAGTTGTTTCAGCACAGCGCTATCCAGCGTGCGCGCTACACCGGGTTTCTGCGCAACGTGGCAATCGCCATGGGTAATGCCAGGCGGACGGCGTTCCGGGCACCCCTTGAAAGACTCGCGAACTTGCCGGATCCCGTAGTCGCCGAGGCCGCCCGATGGGGGTTGGCGCAGCTTACGCCGCCCGCACGTCCACGATGCGCGAGGTCATGATAGTGCGATGCTCCGGGTGGCGAAACTCCAGGTGCATTCCGCGGCCGATGAAGGCAGCCTTCAGCATGGAGCCGCCCCAGTTGGATCCCTCAATGTGCACCAGCACGGGCTCTGGGCAGAAGGTCGGATGGCCGGAAATCAGGGCCTGTCCGTTGCCTCGATTCACCAGAGTGTAGGAGCGGTTGCGAGTCTCCACGCATAGCACAGCCCCGGGCGCAAGTTGGTCCAGAAAAACGCCGCCTTCCACTTCCGAAGCGATGAAGTTGTGGTTCACCGCATCCCCCAGATTCGGGTGGGGCGTGAACAGCTTAGGCAGCGGCATGCCGGCCTGCGTGTCCATAAGGTCCGCTCTTATTCTAATGCAAACACCTGCACGCGTGGCTTTAGTGATGATCGACCCGCGGCCGGATCTCTCTCGCGCGGAACTCGCGGATCAATCCCACCAACCGCTCCACTACGGCCTCTACGAAACGCTTGCCTTTCTCCGCGCTGGCTTTGGTCGGATCTCCCACCGTGCCGGTGCGCGAATAACGGCTGAACCATTCCTGAAAGAAGACCGGCGAGGGGCCTTCGAGATCCCAATAAAAGAATTCGGTGGCCTGGAAGCTGATATCTTTTTCGGCCTTATCCATCTGGACCAGGTCCGGTCGGAGATGCAGCAGCACCGATGTCTCCAACTCGCACCCATGCGCCATGCCGCCCGGATATTCCGATTCCCGCAACTCCCGCAGCAGCGGCTTCGGAATGAGATTCCACCATGGCGCCATGGCGCAAATGGCATCCGTGCGGTTGGTGATGTTGCGCGCGGCCACATCCAGAAACGGGACGTTGCTGCCGTGCCCGTTCACCAGCAGGATCTTGCGAAAGCCGTGGCGCGCGAGGCTGGTGCCGATGTCGGTCACGTAATTGATAATGGTTTGCCCATCGACCGCGATGGTGCCGGGGAAATCCATGTGATGCTCGTTGAACGAGTAGTACACCGGCGGCAGCAGTACGGACTCCTCGGGCAGGCGCTCGACCGCCAGGCGCGACATCTCGCCGGCAGTGAGCACATCCGTGACTAACGGCAAGTGCGGCCCGTGTTGCTCGACCGTTCCCACGGGCAGCACGGCCACGCGATTCTGCGCCACCGCCTCGCGTATCTCAGGCCAGGTGAACTCTTCGTAACGGTATTTTCCGGGCATACGGCGCTACACTTGTAGCAGGAGAAATTATGACACATTCCGACGGTACGCACACTTCAGTGCGGCCGCGCACGGCGTCGCTCACGCGCGGTTTCGATCCGCTCCTGTCGTTCGGGTCGGCCCGTCCGGCGGTATTTCGCAGCTCCACTTACGTGTTCGCCAACCCCGAAGAGGCGGAGCGCGCGTTCTCCATCATGGCCGGTCGGGTGCAGGCGGAAGACGGGGAGCGTCCCGCCCTGATTTATTCGCGTTTCTCCCATCCTAACTCCGAGATCCTGGAAGATCAGATCGTCCCACTGGAGCCGGGGGCGCAGGCCGCGGGGGTCTTCAATTCCGGGATGGCGGCCATCATGAGCGCGTTCGCGGCGGTGGCGCGGCCGGGTACTACCATCGTGTACACCACGCCGCTCTATGGCGGCACTACCGGACTGATTCACAATTTCCTGGAGCCCTTCGGTGTGCTGGGCGTGCCGGTGCCGGGGGGCGACGCGGAGGCCATTGACCGGGCCATCCGGGCGGCCCGCAACCTGAGCATCGTATGCCTGGAGACGCCGGCCAATCCGACTATGGTGATGACCGACATCCGGCGCGCCGCGGAGACTGCCAGGAACCATCCGGACCGGCCCGTGATAATGGTGGACAACACGTTTCTCGGTCCGGTCTTCCAGCATCCGCTCCTGCTGGGCGCCGACCTGGTGCTGTATTCCGCAACCAAATATTTGTCGGGGAATAGCGATATGGTGGCGGGGGCGGCCCTTTCCGAGGACCCCGAGCTTATGCGAAAAATTCTGACCAAGCGCAGCATGTTCGGTAGCATCCTGCAACCCGACGAGTGCTGGATGCTGAACAGCCGCCTGCCAACCGTGTCGCTGCGCATGAACCGGCAAAGCAAGAACGCCCAACGGCTGGCCGAAGCTCTGCAGGGCCACGGCAAGATCAAGCGGGTGCTCTATCCCACGCTGTTCGAGGATGCCGGGCAGCGCCGCATTTTTGAAGAGCAATGCGCGTACCCCGGCGGCCTGTTCTCGTTGGAGTTCTACGGCGGCAAACCGGCGGCCTTCGACTTTCTGCGAAATTTGAAGATCGGGCGCAACGCCGTTTCGCTCGGCAGCGTGGAGACGCTGGTCTGTCACCCGAGATCGACGACGCATTCCGGAATGTCCGTGCAGGAACTCGACGAGGCCGGCATTGGCGATGACCTGGTGCGCGTGTCGGTGGGCGTCGAGGACTGGCGCGATTTGCTGGCGGACTTCGAGCAAGCATTGGAGCGGACACACAGTTCTTACTGACAATCCGCGAGTGGGTTAGGGAATCATAACCAGCGTGCGGCAGCCTTGGTGGCGCCGCCATGCGGCATCGACGGCTTCTATCGCGAAAGGGTCAAACTAAGTAAACGGGCTGGAATGCGCATTGACGAGCTGCGGTGTTTACCGGAGAGCGATGTTCCTGTTCTGGCCTTCAGGTACTCCAGGTTTGCAGAGAAAGAATGGGCTCCGCCGCACAGTCATGCGCGTAGCCAGCTTTTCGCGGTAACTCAAGGGTAACTTATTCTGGAGGCGGCCGGGGCACGGTGGATGTTTCCTTCCCAGCGCTGCTCGTGGATTCCACCGGGGTACGTACATGCGGCACGGTCGGTGGGGGCTGCCGGCTCGATGCCGTACCTCTCCGCGGAGTTAAGCCGAGAACTACCGCGGGAACCACGTGTGCTTGGTCGCGAACCAACGGGCCGGGCCCGAGCGGGGTATCATTGTTTCGGTGTCCTTATGATTACGCGAGTCCGCGCGCGGAATTTCAGAAGCCTGAGAGACATTGATCTTTTTCTGGGACCATTGAATGTGCTGGTCGGACCCAACATGGGCGGCAAGAGCAATGTCCTCGATTTGTTCCGTTTCCTCTACCAATGCTGGTTTCCGCAGGCGGCAACTTTTGGGCCTGGGAATGCCCTGACACAACGGCAAGGGATCGACGAGGTCTTGTGGAAGGGAAGTCAAGATCGGCTGCTCTCGATAGCCATCGAGTTGGAACCCGCGCGCTCCGGTCGAGTGTTTGCGTATGAACTCGAAATCGTGGGCGGCGCCGGCGGGTATTTCACCATTCAAAAAGAGGCGCTCACACTACGGGAAGGTGACAAAGATTACCAGCTCATCGTCAGAGACGACAATGGGCGCTGGCTTCAGAACGCCGACCAATCCAAACTCGTTATTGTCCAGGCTGAAAGATCGGGCATGGAGATGGCGCCTCCCAACTGGGATGGCTATCCCCTGAAGCTCTTCGCCCGAAACTGGCGGTTTCATCAGTTTCTTCCCGCTCTGATGAAACAGGCGAACCCGATGACGGCTGGCAATATCCTCGATCTACACGGTTCAAACCTCTCCGCGTGGCTGATGTGGCTACAAACCCGATCGCCTCAAACCTTCGCCCGCATCGCAGAGGTCGCGCGTGATGTCTTTCCGGAAATTCGCGAACTATCGACCTGGCCGACACAGCAGGGTACTGTTTACTTGGCCTCCCAGGAGCAAGGGTTACTCCGCCCAACGCCACTCTTTCAGATGTCAGATGGCGAGTTGGCATTCGTCGCGTACCTCTCCCTCATCCTAGCCCCCGATGAGCTGGGTGGCACTCTGTTCTTCATCGAAGAGCCCGAGAATCACTTGCATCCCAAGCTGTTTGAGACACTGGTGGCGTTATTGCGGCAGGTCCAGCAGGAGGTCGCTGACCGAGGCGTTCCGAGCTCTCAAATCGTTTTCACGACTCATTCGCCGCTCGTGCTCGATCAAATGAAGCTCGATGAGATTTTGTGGGTTGAGAAGAGACGGGGCGAGACGAAAGTGATTAGGCCGAATGATAGGCCGCACCTCCGCAAACTGGTCGAGGACGAAGAACTGGGTCTGGGTGACCTGATGTTTGCCGGAGCGCTCAGCGAAGAATGAGCGTCTTTGGAATCATCGTCGAGGGCCAGCGCGACGTCGCGGTGTATCGGGCCATAATCCGAAGAATTCGACCCGATGTAGAGCAAGTGGTGGCGCGGCCATGTGGCGGCATTCCGGCGCTCCGCAAGAAGTTCGTGGGATGGTTGAAACACTTTCAGTACCACGTGGAGCATCGCATAGACAAGGCGCTGGTCCTCCGTGACTCCGACTGGAAGGACCCGGAGACGTTGGAGGCGGACTTAAAGAACCTACTGAACAAATCGGGTTTTACACCGACCTTCCCGGTCCATTTTTATGCGACAAGATGCATGGTCGAGACTTGGCTCCTTGCCGACGAGCAGGCTCTAGGCAAGGCTTCTCTGGTCCGCGGCCGAACACGGTCGATCAAATGCGTCAATGCGCGATTGGAAGAAATCAAGGATCCAAAGCCTTTATTCCTGGCAAAGCTATCTGAAGCTGGCCTCTCCGCAGACGATAAAGTGTATGAAGAGATCGCTTGTGCAGCAGACCTCGACAGAATTGCCGAGCGATGCCCGCACTTCTACGAATTCCGCAAACACGTCCACGCCTGTTAGCCCCGTCCTCATGCCCAGGCCGGCCAAGGGACAATGCGATCTGGGGTGCCGCTAGAAGCCTGGCCGCCCGACGTAAGTGTCGGTCGATGCTGGCGTGCCTGCATCCACTGCCAGGCGCCTTCTACAGCGGATGCGTGTAGAGTGAGCGCAATGGTTAGTCCGGTGCGTCCATCACACCGGACAAGTGCGCCGCCGGGGCCATGGGGCAGCCAAGGAGCCGTACCCGCGACCTCCGCTACAATTGAATACGTGACAGGTAACGAGACACGACAGCGCTTCCTGGATTTCTTCGCCGCGCG
>Ga0302326_10008331_pt1 | contig 22892 bp, 19 predicted proteins | sample Palsa_T0_3_FD_202264 | JGI IMG/M metagenome (GOLD analysis project Ga0302326, IMG submission 202264) | Peat permafrost microbial communities from Stordalen Mire near Abisko, Sweden - Palsa_T0_3 | ecosystem: Environmental > Terrestrial > Soil > Palsa > Peat permafrost | place: Sweden: Abisko... | reverse complement strand
GGCAACTTCCGTCGGCTTCTGGTCCGTCATGATCGCAACATCAAAATGTACAGTGCGTTTTTCCACGTGGCTTGCCTCATGATTACATTGAGGCAGTTTTGAAACCGGTTCTAGAGTCTCCAGGCAGGATTTCCACCCGCCCGCCTTCCAGCCGCAGCCGCTTCTCCTGAAACAGCCGGATCGCCTCCGGATACGCGACTTTTTCTTCTTCGAAAACCCGCCGCCCCAGCGTCTCCGCCGTATCCCCCTCCAGCACCGGGCATTCGCGCTGTAAAATAATTGGTCCCGTATCGTACGTCTGGTCCACGAAATGCACCGTGCACCCGCTCCGCTTGCATCCGCGATCCAGCACCGCCTGGTGCACCCGCCGCCCGTACATTCCCTTCCCCCCAAACTCCGGCAGCAGCGCCGGATGAATATTGATGACCTTCCCGTGATATCTCGCCGGCACTTCCAGCAACGACAGCCATCCCGCCATGCAAACCAAATCTACTTTCGCCTCATCACAGATGCGGAACACCTCCCGGCTCAGATCATCACTGCGGCCCACAACCTCGCATCGCAACCCCGCCGACTTCGCCCGCTCGATCCCGAGTATCCCGCCGCGCGAAGCGATCACCACCGCTATGCGCGCATCCAGCGATCCATCGCCAATCCGATCAATCAAATTCTGCAGCGTCGTCCCAGACCCGCTGATCAAAATCCCGAGTTGGATCGCTTGTTTGGTCATCAGAGCCAAAAAAGAAAATGCCAATTTGCCACAGATAAAAATCAGATGCACACAGATATTTTTTCTTCTCCGCGATCTCTGCGCTCTCCGCGGTTAAAAAGAATTTTCACCGCGGAGAGCGCAGAGATCGCAGAGTGGATATTCGGTCTCTATCTGCGTGAACCTGATTTCATCTGACTTCGGCGAGCTCAGTCGAGCCGTGGCAAAAATTCCTGTTTTATTTTCTCAATCCCGCCCGCATCGCCTCCGCGTCGCGCAGGCAAAGATCGGGATACCCCGCATCTTCCCCCACATCCGGCCGCCGCTTCCAGCTTCGCGCGCACGCCTTGTATTTCTCGCGGCGGTCCACCACTTCCACCTTCACCGCCGGACCGCCCACCCCTTTCTCGGCGAAGCTGTGGCAGCCCGCGCCCACCATATCCTCCAGATCGGGCCCATACCCCTGCAACTGCCGCCGAAGCTCATCATCGTCGATCCTGAAAATCAACTCCGCATCCAGCGCCTTGTTCATACCCACCGATTTCTTCAGCACATCAAGCTGCGACAGCGCCTGTTCGCGCAGCTCCATCAGCAGCGACCACTGACGCTTCTGATCCTCGCTCGCCTCATCGGCCATCTGTTTCGGAAACAGCAGCAGATGCACAAACGGCAGCGACGATTCCTCGGCCGTCTTGTGCGGCAGATGCTCCCACGCCTCGTCCGCCGTGAATACCAGCATCGGCGCCAGCAGGCGGATCAGGCAATCCGCCATCCGCCGCATCACCGTCTGGCTCCGCCTTCGCAGCGGTGAATCCGGCTTTTCGCAATAAAGCCGGTCCTTCATCGCGTTGCCGTACACCGCGCTGATCTGCACCGCGCAGAAATCGTGCAGCAATCGAAACACGCGGTGAAGCTGATACGCCTCATACGCCCCCAGCACCTCGGCGATCAGTTGATCCACCTCCGCCATCGCCCAACCATCGAGGCTCGCAGGCTCGATGGTTTGCGTATCTTTTTGCGGATCGAAATCATAAAGATTCGACAGCAGATACCGCAGCGTGTTGCGGATCTTGCGGTATTTGTCGCCGAATTCCTGGATCATCGTCGCACTTGCGGGGATATCGTGCTGGTAATCGACGCTGCAGCACCAGAGCCGCAGCAAATCCGCTCCGTGCTTGTTGATCTCCTGCGTCGCGGTGACATATTCCTTGTCCGATTTGCTCACCTTCGTCCCGTCCGGCTTCACCACGAACCCGTGCGTCAACACCTGCCGAAACGGCGGCTCCCCCGTCACCCCCAAGCTCGGCAGCAGCGAAAGCTGAAACCAGCCGCGATGCTGGTCCGATCCCTCCAGGTAAAGATCAGCCGGAAATTTCAAGCTCGGCCGCGCCTGCAACACCGCGTGCCAGGAACTTCCCGATTCAAACCAGACGTCAAAAATATCCTTCTCTTTCCGCAGCGTTTCCTTCGGAAAATCCGGCCCCGGATCGTAATCAGCCAGAAGCTGCGCCGGTGATTCCGCGAACCACGCCGCGCTTCCTTTCTCTGCAAAACGCCTCGCAACTGCGCGCACCGAATCCGCCGTCAGCAGCGCATCCCCTTTCTCATTATAAAACACCGGGATGGGCAATCCCCACGCCCGCTGCCGCGATACGCACCAGTCCGGCCGCGATTCGATCATCCCCGCGAACCGCGCCTGTCCCCACTTGGGGACGAAGTCGATCTTTCCATCGACAAACTGCATCGCCCGCTCGCGCAGCGTGCCATCGCCGCCAAACGGCTTGCTCACATCGATAAACCACTGCTCGGTGGCGCGGAAGATGATCGGCTTTTTACTCCGCCAGTCATGCGGATAGCTGTGGCTGATTTTCCGCTCGTGATACAGCAATCCCAATTCCTTCAGACGCTGAGTGATGAGCGGGTTCGCCTCCCACACCTTTTTTCCCACCAGCCAATCCGGCGCGGTATCGTCGAACCGGCCATCGGCCAGCACGGGGCTGTACACATCCAGCCGCTCGCGCATGCCGGTCTGGTAATCGTCCTCCCCATGCCCCGGCGCGGTGTGAACCAGCCCAGTCCCGTCTTCCATCGTGACATAATCCGCAACCACCACGCGCCCCGAGCGCTTGGCAAACGGATGGCGATAGACCAATCCCTCCAAATCGCGGCCCGCGCATGTGTGCCCGGTCGCATCGAGATGCGCCGCCTGCATCTGTTTCACTTCCGCTTCAACTTTTTGTGCCCCCTCAAGATTAGCCGCGCCAAGCTGCCTGATTTTCGCCGATAGCTCGCGTGCCACGATCGCCGAGATTTGCCTGCCATCCACCGTGAACGCATACAGCCCGTATTCCGACTGCGGATTCACCGCCACCGCCAAGTTCGCCAGCAGCGTCCAGGGCGTGGTTGTCCAGACCATCAGATAGACCGGCAAACTCTCCGGCCGCGCCAAGGGCGCCGGCAGCTTCGCCACGTCTTCCACCTCCAGCAGCACGTAAATGCTCTGATCCTCCCGGTCCTGATATTCCAGCTCCGCATCCGCCAGCGCCGTCTGGTTTTCGATCGACCACGGCACCGGCTTGAGCTTCTTGTACACCAGCCCGTTCTCGACGAAGCGCGCAAACACCTCCAGCGTGCTCGCCTCGTACGATGGGCTCATTGTCAGATACGGATCGCTCCAGTCCCCCAGGATCCCCAGCCGCTGAAACTGCTCCCCCTGCACTTTCACATATTTCGCCGCGTAATCGAAGCAAAGCTGCCGCACCTCCGGCACGCTCATCTGCCGCAATTTCGGCCCCAGATCCTGCTGGATCTTGTGCTCGATCGGCAAGCCGTGGCAATCCCACCCCGGCACATACGGCGCCTGAAATCCCTGCATCGAGCGGAACCGCACCACCACATCCTTCAGCGTCTTGTTGATCACATGCCCGAGATGAATATCCCCATTGGCAAACGGCGGCCCATCATGCAAAACCCACCTGTCTCCTCCCGCGCGCAGCGACATGAGTTGCTCGTACAACTTCGCCTCATTCCACCGCTTAAGCCGCGCCGGCTCATTGGCCGTCAACTTCGCCTCCATCGCAAAGGCCGTCTGCGGCAGATTCAGTGTGGTCTTATAGTTTTTCTTCTCTTCCATAGATTGACTCGCCAGTCTAAACAACCAACCAAGATTCTGCGACCTCTCCCGTTTAGCCGCCTCGCTTGCGAGGCGCGTCTCCGCCTTCCCCAAACAAAAAAACCCCGCCATCCGGCAGGGCATATCGCATTCAAAAAGTAAACGATTCGGCCCTACCCGGTTTTTCGCGGGCTAATAATTATCCGGCCGATGATGATGGCGCTTGTTCGCATTGTTGCCTAATTGTATCGGAAAGAAGGGACGGGTCAATTGAGTGATTTTCTTTGTAGTGGATCAACTGAAATAATTGGGTAAATTTTCTGGATGGCAACCGCACGGTGTCTTTTTGTTGTTTCTGATACGGTTCTTATCGAGGGTCGTGGCCTAGTCTTGTTGCCCGGTATAAAGCCCGAGGGTGATGAGCGATTTCGTCTGGATGATGTTGTTGAACTTCGCAGACCTGATAAAAGCACCATTCGTGTGAAAATTTCCGGAATTGAAATGCTCAATCCGACTCCACCAAATGGAGGGTTCGCGATAATTCTAAAAGATTTAGTCAGAAAGGAAGATGCGCCAATCGCGACAGAAGTATGGTCGATTCCTAATATACTAGATTATTCGGCAAAAGGTGTGACGCGCTCCCCCCTTCGGGAGAATCCCGCATTAGTCCTTTTGCTTTGCTGTGCCTTTCCAATAGAGATAGTGGTTTCACTCTGTGGCGCTATAATTAATCTCTATTCCCCTTCCATTTGGTGGATATTGCTGACACGTATTAAGGTATTTGCTGGCCTCCAATTTTACTGCGGACTAGCGTCAGCCGTAATTTCGATCGGCCTATATTGGCGCAGGACATTTCAGCCCAAACCTTGGTATCTCACTCTAAATCTCGTGATTAATTTTTCTATCGTGATTTGTGCGATTATTTGGTTCATTGCAAACCTTTGAGAGGTAATTTAGTTCTGATGGCGAGGGAGTTTCGTAGCTTCAATTGCTCTGGCAACCACTGACTGAGAGTCATTGGGGATAACGTACGCGTGCGCCCCTCACTTCAACGCCAAATAAAAAAACAAAACCACCGCCTCCTTCACCAGATCATGATTCGACCGGTAATGCGTATCCAGCCCCGCCGGCTCAAACCCCAGCTTCCCCAGCAGTTCCATCGCGGGAAAATCATCGGCCGATGCTTCCGCAACCACCGCGCGCAATTCCTGATCGCGCGCATGCTGAATCATCTGGAAGATCAGCGCCGATGCCAACCCCTGCCGGCGATAATCAAAATCCACCCGCACATCCAGCAGCCGAAACACACCCAGAGCCGGCGTTGCCATCCCCATCGCCGCCGCCACGGGGCGGCCATCGTGCTCGGCCACCAGCGCGATCCCCTCGTCCGCTCCCGTGACGATCTGCTTGAGCAGAAACGCCCGCTCATCGTCCATCGCATGTCGATGCACCCGCTTTTCCCGCAGCGGGCGAATCTGCATCTTCCACGAAACCGCCAGCCCCTCGCCGCTTTTGTCGATATGCAGATAGTGGGATGATTCGCTGGTGGCGTCGATATCCCGCACCGCATCCAGATCAGCCGGCGTCATCGGGCGAAGGTGCATGATAAAAGGATAGCGGGACTTGAGGCTTGAGACTAGAAAATGGAAACTAAGCCGCTTGGAAACACAAATTCTAATCGCCGAGCATGCCGATATCGCCCAGAATTGTGCGCATTTCTCGGCGGTCTCAGCATCCTCGGCGATCTCGGCGCTTCAATTTGATGCTGGGCACTCCGGGCGGGGGGAATAAACGAACCGCATGGCCCAGTTCACTCTCCAGCAGGCGATCGATCATGCCGAGCAGCTTCGCTCGCGGGGCGACTTCATCGAAGCGGAAAAAATCTATCGGCAAATCCTCGCGCAAAAACCGAACCAGCCTTTTATTCTCAATCGCCTGGGAATCTGCCTCGGCGAAGCCACGCGATATGCCGAGGCCATCGAGCTTTTCCTACAGGCGATCGCGCTCGATCCGAAATATGCCGACGCCTGGGCGAATCTCAGCCTCGCCAGGGAGCGATCGGACGATCTCGACGGCGCCATCGACGCCCGGTTGAAAGCGATCGAGTTTAGCGGCGACAGCGCCGATGCGCATCATCGCCTCGGCACCTGCCTGGGAAAAAAAGGCGATTTCAAATTGGCCATCGAGCATCTCCGCAGGGCGATCCAGCTTAACCCGCGCATCGGCGGCGCATATCACGATCTGCAGCTCGCGCTGGTTCGTGATGGCCAGCTCGAAGCGGCCGAGGAAGCGGTTTTCCAGCAAATCCGCAATGTGTCAAAAGTAAATGCCGATTCGATCCGTCCCCTCGCCGACCGCATGAAATCAATCGGCCAGTTCGATCGGGCGACCGACCTCTGGGAAAAAATCGTCGCCGCCGATCCGCTCTGCCACGAGGCCCGCGGCGACCTGGCCATGTGCCTGATCACGCTGGGCGATTACGAGAACGGCTGGCGGCTTTATGAAACCCGCTGGGATTGCGACACGTTCAGCGAAAACACCCGCCGAGATCCCAATCGCCAGTGGGGGCGTGACCCCATCGGCAAACCCGATCTCGCCGGCAGGACGATCCTGATCTATTCCGAGCAGGGCATCGGCGACATGATCATGTTCGCGCGTTACGCCGCTCTATTGGAGCAGCGCGGCGCGCGCGTGATCGTCGAATGTCGCTGGCCCATCAAGGCGCTTTTGGAAGGATGCACCGGCGTCAGGCTTGTGTACGCCAGCGGTGAAACGCTTCCCAAATATGACTGGCATATTCCCATGCTCAGCCTGCCGCTGGCGTTTGAGACACGCCTGGATACGGTCCCCGCGAATATTCCATATCTGAAGGCCGAGCCGATGCGGCGCGAACGCTGGGGCCGCCGAATCGCCGCCGCGCCGCCGAGCCATCCGAGCCTGCGCATCGGCCTGACATGGGCGGGAAACCCCAAACATAAGAACGATGCCCGGCGGTCGATCCACCCTGATTTGCTCACGCCGCTGGCCGAGGTTCAGGGCGTCACGTTCTTCAGCCTTCAGAAGGCCAACGAAAACGAAAAAGCGGCGCAGCAACCCGATCGCCTGGAATTGATAGACTTCACCGCGTCCTTCTACGATTTCGCCGACACGGCTGCCCTGATCGACCATCTGGACCTGGTGATTTGCGCCGACACCGCGGTGGCCCACCTCGCCGGCGCCATGGGCAAGGAAGTCTGGACGCTGCTGCCCTATGTTCCCGATTTTCGCTGGGGGCTGAGCGGCGACCGCACGCCGTGGTATCCCACGATGCGGTTATTCCGCCAATCCAGGGCGGATGATTGGGAAGAGGTGATTCACAAAGTTGCGCAAGAACTGAAAACTCGCGCGCCCGCTCAGGATTGATCGCCGCTTCCCGGCTCCTTCATCTGAATCGCCGCCAGCGCCGTCGGCACGTCTTCCCCAAACTCGAAAATCTTATCCAGCCCTGTAATCAGAAATGTCGACCAGATCGACTTGGCGATATTGCACAGAATCAATTTTCCATCCCCCTCGGCGATCCGGTGCCGCAACCGCAGCAGCTCGGCAATGTTGGATGAATTAACAAAGTGCACCGCCGCGAAATCCAGAACCGCGCTGGTCGAGGGCGGAATCATCGACATGATCGAATCAATTTCATCCGAAAACTGCGGATCGCTTCCGAGATGAGCCAGCACGATTGTTTTCGACCACTTCTCGACCGCCATGGTGGGGAAGGGTAATCGGAGGTGCGGGAATTGGCAAAAGTCGAATTGCCGATTGCCTATTTCCTATTGCCTATTGGAAAAAGGCACATCGCGATCGCATTTCAATTGGCAATAGGCAATTGGCAGTAGGCAATTGGAAATCCCCTCATTCATGCGGAAATTTTTGGGCCACTTCGAACGTCGTATCACCCGATTTGGTCTTGATCTTCCCCATGGTTTTAGCGGCCAGTTCGATGAAAATGCGACCGCCGCGGTTATTGATTTCGCCGCCGATGACGCCGCTGTGGATGACCTTCGCGCCGCGCTTGACGATCAGGTTTCCCTGGAGATTGCCGAAGACGTGCACTCGGCCGCCGTATTCGACGGTGAGATCGCCGTAGATGCTTCCGCGCAGATAGAGTTTTCCGTCTTCGACGACGGTGACATTGCCGACGATCATTCCCCAGAGGGTGTACAGCTCGTCGATGACGCAATCGCCGCTGAGTTTCCCGCGCTCTTCCCGCATGAGAGATTAACAGACTCTAATCAATTGTCCCCGGCGGCTGCCTGATCGTAACCATGGGCGCGGTGCTTTTGACGCCGGCCCCTTTAAGACCCGCGCCCAGCCCTTTGCTGCTGTCCAGATGTATTTTCAGAACGATCACGATCGCCACCACAGGCCAGCCGACGAAACGCGCCCAGTACAAAAGCTGCAGCCGCGACCCCTCCGGCTGCACCCGCACGCGCAGCAGAAGTTCAGCCCAGCTATACAAAGCGCCGGGGACCCGAAACTGATCGGAACTGAAGCTCTGATTCATCAGAAACGCCTGCCAGGGAAACAGCAGAACCGCCAGAACCAGGCTGGCGACGAACGCGCTCACCAGATGCGAAACCCCCAGCACCCGGCCCAGCAGCATGATCGTGACGATCAGCCAAAGCGTCATCGCCAGCACGATCGGCAGCACAACCCCGAGAAATTCCGACAGACCCACCAGATATTTCAACTCGTCCAGCCACCACGAAGTGCCATCCAGTTGTATTTTATAACGCCCGGCAAAGAACAGCCCGAGCTGAAAGAAAAGGACCAGCATCAGCAGAAGAATCAAAACACTGCGCGCCTTCCGGGCGGTCAATAACGCATCGGCATAGTCTGCGGAGTTGGCGGGGGCTGGATCGATCATCGACTCTATATTGTCCGCGCTCCCCGCTTATTGTCCATTGCCAATCGTCCCGGCGATCTCTTCCAGCAGCGAATCATTGGCCGGTGGAAATTCGTAATCGCAAAACCGCCCGACCTCCACCCATTCCAACCGCTCGCATTCCAGCGCCGCCGGCTCCCCCGAAACATGCCGGCACAAAAACGGATGCAGCGTCACGCGGGCGTGTTTGTAGTCGTGCTGAACCGGTGTAAGTTCCCGCAGGATCGCGATCTCAATCCCCACCTCCTCCATCAGCTCGCGGGCCAGGCAATCCCGGAGCGTTTCCCCCGGCTCGCGCTTGCCGCCGGGAAATTCCCAGTATCCCCCCAGTACACCGCCCGATTTTCGCCGGCAAATCAGCACTTTTCGCTGATTTACCACCACCGCAATGGCCACGTCGATACAGTGCATAAGATCATTTACCCACGGCGCGCGCCCGGCAGAATACAACCGATAGCGGCAAAAATAAAACTTTCTACAAGATGTTGTCAAAGCACCGTTTATGAGCAGAAATTCAATCGCCGAAACGGGTTTCTTTGAATTGACAGCTTCCGGGGAGAGGGTTATATTCGCCCCCAATCGCCCAACTGGGCGGTCCAACCATTGTGAACAAGCGGCTTAGGCCGTGGCAAACTTCCGGAGGTGGATAGGAGCCACCCCTCCGGAAGTCTTTTTTTTGGCGGTCCTTTTTCTCCCCGAACGTTGAGATTATTTTCCATTGAATCAGAATCCCACCCCAATGAAGCGGACGGGCGCGAATCAGTTTGCCGCCAGGGTCGTGGGCAATTTCAAAATCTGCCAGGACCATTACCGCCTGGTGCTCAGCTCCCCGGAATTTCCACCTACCAGGCCCGGGCAGTTCATTCAAATCGCCTGCCAGGCGATGCCGGATGAAAATTGGCAGCCCGTCGAATTCGACTGGCTGCCCGGATCACCCGTTACACCATCCGATGCTCAGTTCGCCGGCCCGGTGGCTATGCTGCGCCGGCCGTTCTCCCTGGCGGGCAGACGCGGGGACCAGATCGACATCATCCACCGCATCGTTGGCGTCGGCACGCGCTATCTCGCCAACCTCGAACCGGGCGATGCCGTCAGCATTCTCGGCCCGCTTGGAAATATTTTTCCGCTCCCCAGGCCCGATGAGCTGGCGATGCTGGTCGGCGGCGGTGTGGGGATCCCGCCGATGATTTACCTCGCCTCGCAGCTTACCGGCGGCCGGGCCGTCGCCTTTGCGGGGGCCCTGTGCCGCGATCTGATGCCGCTGACCGTCGGTTCCGCCCCATACCGGGTCAGCGAGTTCTCCAACTTCAATATCCCCACGATTCTCGCGACCGATGATGGCTCGCTGGGTTACCGCGGGTTTGTCACCCAGGCGCTGGAGGATTTTCTCGACAACCGCCTCGCCCCCGAGATTCGCCGCGCCAATCGCAGCGTCGTTTTTACCTGCGGCCCCGAACCGATGATGAAGCGCGTCGCCGAGATTTGCCGCAGTCGCGACATTCCCTGTCAGATCGCCGTCGAACGGGCGATGGCCTGCGGCATGGGCACATGCCAGAGCTGCTGCATCCGCGTGAAAAAGCCCGATCCCACCCAGCCGCCTCTACCGGGAAGTTCCTGGTGCTATCGCCTTGCTTGCACGGATGGGCCTATATTTAACGCGGCGGACTTGCTCTGGTGATTCCTTGAAATCGACTTCCAACATCTTCAGGCTGCTGGTCCTTCTGTCGCTTGGATTACCGGCGGGGGGCTGCAATAACTACGTGGCCGAGAAATTCGTTCGCGCGCCCAATCTCGATCTCGATATGCGCGGCAAAGACGCGCCGCAGTCGCTGCTGATCGACCATCACGTGGCCGAGCAGTTGCGCGTGCCCGTGGGTCCGCCCGAGGCGTCGTTGTCGGTCTGGGTCGTTGATCCCGTATCCGCGCCGGCCATGGTATCGCTGCGGCAAGCGCCTAACCCCCGAGATTGGCCGATCGCCCGGCTTACAATTCTTCCTTCCACCGATCCGGATGCCGATCCGGACAAACCGCCCCAAGGCACCGTCTTTCTCCTGCACGGTTTGGATGACACCAAGGAAGATGCCCCGTACGAATTTTATTCCTACGGCCTGGCCTGCGAAGGCTACCGTGTCATTCTCGTCGACCTCCGCGGGCATGGCCGATCCACCGGCGACCGCATCGGCTACGGCGGATACGAATCCCATGATCTCATGCAGGTGCTGGACGTACTCCAGAATCGCGGTCTCGTGGCCGGCAAGGTCGGTGTGCTCGGCATCTCCTACGGCGCATCGGTGGGAATCTGCTGGGCATCGATCGACCCGCGCGTGAAAGTCGTCGTCGCGCTCGAGCCCTTCAGCTCCATCCGCTTCGCCTCGCGCGATGCGGGCGCGACCATGCTGCTCGCCTTTCGCTGGCTCTTTTCCAAGAGCGACCTGGAGGAAATCACCGACCGCGTCGGCAAGATCGACGGCTTCGATCCCGACCTGGCCAGCCCGCTCTACGCCATCTCCCACATGACCACGCCCGTATTGCTCATTCACGGAAAGCTCGACGATTTTCTCTATCCCGAGCACAGCATCCGCCTGCACGAAGCCGCGCTCAATCACAGCCAGTTGATCCTCGTGGACGGGGCGGATCATTTCGATCTGTGGTACAAGGCGCTCACCACGATCATGAACGAATCAAACCAGTGGTTTGAGAAATACCTGACGCATTGAAAGTAGCGTGGGCGTCTCGCCCACTCTATTGCCTCTCCAATACAAGAATGGGCGAGACGCCCACGCTACAATAAAGCCAACCGATCCAATTAAGACGAAGCTGGAGACAAATACAGACACGAAATTCTTGCGGCCCAACCGACCATTCGGTTAACTTCCGCACCATGACCACCATCGGCATGCATTACGATGTGCTTCCCGGCAAGGAAACCGAGTTCAAAGACGGCTTTTTGAAAGTCATCGACCATCTGAAAACCACCGCCGGGCACGTCGAATCGCATCTCTACGAGGATGTCTCAACGCCCGGATCGTTTCTCATTCAAAGCGTCTGGAACAGCAAGCAGGATTTCGAGGCGTTCATCCACAGCGACACCTTCCGCCAGGTGACCAGTTGGGGCAAAGCCGAAATTTTGCGCGGCAGGCCGCGGCACAAGGTCTACACCAACGATTGATGTTGTCTTTCACGAAAGCCGCGAATGAATATGCGGAGCCGTATTCAATGTCCGATCTCTCCATCAACCTCGCCGGCCTTCATCTCGCCAATCCGCTGATGACCTGCTCCGGCACGAGCGGATACGCATTCGAATACGCGAATTTCATGGATTTGTCGCGCCTCGGCGCGTTCGTCACCAAGTCGATCACGCGCGAAGAGCGCCCGGGCAATGAGCCAACCCGCATCGTCGAAACCCGCGCGGGAATGCTCAACGCCATCGGCCTCGCCAACGTCGGGCTCCAGCGATTTCTCACCGAAAAAGTTCCGCTGATCCGCAGGATGCCCTGCCCCGTGATCGTCAACGTCGCCGGGCACAGTTACGATGATTACTGCGAAACATGCGCCGCGATGAACGATCTCGATTGTGTCGCCGCCGTCGAACTCAACGTCTCCTGCCCCAACGTAAAAGACGGTCTGACCTTCGGCACGCATCCCGGCCGGCTGAAAGAGCTGACCGCGATGGTGAAAAAAGTCCTGCCCGCCAAGCCGCTGATCGTCAAGCTCTCCCCCAATGTGGACGACATCACCCTCACCGCCCGCGCGGCCATCGACGGCGGGGCGCAGGTCATCTCCATGATCAACACATTCACTGCGATGGCGATTGATATCCAGAAGAAACGTCCCCGACTGGCGAACGTCACCGGCGGTCTGTCCGGCCCGGCCATCAAGCCGATTGCCCTGCACCTCGTCAGCCGGGTTTACCGCGCGGTCGCGAAATCAGCCGGGGTTCCGATCATCGGCATGGGGGGCGTCCAGTTCTGGTCCGATGCGGTCGAATTCCTGCTGGCTGGCGCCTCGGCGGTGGGGGTGGGCACTGCGCTGTTTGTCGATCCAGCCGCTCCCAACAAAATCCTCCTGGGCCTTTCCGAATACATGCAACGCAATGAGATCACGCGACTTGGCGAGATCGTTGGCAGCCTGCAATTACCCGGCGATCAGCCCGCTTTGGCGCCCTACCCGTAATTAGCGCCATCGAATTCCCATTTTGCGACTTTTTAATTGATTTCAAGCCGTAAACTCGATAATCTTACCCCCCGTTGATCCTCGCCTCGCCAAGCGCAGATTTAGAATTGATGACCATTTATGAAAAAATCAGTTCACATATTGCTCGGGATTCCCACCGACACGGAATTTGGCCGCGGGGTCATTCAGGGGATCATCCGATTTGCCGCCACCAACAATTGGGTACTCGGGTCGATTCCCGCTCAGGGTGAACCGGATACCAACGGCGATACATCCAAATGGTCGGTCGAAGAACGCGGCGGAGTGATCGCCCTGATCGAAACCCCCGAGCAGGCCGATGCTATGGCTCGGTTGAATGTCCCCTGCGTCAGCATTTCATCGGCGCTGGGGGAGGGCGGTGTGCCGTACGTCGCCTGCGATGAGCGCATCATCGGCAGCCTTGCGGCAAGCCATTTCCTCGAGCGGCAAATGCGGCATTTCGGTTTCGTCGGTCTGCCCGGGCGCAGCGATTCGGAGGCGCGGCGAATCGGTTTCACCGATCGCCTGGCCGTTGATGGAATCACCAAGGTCTCTCACCACGAAGCGCCGGAAAAGTTCGATCCCGACAGCTTCAAACAGCTCATCGAATGGATCGATTCCCTCTCCAAGCCGGCCGGCATTTTCACGATGACCGATGCCCTGGGCCGCACGGTGATCGACGCCTGCCGGGCCGGATCGATCCGCGTGCCCGGATCGGTTTCAGTGCTGGGGTGCGGGAACGATCCCGTCATTTGCGGCCTGGCCACCCCCGCGCTCAGCAGCGTCGCCTTACCCGCCGAACGCGTCGGTTTCGATGCCGCCGATCTCCTGCTGCAACTGATGACCCAGAGAAAACCGATGGAAACGCATCGGCTTGTGCAGGTCTCCAGCGTCATCCCGCGCGAATCCACCGACAACGTCTCGGTGCGCGATCCCGATGTCGCCAGCGCCCTGCGGTTTATCCTGGCGCATGCCGGTGAATGGATCGGCGTTCGCGAGCTGCTGCTGGCGCTGCCGGTTCAGCGCCGCTCGCTGGAGCGGAAATTTCGCAAGGTTCTGGGCCGCAGCCCCCTTGAAGAAATCCGCCGCGTGCGCGTCGATCTGGCCAAGCAATTGCTCTCCAGCACCGATCTGCCCATGCCCATCGTCGCCCGCCGCTCCGGTTTTTCCGAAGCCAAGCAACTCTCGCAGGTCTTTCGCGCCTTGGTCGGAGTTACCCCGACATCCTATCGCGCCAACTTCCGCCTCCCCGATAAAGGCCCGGTTGACGGCAACGCGGTTGAATTGGAAGAAAGTAAATAAATAGTTGCGAGCAAATCCACGCGACTCTAACTCTTCATCGCTTCCACGCCGCCCATGATTTCCGATAGTTCCGTCGTGATCTGGCTCTGCCGCGCGCGGTTGTATTGCATCGTCAGGCTCTTCACCATCTTGTCGGCGTTGTCGGTGGCGCTTTTCATCGACACCATACGGGCGACGTGCTCGCTGGTCGTCGCATCCAGAAATGCCTGGAAAATCGCGGTCTTCACCGTCTGCGGCAACAGCTCGTCCAGCAGCGTCTGCGCATCGGGAATGAAATCGTAAATCGCCAGCGTCCCCGTGGGTTTGGGAGTCTTTCCCTTCGCCTGGTCCACACCCGCCAGCGGCAACAGGGCGAGCATCTCCGGCTTCTGGTTGGCCGCGCTGATGAAGTTCATGTACGCCACATACACCGCGTCGTATTGCCCGCCGACGAATTTCTCGATGAACATCTGCGCGATTTTCTCGACATCCTCGAACTTCGGCGTATCGCCCACGTCGATCCGCTGCACGATCGGCCGTTTCTGGAAATTGAAATAGCTGGCGCCCTTTTTTCCGGCGACATACAGATCGATCTTTTTCCGCTGCGATTCCTGCTCGCGGATGAAATGCGACGCCATCCGCAGCACGCTGCCGTTGTAGGCGCCGGCGAGGCCGCGATTGCTGGTGATCACCAGGATGGCGATGGTCGCGCCGTCATGCTCGGCGGGACGGCGCAGCAGCGGGTGCGACACATCGCCGATGCTCGCGGCCAGCTCCGCAACCAGCTCGCGAACCTTCTGGGAATAAGCCTTGGTCCCCACCGCGCGCTTCAGCGATTTCTGGAATTTCGCCGTCGCGATCATCTGCATCGTCTTGGTGATTTTCTTGATATTCCGAACCGCCTTGCGGCGTTTGACAATCGCGCGAGCCTTGGCCATAGGGGCGAAATTGGATACGAAAGCTCACAGGGCGTCAAGGCTGACTTGTTTCCGCCCCACATTGTCGTGTTGCAGGTTAATTTCGGGGAAAATTTGTTCAAAGGGCGATATGCTTCGATTCTTACTATGGCAACCAACGCCATTGATGAATCGATCCGCGCTGCCAAGGAACATCAAGCCGCCGGACGATTACTGGATGCCGCGCAGGCTTACGGACATGTTCTGGCCCATCACAAAAATCACCCCGAAGCTTTACATGGCATGGGCAAGCTTGCAGCGCAAGCGGGCCGATCGCGCGATGCCGCGGAATTGATCCGCAGGGCGATTCAGCAGAATCCAAATTCGCTGGAAGCCCACCGCGACCTGGGCAATGTATTATCCAGTCTCGGGGAGTTTGAGCAGGCAATCGCCGCCTATCGGGAGGCGATTCGTCTCCGGCCGGATCATGCTGATGCGCACAATAGTCTCGGGCTTTCGCTGATCGAGACGAAACAATTCGACGACGCGGTGGTTTCGTTTCGCCAGGCAATTCAAATCCAGCCCGCACATTCCTCGGCATACAACAATCTCGCCAGCACATTGGTATCGCTCGGGCGCCTTCAGGAAGCGCACGCCTGCTGTCTCGAAGCGATTCGTCTGAATCCAAATCTGGTGGAAGCGTACGGCAACCTGGGCAATGTCTTGTGCGATCTGGGACAGGAGGAGGACGCGCTTCCCGTATATCGGGAGGCGATTCGATTGAAACCCGATCTGGCCGCCCTGCACCGCAATCTCGGCGAGGCCCTGCGGAAGTTGGGACAGCGGGAAGATTCGATCGCCGCACTGCGCACGGCTATTCGCCTCCGGCCGGATTATGCCCTGGCTTTCAATAGTCTGGGAATCGCCCTGGTGGAATCGAGCCAATTCGACGAAGCGATTGCCTCGTTTCGCCACGCGATTCGGTTCCAGCCCACATATTCCGAGGCGTACGGCAATCTCGCGGCGGCATTAACCTCCATCGGCCAGATCAACGAGGGGGTGGCCCTCTTTCAACAGGCGATCGCCGTCGATCCTGATAATGATAAGGCACACAGCAATTTTATTCAGACCCTTCACTACCATCCCGACTACGACCGAAAGGCGATCCGCGATGAATTAAAGCGATGGAACCAGCGCCACGCCAAACCGCAAAACAAATTCATTCAGCCGCATGCCAATGACCGCACTTCCACGCGCAGGTTGCGGATTGGATATGTATCGGGGGATTTTTGCAATCACGTCGCCGGGCAAAATCTTTTGCCTCTCCTGCGAAATCACGATCACGGGCAGGTGGAGGTTTTCTGCTATTCCAACCTGCACCGCGGCGATGCGATCACGCCGCGGTTCAGGCAATGTGCCGACCATTGGCGCGATGTCTGGCGATTGACCGATGCCCAGCTCGCCGAGCAAATTCGAAGCGACCGAATCGATATTCTGGTTGACTTATCCGTCCACAGTGCAGGGAATCGACTCAAGGCTTTTGCGCAAAAAGCCGCCCCCGTGCAGGCGACCTTCGCGGGCTATCCCGGCTCGACGGGCCTGGACACGGTCGACTATCGCCTCACGGATCCGTATCTCGATCCACCGGGATCATGGGACGAATTCTATTCGGAAACATCGCTCCGGTTGCCAAACAGTTTCTGGTGTTACGCCCCGCTCTTCAGCGACGTTCCGGTCAATCCCCTGCCGGCCGAGGCGCGGGGATTCGTTACCTTTGGATGCCTGTGCAACTTCCTAAAAGTGAATCCGCCGATGCTGGGCCTTTGGGTGGAGATTTTGCAAAGGGTGGATCGATCCCGACTGATGATCCTGTGCCCCGAGGGTTCGCACCGCGAAGGACTGCGGAAGGTATTTGATAACGCCGGCATCGCGAACGATCGCATTGAGCTTGCGACCCCCCGCGTTCGACAGAAGTATGTCCAGCTCTTTCATGAGATCGACATTGAACTCGATACGCTGCCTTACAATGGCCACACGACCAGCCTTGATTCCTTTTGGATGGGTGTCCCAGTGGTGACGCTTGTGGGCGCAACGGTGGTGGGACGCGCCGGATTGTCGCAACTCACGAATCTGGGATTGACGGAGCTGATCGCGCTCGAGCCGCGGAAATATATCGAGATTTCCGTTCAGCTGGCGGGGGATTTACCGCGGCTGGCGGAATTGCGGCGGACATTACGAAATCGAATGCAAGCCTCCCCACTGACCGATGCGGTTGGATTCGCGCGGGGAATCGAAGCGGCCTATCGGCAGATGTGGAACCGTTGGTGCGCCGGCGGCGATATCGCAGGCCCACCGTGAGGCTCGCTTCAAACCATTCATCCCACACATCCCGCACATTGTGCTGCCGGACAAAAAAAAACAGCCCACCAGGGTCCAGTAAATCGATCTTGCCTCACCACCGCCCGCGGGGTTGACGATTCATATCCTTGGAAGGAGAGCCTGCCATGCTGGAAAAATTCGAGAATCGCATTCTATTTTCAGGTGAAACCGGCTTGCGAGCGGATTACTTCGACGCCGCCACCGATCAGTTCAATAGCACCAGCGCCGCCGTTGCGTCGCTGCCCACCGCGACCGAGACGGATCAGACGGTCAACTTCAACTGGGGCACGGCCGCGCCGGTTCCCGGCTTGAGCAGCTCGGGCTTTGAGGCGCGATGGAGCGGGCAGGTCGAATCGGAATCCGCGGGAAGTTATCTCTTCACCGTCCAGTCCAGCGGCGCCGTCCGGCTCTGGATCAACGGCCAGGAAATCATCAACAACTGGACCGGCAACGAAAATGGCACGGATGTCAGCACGGCGATCAACCTCGCGGCCAATACGCAGTACGACATCCGCCTCGATTTCTATCAGGACACGGCCGCCGCGGATGATTCAATCGCGCTGCTCTGGACCGCGCCCGGCGCGGCGCAGCAGGTGATTCCCGCGGCAAATCTCTATCCCTTCATGCAGCCAACGGCCATCACCTCCGGCGGCATTTATGTCGGAAGCTGGGAAAGCACCAATCCATCGGTGGTTACCATCGAAGACAGCACGATGCAGCCCGTCACCATCGCCGATTCCATCATCCGCGGCAGCGGCACGCTCATCAGCGATACCCTCGCGGGCGTTCAGCTTACCGTGCAGAATTCCGTCGGATATGGCTTGAATCCAGAGATAGCCGGCGTTGAAAAAGGAAGCTTCCTCTACCTGATGAGCCCCGCCAGCGTCGATATCGAGCACAACAGCATCATCGGCGTCGGTGGGCTCGGCATCAAAGTCTACGGCTTCGTCGGCACCGGCGATGAGACCATCAAGATCGACTACAACGACATCACCGACAGCGACGGCCGGTTCTCCGACGGCAATGGCGGTTACGAAGATGACGGAATCGAAACCCATTCGATCCAGCTCGCCAACATCTACAACCTCGCCGGCATCGACATCGGATGGAACCAGATTATCAACGACCCCGGGCAGAGCTACGTCAACGATGTGATCAGCCTGTTCGACACCAGCGGCACCGCCGCCAGCCCCGTCAACGTGCACGACAACTACGTGCAGGGAATCTATTCGCTCGATCCGGAAACCACCTGGGACAGCGGCTCGGGCATCACCACCGATGGCGATCCGATCCTTTCAGAGGAACCCGCCTACATCGACATCGACCACAACACCGTGGTCAACACCGGCAGCGCCGGCATAGGCGTCCCCGATGGTCACGATGTCCTGGTCTTCGACAACACCCTGGTCTGCAGCGGTTATCTCGCCAACGGCGACGAATTTTTCGCCAGCGGAACGGGCATCTACATCAACGATCTCAACGGCGGAAGCAGCTCGATCTTTTTTAACAACGGCGCGTACGACAACACGGTGGGTTGGATTCAGCCGCCATTTAGCCAGCAGAACGGCTCCGATGAAGCGCGGGCGAGCGATTACTCCCTGCCCGATGCCGATCCCTCGCTGACGTACGGCAACATCGACATGCCGCTGCCGATCACCAGCGCCACCGCCACGGCCGCACAGCAGGCGTGGCTGGCGCAGGTCACGGACCAGGACATCACCATAGGCCCGGTGAGCCTGCTGCAGGATCCCACGTCTCCCGTGGATCCCGCCCCTCCCCTCCCTCCCGCGACTCCAGTGAGCCCGCCGACCTCCACCTCGCCGGCCTCTACCTCCACAGGTTCCACCTCATCTGGGGGGCATCGGCATTTGCATTTGCATGTGCGCAAGGCTGAGCGGTTGAGCGCGGCGGCGTAAGCTGTCTGGCAAGGCCTAAGATCGGTATGCGGATTCACACGCTGGATGCGGAACTCTGGCTGCCGCGCACGCCCCAGGAGCTATTTCCCTTTTTCGCCGATGCGGCGAACCTTCGGCGATTAACGCCCGCGTCCCTTCACTTTGAAATCCTCACTCCGCAGCCGATTGAGATGCGCGTCAGGACGCTGATCGAATACCGCCTCCGCCTGCATCACATCCCGCTGCGCTGGCGAAGCGAAATCACGCAATGAGGCGCTTTTTTTTTGGCGACTATTTTTTGTTGAATCTAAAATAAATATCACAACACCAAGGGACGAAATTGGAAAAAAAACCTCACTATGCATCAAGGTAGGGATGCTTAACTGGACACTTGCGCGTCACGGGAAAGCTTCGGGAAACTTCCTTGGAATAGGTGTATACTTCAGTTCTTATGGCGACCAAAGTCGTTGATGATTCGATTCGCGCCGCTAAAGAGCATCAAGCCGCCGGACGATTGGAGGAGGCCGCGCAGGCTTACGGGCATGTTCTGGCCCATCACAAAAATCACCCCGAAGCTTTACATGGCATGGGTCAGCTTGCAGCGCATGCGGGCCGATTACGCGATGCCGCGGAACTGATGCGCAGGGCGATTCAGCAGAATCCACAAAGAGTGGAAGTCTATAACGACCTGGGGAACGTATTGCTCAATCTCGGGCAGGTTGAACAGGGAATCGCCGCACATAAAGAAGCGGTTCGACTGAAGCCCTATTTTGCCGAGGTGCACTGCAAACTCGGCGATGCGCTGCGGATTAATGGGAGATTTCATGAATCAATCGCTGCATTGCGGGAGGCGATTCGCCTCCGGCCGGATTATGCCGATGCGCATAATTACCTCGGACTTTCGCTGACTGAAACGCGACGATTCGAAGAAGCGGTGACTGCGTTTCGACAGGCAATTCAGATCCAGCCCACGCATTTCTGGGCATACAACAATCTCGCCAGACCGCTGGCATCGCTGGGCCGCCTTCAGGAGGCGCTCGATTGCTGTCGTGAAGCCATTCGCCTGAACCCAAGTTTGGTGGAAGCCCACGGCAACCTGGGCAATGTGTTGTGCGAGCTGGGTGAGCTTGATCAGGGAATCAGCGCATATCGGGAGGCCATTCGATTAGAATCCGATCGCGCTCCCCTTCACAGCAATTTGGGCGAGGCGCTGCGGAAGCTGGGACGATCGGATGAATCGATCGCCGCGTTACGGCTGGCCCTCCGCCTCAAGCCGGATAATGCGCTGGCATTGAATAATCTCGGAATCGCGCTGAGGGAGGTGGGCCAATTCGAGGAAGCAATTGCTTCTCTTCGCCGTGCGATTCAAATCAAGCCTGAGTTTTCTGACGCGCACAGCAACTTGATTTTGACCCTTCATTACTATCCCGGCTATGACTCCAGGGCAATCCGCGAGGAATTGAAACGATGGAACCATCGACACGCCACCCCCCAGGAAAAATTCATTCAGCCGCACGGTAATGATCGCACGCCCACGCGGCGATTGCGGGTTGGATATGTTTCGGCGGATTTTCGCGATCACGTCGTGGGGCAGAATTTGTTGCCGCTCATGCGGAATCACGATCGCGATCAGGTGGAGGTTTTCTGCTATCACAATCTGGGCCGCGAGGACGCCATCACGCGACGGTTCATGGAATGTGCCCAGCACTGGCGCGACGCCTCGCAACTGAATGATCCGCAATTGGCCGATCAAATTCGGGACGACCGCATCGATATCCTGGTCGATCTGTCCGTGCATACGGCGGGGAACCGTCTAAAAGCATTCGCGCGCAAACCCGCGCCGGTACAGGCGACCTTCGCCGGATATCCCGGCTCCACGGGAGTGGATGCGATGGATTACCGGCTGACCGATCCTTACCTGGATCCACTGGAAAATACCGATGAATTTTATTCGGAAAAATCACTGCGCCTTCCCAATAGCTTCTGGTGTTACGATCCGCTGTTCGACGATGTTCCGGTCAATCGACTGCCTGCTCTCGATGAAAAATTCGTTACGTTTGGATGCCTGTGTAATTTCTGCAAGGTGAATGCGGAGACACTGCGGGTTTGGATCGAGATTCTGAAAAAGGTGGATCGCTCTCGACTGATGATTCTTTGTCCAGAGGGTTCGTATCGGGCGGGGCTTATCGGGGCATTTAAAAACGGCGGGATCACCGCGGATCGTATCGAGCTGGCGGCGCCGCGGCCACGGGGGGACTACGTGCGGCTTTATCATCAGATTGACATTGGACTTGATACGCTGCCGTACAATGGGCATACGACAAGCCTGGATTCGTACTGGATGGGAGTGCCGGTGGTAACGCGACCGGGGGCAACGGTGGTCGGACGAGCGGGGCTTTCCCATCTCACGAACCTTGGATTAACCGAGCTGATCGCCGATTCGCCGGGGCGATATGTAGCGATCGCGACGCAATTAGCTGGTGATTTACCGCGCCTGGCGGAATTGCGGAGGACTCTCCGGGATCGCATGCGCGCGTCGCCGCTGATGGATGCGGTTGCGTTTGCACGGGGAATCGAAGATGCGTATCGGCAGATGTGGAAGAAGTGGTGCGCCGACGGCGACGCCAGCCGAAAAAAGATAACTGAAGGGGACACGACCGAATGCCGTTCGGATAGTCCATAACTCCGCGCATAGCCTGCATTTACTACATTTGCGCAAGTTGTAGCCTCCAGTCAGAATGGTGGTGCTTTGTCACCAACCAACGGAACGCCATGGACGGCAAGTGTCTCATCAACACTGGACCGAAGTAAACTGGCGTCGTTTTTTATTGCATGATTTACATTCCCAATATGCTGTATGACCACTTATAAGTCGTACTCGCTACCAGCGGCGAAGTTCCCGTGCTCAACGTCCACCCCGATCCATCTCCTGCTGCGATCACCGCTTGGGGACAAGAACGGGGACGCAGCTAGTTTTGGGGGGGACAAGAACGGGGACGCAGCTAGTTTTGACATTCGCTTTTGATTTGCGTCTAATCGCGTCAATGCCCCGACAAGCACGCGCAGCCCCCGGCGGACTGGTCTACCACGTCCTGGGACATGAAACGGGGACGGGACATGAAACGGGGACGCAGCTAGTTTTGTCGTTTTGGTCGATCCGATTCTAATTGCGTGAATCTCCCGACAAGCACCAAAGCCGCCTGTCCGAAACGGAACGCTGAACAGCGGCAAGACCGGCATCCGCTTCGTGATGTTACACTTCAACCCTCAGCGCCAGCCGTAACACCCATCACGTAAAATCGAAACGTATACAGGCGATATGGTTGCGACACGCAAAATAGTCAGTACACACTAACATCACATCAAATCGCTGTAACATGCGTCAATCCCGTTCGGCACGGCAACTGCGATCGCTAACATAATCTTAATTTGCGCTTTTCTGGGTGTTTGGTAATAATCGCCCGTGATGGATCGGCCGCCGGACAGCATGGAGGTCCAAGGGCTTAAG
>Ga0302326_10008330_pt1 | contig 22893 bp, 18 predicted proteins | sample Palsa_T0_3_FD_202264 | JGI IMG/M metagenome (GOLD analysis project Ga0302326, IMG submission 202264) | Peat permafrost microbial communities from Stordalen Mire near Abisko, Sweden - Palsa_T0_3 | ecosystem: Environmental > Terrestrial > Soil > Palsa > Peat permafrost | place: Sweden: Abisko... | reverse complement strand
GAAGGCGTTTTCGAGCGCCATCGAAGCGATTTGTACGATGGCCACCAGCAGTTGCAGATCCGGCTCCCGGAAGGCCGCACCCTCCAGATAGACGATTCCGCAGACGTGCTCGCGGATGAGCAGCGGCACTAATAGCAGTGCTGGGGACTTGCCGGGGCCGGCCGGCTGTTCGTCCCCGGGGTTCTCCACAATCAGTCCGCAGCGTTCCTGCAGGACGCGCCGTACCATGGTCCGGTTGAGGACCGCCGGACGGTACCGGGCCGATTCCTCACTCGCAAGCGATAGCGATGGGGAATCGCTAAAGTCGTCTTCATAGAACAGGATCGCCCCGCGGGTGGCGGGAATCACCTCGAAGATGAACTCCAGCAAGTGGCGCTCGAGGGCGCTGCGGGCGGGCGACCGGCGCGTCTTGTACAGAGCCTGCACCAAGTGCAGCAGGATGCTCATGCGCAGGAGAGTATATAGATCGCGGGAATTCTCGAGCGCCGCCGGAAGCTGGGCCTCGCCGACGGGAAGCTCAATCGTGCAGGTATCCCCGCTGTTGTCCTCCCAAACGGCCTCTTCGGCGGTCACAAACCGAAGCACGCTCTTGCCGATCTTAATCCAATCGCCATGCGCCAGCACGCACTCCGTTACCCGCGCGTCGTTTACCAGCGTGCCGTTGTAGCTACCCAGATCGCGGATAACGAAGGCGTCACCTTGCCGGAGGATGACACAGTGTTCGCGCGAAGCCGACCCGTCGGTGAGTGGGAGTTGGCTCCGCGGGTCGCGTCCGATAGTAAACGGATCCGTAGCGATCGGGTAGGCGCCGCCTTGCTTCGGTCCGGTCATTACCAGTAGTTGGGGATTCATCAATCCTCCATTTTCACCTTTCGGTTACGGGTTTCGCTTTGTTTCACCAGGAGGTTCAGTCTAACAGCCGGATACGTGCGGTGCGCGTTCGCCTGCGCTCGGCAATTGGCTGGATTCTGAGGGACTTACGCGAAGCCCTGCGGGCGTTTCGAGTTTGGCGAAGCGGTTGCCTTAGTATGCGACGTGATCCACCGGGAAATAAACTTGGAGGAGAACAGAGGAGATACGAAAATGAAAACGTTACAGACCATCATCCTGAGCGTCGGCGCGGTTGCAGTGTTGGGAGCCAGCGGGCTCTACGCACAAACCAAGGCGACTGCTAACATCCCGTTCGAATTCACCGCGCAGAACACCACGCTGCCGGCCGGTGAGTACACCATGTCCGCGACTTCCACGACCCACGACCTGATGTTGATCAGGAATGTGGAAACCGGGAAGGCGACCCTCCTGCTCGCGCCAGACAGCCAGAGTGGATACCGGCGCGCCGGGGACAAGAACGTGGTCGTGTTCCACAAAGCCGGCGACAGATACTTCCTGGCTGAGATCAAGACCGACGCTGTGTGCGGCAGCGTGGCCCCCTCCAAACTGGAACGTGAACTCGCCTCGGTGGGCGGCGGCCAGCCGATGGCTGCAGTGATTGTTCCCGCTCTCAGCGTTCGCTAACCGGCGACCGCAGCTGGGCAAAGCTCCACCGCGCAGGGGTGCGCGGTGGAGCTGCCACTTTTCTCATGTGCCTACGCCGTCAAGGTCGCCATGGGCCAGGTTGGCACTTCATCGCCGCGCCTCACGGCAGCACGGTGAAGCTTGCCAAGCTGGTGGCAATGCCAACAGGTGTGGTCACCTGGATCTGACCAGTCGTCGCGGAATCCGGAACAATCGCCACGATTTCCGCGCTGGGGTATGCCTGTGCGAATTTCGCGGGCGTGCCATTAAACGCTACGGCTGTTGCCAATTGAAGATTCCTTCCGGCAATCTTCACGGCGCTGCCCACCACGCCGCCCCCTGGGGAAAAGACCGTGACCGTCGGCGGCAAAGCTATGCCCGTAAGACCGAAATTCGAAAATGTGGTAGGCGTCCCCGATCCATTGCCGTTAGTCGTGTTCGGCTGATCGTCGTACAGACCAACTTGACCGCCCACAAAGCTGGTATCCACGAACGTGTCCACCGGCGTCGTGGCCCCGTTGATGTATACCGAATAGGTGCCCCCTTCAGCCGTCACCGTAATCGTGTAGGTCTCGCCCGGAGTGAATACATTATCCACTTGGTTGATCCCGCTCTCGCTTTGCGTGGCGAAGTAAAGCGAAGTTCCCGAATTCCCACCGCGGAGTCCTTGGCCGTAGCCGTCACCCCCGATAACCAGCAGGATATAGTCTGCATATGGATCACGTTCATCGCTGCGCAGCCAGATACCCCCGTCCCCAACCACTGTCGTCACCGTCAGCCTGTAGTCCGCGATGTCGAACGGCAAGCCTGTATAGGTCAGCGGCGAATCGTTGGGCGTCTGCGCGTAATACTTGCCGTCGCTGGCGGCCCAGTTTCCATTGAGATTGTTCCAAAGAGGGGAGGGCCGGGTTGCGAAAGTGTCGATAAAGGTGATAGTGGCGGGTCCCTGCGCGAGCATCTCGGCTGCTGAAATGGCCATGAGTGTCGCCACATAAGCGAAACGTCCAAGCATGCCGCATCCGTATCGGGATGATCGCGCGACACAATAGCTAACACGAAACATAGTTCTTTCTCCGAAACAAGGGTACCACAGTGGATCGGTCGATCAACCGAAAACTCGGAGCTTGTGTGTTCCCGATTGGGGAGTTTTTCTGGATCTGCTGAAAACCGCTCACGTAGGTGAGTGATCGGATAAGTGGTTCTTCTGTTGTTCACCTTTTGGTTACCAGTTTCACCGGGAGATTCAGACAAGCAGTGGAACTTTGGCGATGTGCGTTTGGCATTCCGTTAGCAATCAGCTGGATTATCAGGGATTTATGCAAAGCCGCGCGAGTGTTGCCGGTTTGGCAGGGCGCATGCCTTCTACGCGCGACGTGATCCACCGGGAAAGACACTTGGAGGAGAACAGAGGAGATACGAAAATGACAACGTTGAAGACCATTATCCTGAGCGTCGGCGCAGTTGGGCTATTGGGAGCCAGCGGGCTCCACGCGCAAACCACTGCCACCGCCAACATCCCGTTCGAATTCACCGTGCAGGACACCACGCTGCCTGCCGGCGAGTACAGCATGTCCAGGGTTTCCACGGTACACGACGTGATGGTGATCCGGAATGCCGAAAACAGCAAGGCGACGCTGGTGCTCGCGCCCGGCAACGAGAGCGAGTATAAGGGCGCCCCGGACAAGAATGTCATCTTGTTCCACCGAATCGGCGACCGTTACTTCCTGGCTGAAGTCAAGACCGCCGCGGTGCACGCCCACGTTGGCCGCAGCAAGGTGGAGCGTGAACTCGCATCGGAGGGCAGCGGCCAGCGGATGGCTGCAGTGATCGTTCCCGCGCTGAGCGTTCGCTAACGGCGACTGCACCGGGCAAAGCTCCATCGCACAGGGGTGCGCGGTGGAGCTATTTTTTTGGCCGCACTGCCGGGCAGGCGGGGAGGGTTTGCCAATGGACTTTGACGCAGTTTTCTTAAGCAGATTGAGACAGCGCGACCCGGACGCGTGCACCTTTCTGGTATCGTCTCTTACGCCGGTACTCGAAGCCAGGCTGAATTACACGCTGCGCGATTTCGCCGCTGTCGAAGACGCTCGCAATGAAACACTCTACCGGGTATTCCGCATGGTCGATGAGGGGCGTGTCCGCAAACCGGAAAAGCTCGGCTCGTTCGCGCGCGGCGTGTGCGACCGGGTAGTCCAGGAAACCCGCTACAAAGACCGCCGAACCGAACCCTGGCCCGACGCCGGGATGGAACCAACCGACCCCCAACCGGATCCGATCAAGCTCCTCGTCGAAAAAGAACGGAGAGCGCGGGTGTGGCACGAGTTAAAGAAGTTGCCGGAAGCGGACCGAAGACTGATCCTCGAGACGCACTGCGAGGAGCGCGACCGCTGTGCGATGGCGCGCGACAGAGGCATCAGCACAACCGGTCTGAACGTACGTTTGTGCCGCGCGCTGCAGCGTCTGCGGGCGCTGGTTTCGGCACCAGGACCAGCCGCACTGAAGGCCGGCCGGAAATGCCGCCCACGTGCCGCCCGGCCAGCAGGCGACGGCGCAGCTCCGCTCAATCTACTCATGCCGCAACGCGTCGATCGGATCGATGAGCGCGGCCCGGCTGCCGGGGATCAATCCCGATAGCGCCGCGACCAGCACCAGCGCCAGCGAGGCGCACGCGTAGATCGCCGGATCGGCGGCTTTCAGGCCGAAAAGCTGCGACTCGACCAGGCGGCCAAGCGCCAGCGCGGCAGGCAGCCCGATGGCCAGGCCGAGGACCACCAGCGTGCCGACATCCTTCATCAGCAGCCACAGCACGTCGCGCGGCACCGCGCCCAGCGCTACGCGGATTCCGATCTCGGCCGTGCGGCGGGCAACGGTGTAAGCCACCAGGCCATAAAGCCCGATGCCGGCCAGCAAGGTGGCGAGCAGGCCAAAGGCGCACGAGAGAATGGCGATCAGACGATCGATCTCGATCGATTCGGCCACCTGGATTTCGACCGGCTGCATGTGGAACACGGGCAGGCCGGGATCCATCTGTTGCAGGAGGCGCCGGACTTGCGCGCCCAGGACGTCCGTATCGCGGTCGCCGCGCACATAGAACTCCATGCGATCGAGACTTTCCTCGTTGGTATAGGTGGAGTAGACGGCGGGCTTGGGGGTCTCGCGCAGGCTGCCGTGTTTGAAGTCGCGCACCACGCCGATAATCTCGCGGTCGGGCAGGCGGGTGCTGCTGGCGCCGAACATCATGTGACGGCCGAGCGGATTGCCGTCGCCGAAGTACCGCCGCACAAACGCCTCGTTGACCACCACGACCTTGTCCGGCGAGGCGAGATCGCGCTCGGCAACTTCGCGGCCGCGCACCACGGGCGTACCCAGCGCGTGAAAATAGCCAGGGCCCACGGCGTGCCGGGAAACATCCATATTCTCGTCTTCGCGCGCCTGGTAGCCTTCCACAGTGATGTTGCTGCCGCGGTTGCTGTGGGTGAGCGGACCGGGATTGGCCGCGCCGGCGGCGATCACTCCGGGCATACGGGCCAGCCGCTCCTGCAAATCGTGGAACAAGGCGAAGCCGCGCTCCTTCGTGTAGCCGTTCAACGACGGATCGATGGCGAAGGTGAGCAGGCGCTCCGTGCGAAAGCCGGGGTCCACGTGCAGAAGGTTGAACAAGCTGCGGGCGAACAAGCCGGCGCCCACCAGCAGGAGCAGGGAAAGCGAGAGTTGGGCGACCACCAGAATCCGGCGCACGCGCGCCCCGCCGCCCGCGGATGCCAGAGCGGCAGGCTGCTCGCGGAGCGTGGAAGCCACTTCGGCGCGGCTGGCTTGTAACGCCGGCGCGAGCCCGAACAGCAGGCCCGTGAAGGTGGAGAGCGCCAAGGTGAAAAGCAGCAGGCGAATGTCCAGCGTGGCGGCGATCCATCCGCCGGTGGCGTCGGCGGGGAGGATACGCAGCAGCGCGCTGGTGGTCCACACAGAGACCAGCAGCCCGAGGAGTCCGCCGGCCAGCGCGATCACCAGGCTCTCAGTCAGAAGCTGCCGCAGCAGGGAGCGCCGCGCAGCCCCCAAGGCCAACCGGATGGCCATCTCGCGGCGGCGCGAGGCGGCGCGCGCCAGCAGCAGGTTGGCTACGTTGGCGCAGGCGATTAGCAACACCAGGCCCACTAGCGCCATCAGCGCGACCAGCGGCTTCTGCCACTCCTGCCGTAACTGGTTGAGGCCCTGGGAAGCCGGCTGCATCTCCAGTTTCTGGTCGATAATGCGTTGTTCCGCGCGCTTGCTGACCTCGTGATACTCCCTCACCTGCGCTTCCATGATTGGCCGGTAGACGGTTTGCAAGGCGGCCTGAGCCTGCTCCGGCGAGACCCCCGGCTTCAGGCGGCCCAGGATATTCAGCCAGTGAGAGCGACGATCCGTGAGATCGTCCCGGGTGGGTGTGATCTCGCTCTTCATGGCGATGGGCACGAACAGCTCGGGGTTCTCCCCGGAAAGCACGCCGCGGAATCGGGCCGGCGCGACTCCGATCACGACCATGGGATGGCCGTTGATGGCCACCTTTACGTTCAGCACGCCGGGCTCGCCGGCAAAGCGCCGCACCCAATAATCGTGGCTCAGCATGACCACGGGATGGGCGCCGGGCGCGCCGTCGTCCTCCGGCGCGATGGTGCGGCCGATGGCGGCGGAAACGCCCAGTACTTCGAAAAAATTGCCGGAAACGATCTCGGCGCGGGCGCGTTCGGTCTGGCCGTTCCAGGAGACGCTGACGGGATCCCCGGCGCGTGCGATCAGGCCGCTGAAAACCGCACTCCGGTCGCGCAAGTCCCGATACAACGGATAGGAGAAGACGGTCTGGTAATTATCCGAGGATCTGTGGCCCGAGCTGTGGTCGTCCACATGGAAGACGACGAGGGCGGTGGGATCGCGCACCGGCAGCGAGCGGTAGAGAACCTGGTCGAGCAGCGAAAAGATGGATGTGTTGGCGCCAATGCCCAACGCCAGCGACAGCACGGCGACAACGGTAAACAACGGACTGCGGGCGAGCATGCGGAGGGCAAAACGGAGATCGTGTCCCATGTGCTGAAACCCAAGATAGCACTTCAGTTGGCGCTCGAAGGCTGGCGTTAAGGTTGATGCGGCTTCCGCCGATAGATCTACCAGTGCCTGTGATTCAATTCACTCGTCCCGCCGTGGGCATCGAATTCGTGCTGGTTTTGGCCGTGCTGGTGGCTACGGTTACGGATCTGCGCTCGCGCCGCATCCCCAACTGGCTGACCGTTAGTACCGTGGTGCTCGCCTTCGTGTTGAACGCGCTGATCGCTTACCCATCGCCCGTGGAGGGTGTATGGCTGGCCGCCAAGGGATTCGCGCTGGCGTTTGCGCTGAATCTAGTCGTATACATGCTGCATATGACGGGCGCCGGGGATCTCAAACTGCTGGCTGCCGTGGGCGCCATGGTGGGCTGCTCCGATTTTGTAGGAATCTTCGTCCTGGCCGCTCTGATTGGCGGCGTACTGGCTATCATATTGATGCTGCTGAAAGGGCGCGTCCGGCAGACGTTGTGGAACGTCGCCTACATGGTGAGCGAATTGATGAGAGGGCGCGCACCACATTTGACGCGGGAACAGCTCGATGTGGGCAGTTCCAAGGCGCTCCGGGTGCCGGGCGCGCTGCGGATTTGCCTGGGTGTAATCGCATTTCTGGTAATAGCCCGTATATGGTCTCCCGCTTAGTCCGCTCTTAGTACCCGCATTACCGGTATGCCACCGGATGCGCGGCCCAGCCGCCTCTGTAATTCAACTGAGGGATAGAACCTCCCTTGCAGGCGAGACGAGTCCAACAGGCGGCAAAATGCTCTACACGCAGGTGTTCTTATACCTTCAGGCCCTGGACCTATTGACCTCTCTCATTGGGTTCAGGCTGGGATTGGCGGAGGCCAGTCCTTTCGTCCGGGCGCTCCTGCACTTGGGGCCGCTGGTGGCTCTGTTGGTGTCGAAAGCGGTGGCCGTGGTCCTGGCCGGCATTTGCATCCGGATGCATAAGCAACACCTGATCCGTTGGATCACTTATTGGTATGCGGGTTTGATCGCCTGGAATTTGTGCACGATACTGGCCAGCGTTCACCAGGCAATTGGCTAAGCCCTGTGTCACCATAGAACGAGGGGGGATGCATGTATCCGCTGAAGAAAGGCAAAGTTGCCTTGCAAGCCCACGTGGGGCTGCCGGAAGGGACATTCGAGGAAGAGCACGGGCGCAAAGGCTTTTACGGTAAGAGCGCGCATCTTTACCACACCCACGCGCCTACCGGATGGATACGGTTCGAAGGCAAGCTGCGGCCGCACTGCTTCGACCTGAACCGGCTGGAGCCGCCCGACCTGAGCGACGCGCAAGGGCTGCCCGTGGCGTTTTTGGGAAACCGCGACATCAAGCTGTACGTGTCTCGCCGCGCGGCGCCCATGCCGTTTTACTATCGCAACGCGGATGGCGACGAGCTGATCTTCGTGCACCGCGGCGAAGGGACCATCGAAACGGATTTCGGCCCCATGCGGTTCGAGCGCGGGGATTACATCGTGATGCCGCGCGCCGTTACCTACCGCATCGTTCCGGAAACCACCGATAACTTTTTCCTGATCGTCGAATCGCACGGTGAATTCGATCAGCCGGACAAGGGCCTGCTGGGCCAGCACGCGTTGTACGATCCGGCAGCCATCACCACGCCCGATCCTGCGCCGCACCTCGACGACGAACGCGAGTGGGAGGTTCGCATCAAGGTGGACGATGAAATATCCAAGGTGTTCTATCCGTTCAATCCCATGGACGTGGTGGGCTGGAAAGGCGATCTGGCGGTGTGGAAGATCAATATGCGCGACATTCGGCCGATCATGAGCCATCGCGCGCATCTGCCGCCCAGCGCACATACGACTTTCGTTACCGCGGGCGCGGTGATCTGCAGCTTTCTGCCGCGGCCGCTCGAGCAGGACGCGGATGCCCTGAAGGTGCCCTTCTTCCATCGCAACACGGACTACGACGAATTTATTTTCTATCACGACGGCGATTTTTTCAGCCGCGATAACATCAAGGCCGGCATGGCCACCTTGCACCCGCGGGGCATCCATCACGGGCCGCATCCCAAGGCGCTGGCGAATCAGGGAAAGAAAGCTTTCACCGACGAAAGCGCAGTGATGCTGGACGGCCTCAATCCTATCGATGTGCTGCCGGCGGGGGAAAGCGTGGAGTGGAAAGAGTACTGGATGAGCTGGATGGAGAAGAAGTAGAAGAGTCTCCGCGTTTTTCGGCTGCCAAACTAAGGGAAAGACCCTATGACGCCCGCGCTTGCACGGGACGATTTATAAAGGTGCAGACAAACACGCATTCCGGCAACATCGCGGTGAACCCGGCCGATCGCCGGGCCGAACCACGGCGGCCCGCAACGGGCAAAGTACAACTGAAATTCGAAAGCGAGCCGCGGAGCGAAGTCGAGGCGGATCTGCTCGATGTCAGCGCATCCGGCTTCCGCGCCAGTCATCAGCATGGCGCACTGCCACTGGGCGCCAAGGCCGCTTTCCGCCATTTGGAAGCCGCAGGCAAGGCGCGCGTAGTTTGGAACTGGATGAGTCCCGACCACGTGGAAACCGGGTTTGTGGTTATCCGTTAGGAGTCTGGCGCGTTCCATCGGTGAACAAGCTAGTCCCAAAAGCGGACACCTTGTTTTTGGTATCTCCGCTTTTCTCAATAGCTTAGGAGTGGTAGAGCAATTGCCGCTGAAACACGGCAATGATGCGACAATGTTGCTAACCGCTCCATGAGACTGACCGATGCCTATGTGCCGCGAATCCTGATCGCCGACGACCAGCCGGACGTGCTGGAAGCGCTCCGATTCCTGATCAAGGGAGAGGGCTATCAGGCCGAAGCCGTCAACTCGCCTGCAGGCATTCTGGATGCTGTGGAATCCCGCGACTTCGACGCGGTGGTGATGGATCTGAACTACACCCGCGACACCACCTCGGGCCAGGAAGGTCTCGATCTGCTGAACCGGCTGATGGCTTTGGACAGTACGCTGCCGGTGGTGGTGATGACGGCTTGGGGCAGCGTGGATCTGGCCGTCGAAGCCATGCGCCGCGGCGCCCGCGATTTCATCCAAAAGCCCTGGGACAATGCGCGCCTGTCCGCCATCCTGGGCACCCAGATCGAGTTGGGCCGCGCGCTGCGCAAAGGGCAGATCCTGGAAGCCGAAAATCGCCTGCTGCGTTCGGAGCAGTTTCCCAGCCTGATCGCGCAGTCGGACGCCATGCAGCCCGTCCTGGACATGATCTCGCGCGTGGGGCCGTCCGACGCCAACGTGCTGATCACCGGCGAGAACGGCACCGGCAAGGGACTGGTGGCGCAATCGCTGCATTCAGTCTCGCTGCGGGCCCTTAAGCCCATGCTTACGGTCAACACCGGCGGCCTTTCCGAAGGAGTATTCGAGAGCGAGCTGTTCGGCCATGTGAAGGGCGCATTCACCGACGCCAAAACGGATCGCGTGGGCCGCTTTGAAATGGCCGAAGGCGGTACGCTGTTCCTGGACGAAATCGCCAACATTTCCGCCAACCTGCAGGCCAAGCTGCTGCGCGTGCTGGAAACCGGCGAATTCGAGCGCGTGGGATCGTCCAAGACGCGCCAGGTGGACGTGCGCGTGCTCTCGGCGACCAATTCGGACCTGAATTCCGAAGTGGCCGGCGGGCGCTTCCGCCAGGATCTGCTATTCCGGCTAAACACCATCGAGATCCGCCTGCCTGCGCTACGCGAGCGCCGCGAGGACATTCCGCTGTTGGCTGCGCATTTCCTGCGCCAGCACGCGGAACATTACCGCAAGAGCCTCAGCGGTTTCGAGGATGCAGCCATGAAGGCCATGCTGGCGCACCCCTGGCCGGGCAACATCCGGGAACTGGACCACGCGGTCGAACGCGCCGTGCTGATGACCCAGAGCCCCTGCGTAAAGGTCAACGATCTGGGGCTGCGGCCGGCGCGCGACGGGTCGCCGCGCCTGGAAGACATGAGCCTCGAAGAAGTAGAGGGCCTGCTCATCAAGAAGGCGTTGCAGCGTTTCAATGGCAACGTCAGCCACGCGGCAAACGCGCTGGGGCTCAGCCGTAGCGCCCTCTATAGGCGCCTGCAGCGCTACGGGCTCTGAGGCGTTCAGCCCGACATTCCGCAGCAATGACACCCCCCAAGAAACGCCGCCGGCGCATGAAGTACGAAGGCCGGATCGTGGTCATGGCCATCATGGCGGGCCTGCCGGGATCGCTGGTGGCGCTCATCTTTCTGTGGCTGCGCGATCCCACCCCGCAGGCTAAGACGCAATGGACGCTGACGGTCCTGATCGTAGGGTTGTGGCTGGGTTTTGCCATGGCGGTGCGGGACCGCGTGGTGTTCCCGCTGCAGACTCTATCCAATCTGCTCTCGGCGCTGCGCGAGGGCGACTTCTCGGTGCGCGGGCGCGCGGGCGCGTTCGACGATGCGCTGGGCGAAGTGATGCGGGAGGTCAACTCGCTGGGCGGCACGCTGCGCGAACAGCGTCTGGGCGCGCTGGAGGCGACTACGCTGCTGCGCACGGTGATGTCGGAAATCGACGTAGCCGTCTTCGCCTTCGACCATGAGCGGAAGCTGCGCCTGGTGAATCGCGCCGGCGAGCGGCTGCTGGCGGCGCCCGCGGAGCGCGTGCTGGGAGCCAGCGCCGAGGAGTTGAGTCTGGAGACATGCCTGGAAGGAGAGCCGCAGCAAACCTTCCAGATGACCTTCCCGGGCGGCGCGGGACGCTGGGGGCTCCGGCGCACCACGGTCCGCGAGCACGGATTACCGCTGCAATTGCTGGTGGTGGCGGATTTGACGCTGGCCTTGCGACAGCAGGAGATCCAGGCCTGGCAGCGCCTGGTGCGCGTGCTGGGGCACGAACTGAACAACTCGCTGACGCCGATCAAATCCATCGCGGGAAGCTTGGGCAGCCTGCTCACGCGGCGGCCTCTGCCCACGGACTGGGAGGACGACATGCGGCGCGGGCTCAACGTGATCTCCACGCGATCGGAGGCGCTCAGCCGCTTCATCGGCGCTTATGCCCGGCTGGCCAAGCTGCCGCGCCCGCAACTGGAATCGATGGAGATCCGGCCGTGGGTGCAGCGCGTAGTCAGCCTCGAAACCCGGCTCAACGTGGCCGTCCAGCCCGGACCGGATGTCTTCATTAAGGGCGACCCGGACCAACTCGAGCAGGTGCTGATCAACCTGCTGCGCAATGCCGCGGATGCGTCGCTGACCACCGGCGGCGGCGTGCAGATCGGCTGGACGCGCAATGGGTCGCACGTAAACGTGGCCATTGAGGATGAAGGACCGGGCATTTCGAACACCACCAACCTGTTCGTGCCGTTTTTTACTACGAAGCCCGGCGGGTCGGGCATCGGGCTGGTGCTGAGCCGCCAGATCGCCGAAGCGCACGGCGGGACGCTGGTGCTGGAAAACCGGACGGACCGGGCTGGCTGCGTGGCGCGGCTGCGGCTGCCGGTGTAGCGGCGAGGGTTCCCGGGAATAAAAGCTCTCCTTTCAAGTTATCGACAGTGGAATGAAAAACATTTTGACGCCGCTATTGAATCCCCCTACGAATGGGCCAACTTCCACTCTGCTTCTGAGGCTGATGGCCGGAGGCGTGTTCTTGTGGGAGGGGATCTTGAAGTTTGTTTACGCGAATCAGGGAGTCGGGCGCTTCACGAAATTGGGTATGCCGTTTCCGCACATGACCGCATGCGGCGGATGGACGACGCCGTCCATCGACTCGCGAGTTGGCCGCCTGACGACCCGCATGGACTTACCATATTGAGTTGTGACGGATCGGCGCAGCGATACAGGGTCCTTCGAAGCGCAGGCGATGCCCATGTTCGCGTCGCTGTACAACTTCGCGCACTGGCTTACGCAGAACCGGGAAGAGGCCGAAGACCTGGTGCAGGAGACCTACCTGAAGGCCTTCAAGGGCTTCGCGTCATTTCAGCAGGGGACCAATCTGCGCGCCTGGATGTACCGAATTTTGCGGAACACGTTTCTTACATCGCGCACGGGGTTGAGTGCGAAGATGACCGATCCGCTCGACCTTGACGAAGGCCCGGCCGCCATGCCGGTAACTTCCGATACACCGGAGTCGATGCTGCTTGCGCGAGCGGACCAGCAGGCGGTACTGAGTGCCCTCGAACTGTTGCCGGTGCCCTTCCGCGAAGTAATCCTGTTGTGCGATATGGAGGAGATGAGCTACCAGGAAATAGCCGAAACGCTCGGCATCCCGATTGGTACTGTAATGTCGCGGCTGTCGCGGGCGAGGAAATCGATGCGCGACTTACTTGCCGCGAAAATGCATGGAGCTTCCAAATGAGCTGCGACTGGCGTGAAAAACTCGACCGTTACGTGGATTCCGAGCTTTCCGGCGGCGAGTTGACGGAAATGGAAGCGCATCTGCGCACGTGTCCGGCGTGCGCCGCCGATGCTCTCACCCGCCTGCAATTGAAGCGCATGACGCAAGCCGTGGGACGCCGGTTTTCTCCGCGGCCGGAGTTTCGCCTGAAGGTGGAACAGAGCGTCGGCGCGTCGCAGCGTCCCTGGTGGACGATGCGATGGGTACCGGCCCTCGCCGCGGCGGCCGCGTTGGTGTTGCTGTTGATTCCGGCGGCCATCTGGCTGCAGCGCGCGCACGGGGAGCAAACCCTGGGTGAACTCGCGGACCTGCATGTTGCGGCGTTGGCCAGCGCCAATCCAGTCGATGTGGTTTCGACTGACCGGCACACGGTCAAACCGTGGTTTCAGGGCAAACTCCCGTTTAGTTTCAATTTGCCTGAGATGCAGAACTCTCCGTTCCAGCTGATGGGCGGACGGCTAGCTTATTTCCAGCAGAGCCCCGGCGCACAACTGCTGTTCGAGATCCGGAAACATCGGATTTCGGTCTTCATATTCCAAAACCGCGCCGAGCTGAGCCGGCTGAATTCGGAATCCTCACTGCGCAGGAAGCTGGCCTTCAGCAGCGAGACGTGGACAGAAGGTGGGCTCCGGTATTTCGTGGTCGGGGATGCCAGCCCCGGCGACATTCACGAGCTGAGTGAGCTTTTGCAGAGCGCCGCACGATCGTAATCGACGGCGCTCTTGTGGACTACTAGAACACGTACTCGACCATCATGTACGGATAGGTGTAGGACACTCCCTCCGTGGTCTTTTTCAGAAACTCGCCGGGGATGACGTGGCCTAGACCGAAATCGACCTGGGTCTGGCGCGTCGGGGTGTAGATGGCCTGAACGTCCAGTTCCACGCCCACGTGAGTGCCGTCCGTGCCGGCGGCGTCCTGCGCGATGTTCGATCCGCGCGTAGGATATAGAGCGTCATGCGCGTTGGCCAGCCAGAAGTCGTGGATGCTGGTGGCCGCGCTCCATTTGCGGGCGATGTGGTATTCCTGGCCGAACCGCAAGTCTTTAATATTCCGCCAGCCGAACTGGTCCGCCAGGCCGAGCTTGTCGTGCGTGCTGGGATAGATGGGATCGAAGGTGTTGTCGACGCCGCTCTTGGTGTTTCCGCTCCCCGAACCGTAATCGTATTCAATGAAGAAGCGTGGCCTGATACGGGTTTGCTGAACGGTATACCCGAGTACCCAGTGGCCCATCCAGGCGCGGATTTTATCCACGGAAAGCGTGCCGAGCTGATAAGCCATCTCGGTGCGGTAATCGAAGCTATCGGGCAGCGCTCCCACCCAGCGGAATCCGGAGGTCCACTCATCAAGCTTACCGGTTTTGACCTGTACCAGGGCGAAGCTGGGCCGCAGATTCCAGAATTCGTAAACGTCCAAGGTGGCGTGCGGGATTACGTTCTTCGCAGTGGCATAAGCGCCGTACAGGTTGTTGCCTTCCTCGTGATGATCGATCACGCCGTTGCGGATGATGACCACGGAGGTGGCAAAGACGTCCATCCGGAACCGGCCCTGTTGATAGGCAGCGCGGACGCCATCGAAAGTTCGCGACACATTGGTCCACCAGGAATCGCCGACCAAGCGGTTGTTGCCATAGGTCATATCGAAACGGCCGCCCTGCAAGCTGAAGCCGTTTCCTTCCCCAGGTCCGAATTGAATGTAGGCTTGCCGGATATCGGTGGTGTTCTCGTAGGGGGGCAGCGCGGGGGTGATCCCGAAAACCCGGGCGTCCTGCATTTCGATATAGAATTGCACCCAACTCGTGGGTTTGATTTGCATGCCCAGCCGAATGCGCTGCAAGTCGTAATCGTTGGTCGAATCGTGCTTGAAACTGCCTCCGTCGTAGCCTTCAAACCGCTCGCGGAACTCGCCCGAGAATTGCAGCCAAGTGGGCAGCAACTTGTTGAACTGTTCGGAGAGCGATGGCGATGGCGTAGTCCCAGCCCAGATTCCGGTGAGCTTGGGATATAAAAGGGGAACAGTGGAAATAGGGCTGGGCGGCTGGCCGCCGGCGTCCACCGCATAGCCGCCCGCGGCGGACTGGACGTCGGGTTTGGTGGTTACCGGGTTGCCGGCTTCGGCTGCTTGTTGGGCGTAGGCTCCCGCCGCCAGTACGCCAAACGCCACCAGGACAGCCAGCGTCTTAATCCCGGGCTTCACAAAATTCGTCATTTGCAATTTTCCTCCATGAATCTGTAGATCGGAGTTGACTGGAAACACAACCAGCCGACCCTGTGCAAAACTTGTGCAAAACTGTTGGCGGAATCGTTTCCGAAGCTTACGGCTGTTTCCTAATATACCCTAATTACAATCTAGATAGTCGACTTAACCCCCGATCGATCCACCCAGCCCGGGGCAGAACTGAGCCCTAGCCTCAAACGACTCCCTTTCAATCCTTTTGGCCGCTTTCAGTATCGCGACCCATTTCAGATAGAATTACTCAACTAGGCACACCTTGTCAAGGTCAATCTAGCAATTTGATAGATATTTCTCCAGATGGATTTTGGCTTTCTGTACTAGGACCCGGCAGTACTGGAAGCCTGGCGCGCGCCTAGGCGACGATCGCCAATGCAGTGGCAGACCCCGTGCGGTACGGCACGTTCGCCGCCGAAATACCCATGCCAGGGTATACCCCGAAGCGTCTGACACACCTTATGATCGGTCATAGGTGAGCACCGACCGGACGATCAGGCAGACTCCTCCCCAAGTGCTGGAGCAGCTACGGGCTCTGGATGCCTGCACCGTATCCAACGCCATTGAGCGCCTGAACGTGCGGCTGCGCAACGACGGCTTTACGGATATTTCGGTGCGATGCCTGTCGCCCAGCCTACCTCCCATGGTCGGCTATGCCGCTACTGCCCGGATTCGCACGGCCCTGGCTCCCACGGAGTCGCCCACAACGCGGTATTGGTATCACGAGCACATGGATTGGTGGGCATACATCGAGACCATCCCCGCGCCGCGCGTGATCGTTTTCGAAGACATCGACACCAGGCCGGGATTCGCCGCGCTATTCGGCGAACTCCACGCCCGAATCGGCTGCGCGCTGGGGTGCATTGGGTACGTCACCAACGGCGCCGTGCGGGATCTGCCCGGTATCGCGCGTACCGGTTTTCATCTGTTTGCGCAGGGCGTTTCGGTATCGCACGCATATGCGCACGTGGTGGACTTTGGGGGACCTGTCAAGGTTGGAGGACTGCGGGTGAATCCAGGCGACCTGCTGCATGGAGACCTGCACGGAGTTGTTTCGGTTCCGGCCGCTATTGCCGCAGAGGTTCCCAAGGTAGCGGCGGAGTTGCGGGCGCAAGAGGGGGAACTCATTCAATTATGCGAGCCGGGACATTTCTCCATGGAAAAGCTGCGCCGGCAGATCGAACGGACCAGACATGTACCCAAATAACAAAGAAGCCGTGGGAATCGCGGTGCTGGCGATAGCGGCGGCCGTACTGGCGGCTTGTTCCCGCGGCGGCCACGCGCAAGCCGGGGAAGCGCCGGCTGTTCCAGTGGGGGTCACGCGGGCCATCCGCATGCCGCTCGAGCGGCAGTTGACCGTGTCGTCCGAATTGGTGCCCTTCCAGGAAATCGACGTTTACGCCAAAGAATCCGGCTACGTGAAAGATCTCAACGTAGACTACGGCACGCGCGTGAAGCAAGGACAATTGATGGCGGTACTGGAGATTCCGGAACTGCAGGCGCAGTTGGAGCAGGACAAAGCAGCCATTAAGAATATGACCGAGCAGATCACTCACGCCGAAAAGGAATTGAACCGCGTGGAAGCCCAAGCCAAGGTCGCTCACTTGCAGTATGACCGTCTGAAAACCGTGGCGGATTCCAAGCCCGGTCTGGTGGCGCAACAGGAAGTGGACGATTGGGAGGGAAAAGATCTGGCGTCGGCGGCCCAGGTGGAAGCTTCCAGGGCGGGCTTGCAGTCGGCGCAAAGCGAACTGGCCGCCGCGCAGGCGAAATTGGCGCACGACCAGGTTTTCGCCGACTACGCGCGCATCCCGGCTCCCTTTGCCGGCGTGGTCACTCAGCGTTATGCCAACCTCGGCACGCTGATGCAGGCCGGGACCGGTTCCAGCACGCAGGCCTTGCCGCTGGTGAAGCTCTCGCAAGACGACGTGTTCCGGCTGGTAATTCCGGTACCGGAGTCCGACGTGTCTTACATTCACTTGGGCGATCCGGTGAGCGTGCGGATTCCGTCGCTGAACAACACTTTCCCGGGTAAAGTAGCGCGGTTTTCCGCGGACGTAAACTCGGAAACGCGGACCATGCACACCGAAGTAGATGTGGCGAACCCGAAGCGCGTGTTGATCGAGGGCATGTACGCAGAAGCCACCCTGGGACTCGATCATAAGAACGCCGCGCTGGTCGTGCCGCTCCAAGCCGTGGATCACCAGGGCGACCGCACCGTAGTGATGGTCGTGACTCCGGCCAATAAGATTGAGGAGCGGACCGCGACGTTAGGCGTGCAGAATGCGAGTTACGCCGAGGTGCTTTCGGGACTGACGGACGGCGAGCAGGTGGTGGTGAGCGACCGCGGCGCCTTGAAGTCCGGAGAGTTGGTGCAGCCCAAGACTGTCGACCTGTTGAACTACGAAGGCAAGAACTAGACATCCATGTCCGGCTTCTCGATTCGCAATCCGTACTTCATCATTGTGGTCTGCCTGGCCGTGATGGCCATCGGCATCGTGAGCTGGCAGAGCATGCCCGTGGACCTGTTTCCGGCCATCAACATTCCGGAAGTGGTGGTAGCTACCTTTTACACCGGCATGCCGCCGCAAGACATCGAGTTCGACATCACTAATCCGCTGGAGCGGTTCTTCACGCTGGCTAGCGGCGTGGAGTACTCCGAGTCCCGCTCGTTGCTGGGAGTCAGCATCATCAAAATGCACTTCCAGACGGGAACCAACGCGGACTCCGATGTCACGCAGCTCTCCAATCTGGCTTTGGCCGACCTGAAGCGCTTGCCGCCCGGTACATTACCGCCCGTCGTGCTGAAGTTCGACGCCTCCAGCTTGCCTGTCTGCCTCCTGACCGTCAGTGGCGAAGGCCTCACCGAGACGCAGTTGCACGATTACGCCCAATTCCAGATCCGCAACCAGATCGCCGTCGTGAAAGGCGCGGAGATCCCGCCGCCGTTCGGCGGTAAGTACCGCCAGATCATGGTGTATGTGGACCCTTACAAGATGGCCTCCCGCCAGCTCAGCACCATGGATGTGGTCAACGCGGTGAACAACTCGAACCTGATTCTGCCCGCGGGGGACGTGAAGATCGGACCGACCGACTATTACGTCTACTCGAACAGCATGGTCACCGACATGGCCGAGTTGAATAAGATACCGATCAAAACCGTCGGCAAGTCGTGGGTGACCGTGGGGGATGTAGGGAAGGCCGAGGACGCCAACCAGATCCAATATAACATTGTGCGCGTCAACGGCCAGCGCTCCGCATATATTGCGATCATGAAGCAGGGCGGGGATACCAATACCATTCAAGTGGTGAACGATATCCGGAAGTTGACATCCAAACTGGTCGATATTCCGAAGCAGTTAGTCACTAATGTGGTGTTCGATCAGTCCGTCTATGTAAAGGCCGCCCTGTTGACCGTGCTGCATGAAGGCGGCATTGGTTTGGTCCTGACCAGCATCATGATCCTGATCTTCCTGGGGAGCCTGCGCGCGACTTCAGCCGTCCTGCTTTCTATCCCGCTTTCCGTGGTGGCCGCGTTTGTGGTGCTGGCTCTGATGGGCAACACCGTGAACACCATGATTCTGAGCGGCATAGCGCTAGCCCTTTCGCGCGTGATCGATAACTCGGTCATCTCGCTCGAAAATATCTACCGGCACCTGGAAATGGGCGCATTGCCACAGGTGGCGGCGGAAGTGGGCGGTTCGGAAGTGAGCCTGGCCGTGCTGGCAGCCACCCTGGTGGATGTGGTGGACTTCTTTCCGGTCGTGTTTCTTTACGGCGTGAGTAAGTTTCTCTTCTCGGCGCTGGCGCTGGCCTTTTCACTATCGTTGCTGGCATCCTTCGTGGTGGCGATGACGGTGATCCCACTGTTCTGTTCGCGATTTCTGAAACAGCACGCGCCACCCGAAGGCGTCGCCGAACACCCCGTCGCGGAGCATCCGGGGAGTAAGTCGTTGGGCGGCAGGTTCAACGCCGCGTTCAACCGGGGATTCGGTAAGGTTCTGGATTTTTACGAGCGCTGGGTGCGCCGGGCGGTGTTACGGCCCGGTGTGACGGTCGCGGCCCTGGCTGGCGTGTTTCTCCTTAGTCTGGCCATCGGCCCGTTCCTGGGCGTGGCGTTCTTCCCCCGCACCGATGCCGGCCAGTTCACCATCAGCATGAAGGTTCCCACCGGTACGCGGATTGAAGTGACCGAACAGTACGTCAAGAAGGTGGAAGACCTGATTCACCGGATCGTGAGTCCTCACGATTTCAAAATGGTGATCTCCAATATCGGTGTGGTGGACGATTTCACGGCCCTCTATACCAACAATGCCGGCGAGTATACCGGCACCGTGCAAGTCGAGCTGAACGGCGATCATGAAGTGAGCAGCTTCGACTACATGGCGCGCGTGCGCAAGGCCATCGCGGAGGAGTCGCCGGATGTGCGCACGTTCTTCCAGAGCGGCTCCATGGTGGACGCGATCATCAACTCGGGCATGCCCGCGCCCATCGACGTGCAGGTCTCCAGCTCGAACTTAAAGACGAATTTCGCTTTTGCGCAGGAGCTCGCCACCCGTTTCCGGGCGCTTCCCAACATCGGCGAAGTGTACATTCCTCAGGACATGAACTACCCTGGCATCCGGCTGGATGTGGACCGGGTACACGCCGGCGAACTCGGACTCAGTCAAAAAGACGTAGTGGACAACGTCATCGCCGCCCTCAACTCCGATTACATGATCGCGCCCAATTATTGGGTCGACGACAAGAGCGGCAACGATTACTATCTTACCGTCCAGTATTTCGAACATGGCGTGCCTGCCATACACGGCATGCTGGATCTGAGCAACATTCCTTTGCGGGCGCCAAACCTGGCGCGTCCCACTACCCTCGATAACGTTGTCAAGCTGACGCCCATACAGACTCCCACCGAGGTCGATCATCACCAGATCCAGCGCGTGACAGACGTCTATGTCACTCCCGCCGGAGAAGATCTGGGGCAGACGGCGAGCAGTATTCGGAACGTCCTGTCAAAAATCAAACGTGAAAACGTGCGCGTGGACCTGCACGGCATGGTAGAGGGGATGCAAGAGTCTTTCAAGAGCTTCGGATTCGGCTTTATGCTGTCCTTCCTGCTCCTCTATCTCATCCTGGTCGCGCAGTTCAAGTCCTTCCTGGATCCGGTGCTGATCATGCTGGCCATTCCTATGGGCATTGTGGGCGTGCTGGTGATCCTGCCCTTGACCCACACAACGCTCAACGTCATGTCGCTGATGGGCGTACTGATGCTGGTGGGAATCGCGGATTCCAACAGCATCCTGATCGTGGATTTCGCACACAATCTCGAAGAGCAGGGCATGTCGGTGACAGACGCTGTCATCACGGCGTGCCGCGTGCGGCTGCGTCCGATCTTGATGACGTCGCTGGCTACCATCATCGGCATGATTCCCATGGCTATGAAATTAGGGGAGGGGGCCGAGCAATATGCCCCGATGGCGCGCGCTATTATCGGGGGCTTGACTTCGTCGGTACTGTTGACCGTGTTCATCGTCCCAGCCGCATACGTACTGGTGTACCGAAACAAGCGGCGTGGCGCGGAGCAACCGGAGGCATCATGAATAGACTAATCCTCGCATTGGCCGCCCCGATTCTGGCGGCGGCGTGCTTCGGGCAAAGCCTCGCGCCCCCGCCGCTCACGCTGCAGGATGCCCAGGCAATGGCCATCAAGAATCATCCGCAGGTGCAGGCGGCCCAACTGAATTACCAGGCATCCGAGCAGGCGGTGGCGGAAGCGCGCTCGGCATATTTCCCGTCGCTCACGGGCGACATCACCGCCTCACAGGCCAATCCGCAATCCCGCATCGGCGCGGGATATCTGTCGGCGTCGCGTCTGTGGGACCGTTTTGCCCAGGGTATTACACTCAGCCAGCTCATTACCGATTCGGGGCGTACGCGCAACCTTGTGGCCAGCTCGCGCCTCGAAGCCCAAGCTAGTTCACAGACATATCAAGCCACCCGCTACGACGTGTTGCTGCACGTGAACCAGGCGTATTTCCAGGCGCTGCAGGCGCAGGCGCTGGTGAAGGTGGCGAACGAAACTGTGGCTGCGCGGCAGCTTTTGGTGGACCAGGTGACGGAGCTGGCGCAGAATAAACTACGATCGCAACTGGACGTGAGCTACGCCTCCGTCTATCTGGCGCAGGCGAAGCTACTGCAGATCCGCGCGCAGGACGGCGTGCAGCAGGCATTCGCGGAGTTGACGCGGGCGCTGGGCCTCGAGCAGCAACAAACTTACAAGCTGAGCGAGGAACCGCTGCCGCCCGGCCCGCCCGCGGATTCCGCCGATATGGTGGCGCAGGCATTCAAGCAGCGGCCGGAGCTGGCGGGTCTGCGGCTGGAGAGAGAATCGGCCTACCGCTTCGAGCGCGCCGAGCGCGACCTATCCCTGCCCACGGTGAGCCTGATCGGCGTGGGCGGCTTTATCCCTCTCATCCACCAACAAACAACCGTGCCGGTTTCCAACGAATATGAGAGCGCGGCGGTGAATGTGGAGATCCCTATATTCAACGGCGGCTTGTTTAGCGCCCGCCGGGAAGCCGCGCGGTTGAAGGCGCAGGCGGCGGATCAGCGGGTGCGGGATCTGGAAGAGACGGTGGCGCGCGATGTGCGGGTGGCGTGGAGCGACTCCCAGACGGCCTACCATCAAATGGATGTTACCGCCGAGTTACTGCGGCAATCCGCCATGGCGCTCGATTTGGCGCAAGGGCGGTATAAGCTGGGACTTAGTAACATCGTGGAGCTGACCCAGGCGCAATTGAATCTGACTGAGGCGGAAGTGGAGAGCCTGGGAGCTAAGTACGACTACCAGAAATCGTATGTCGTGTTGCAGTACGCCACGGGGATGCTGCGGTAGGTTGGCGACAATCGGCGCTTTCAGCTAGCCGATTCCGGGCGCCGCGCGTATGCCAGCAGGAATCCCGCGGGCACCGAGAAAACGGTAAACAGCATCGAAACGCTCAGCCCGCCGATTAGCGCGCGGGCCAGCGGTGCATAGGATTCACTGCCCTCGCCGAGCTTCAACGCCATCGGCAGCAGGCCGATGATGGTGGCCAGCGAGGTCATCAGTATAGGGCGCAATCGTACACGGCTGGCCGTAGCCACGGCCTCCCGGACGGCCATTCCTTCCCGGCGCAGGTGGTGCGCGAATTCGACGATCAAAATGCTGTCCGACATGGTGATTCCCGCGAGCATGACCACCCCCATCAGCGACATGACATTCAACGTGGTGCCGGTCAGCCACAGGGTCAGCAGAACGCCCGTCAACCCGGGCGGGAACGCCAGAAGAATAATAAATGGATCGATGAACGAGCGAAACTGCGCGACCAGGATCAGGTACAGCAGGACCACTGACAGCGCCAGGCCGAGGGCAAAGCTCTTGAACGACGCGCGCATGCCCTCCACCATTCCGCGCATCGTGACATTTACTCCGGTTGGTAGCTTGGCTCGCGATATTAATCCGTCGATCTGGCCGGCAATCGATCCGATGCCCTCGCCCAGGGGGCGGACATAGATATCGAGCACCCGGCGGATCTGGTAGTGATCCACTTCCGTGGGCGCCTCGAAGTGGGTGATGGTACTGACCATGTCCAGCCGGGTGGGGCGCTTCAGCCCGGCTCCATGCAGCGGAATGGACCGCAGGTCGAGCAGGTTCCGAATCTGGTGTTCGGGATACTGCACATTCAGGAAGTAGTTGTTAT
>Ga0302326_10008329_pt1 | contig 22894 bp, 24 predicted proteins | sample Palsa_T0_3_FD_202264 | JGI IMG/M metagenome (GOLD analysis project Ga0302326, IMG submission 202264) | Peat permafrost microbial communities from Stordalen Mire near Abisko, Sweden - Palsa_T0_3 | ecosystem: Environmental > Terrestrial > Soil > Palsa > Peat permafrost | place: Sweden: Abisko... | reverse complement strand
GCCCCATCATCGTCTGCCCCCGCCCTTGATCACCTCAGCGCCGGTGAATCACGCTTCGCAGACAACTTCAACGGACTTCCGCAACAAAATCGGCCCATCGCGTCATTTCGCGGCAGCGTACCATTTCGGTTGCTTTCGGAGCGAAGCGGACATTGAGCCGGATTTGTGGAGTAAACGCATGGTGCATCCTTGGTTTTGACGGGGGGATTTCGGCCCATCTTCGGCCGATACTCGCCCCTCGTTATTCCGGCGACTTGCGCCGAAGGTCACCGCTATCCGCGTATTGGTGGCGGCGCCGGCTTACCATCAGCCGAAACCAGCGCCGTAAAAATGCGAGCAGCGTGTTACTTGCGGTTGCCGCCTTCTTTTGGGAGCGTGTCCGCGGTTATTTCGTTATGGTAGCGATGTATGGTGCCAGCCGGCCCGGTAGACGAATTGCGCACAGCTTCCTGTTGAATCGGTGATGGCTCATGTGCGGGTTTGGTCTGGCGTTCGCCAATGTCGTTATCTCTGCTCATATCAAGCTCCTTGGGTTTGTGTTTGATTGCTGCTGTAGCGCGGGCAGCACCTCCGCGTGATGCCGAAAGAAATCTTCGGCGAACTATTGCGTGAAGATCATCGGATTATCTGGAATTGGTCTGCACACAATGGTAACTGGACATTTCGGGTCGGCGGACGCATTGTCCGCGCGGCATTCATCTTCATGACGCATTTCAGTTGTTAGCTTTTGAATCTGCTCAAACGTAGTAGTGAGCCATGGCCAACGGCAACGGCAGCGGCAGCGGCAGCGGCAGCGGCAGCGGCAGCGGCAGCGGCAGCGGGAAATCCGATCGTTTGCTCGCCTGGCGATTGCGCGATCTGTTGCCGCACCCGCCGATAACGAATTTGGTCAGTCTCTTTTACGAAATCCTTGCCGCGGCGATCGAAATTGTTGGCGCTGATATGGGCGTCATGTATCGTTTTGACGAAGAGGACGACTGCTTGAGGGTCGTAGCGAGTCAGGGATTTTCCGATCACTTCCTTAAATATTTTGCGGTCGTCCGCCGCGATGCCAAGACAACTTGTGCGGCGGCGTTCGCAACGCGAACTCGCGTGGGGGTGGATGACGTCGCCACGAGCGGCTTTTCTCGCGGTTCGTCCGAAATCGGTGTCATGCACCAACTGGGTATCGCGGCCGCGCATTCCACTCCGATCATCGGCGCGTCCGGCCGTCTTTGGGGCGTGTTCACAACGTATTTTCGCGCTCCACAATTGCACACGAGCTACGATCCGCTTATGCTCGACCGCCTCGCCGCTGAATTGGCTGACTGCCTTGATCGTGTCGCTACTCAACCCGGCGGCATTGCGGAGTTGCACGCGAGTTCAAATCCACGCAAGTCTTTTCGACTGGTTGGGGCGATCCGCCAATGCCCATGTCACGCTTGCGCGTTCTTCACCAGTAAGGAGGAAGAGTACCGCGTGATGCTGCCGTTCATGGCAGAGGGTTTCGCAGCCGGAGACAAGCTCGTTAATATCATCGACGGCAGACACCGCGACGAACGGATCGCTGAGTTGGGGAGCGCCGGGATCGATGTCGATCTTGCCGAGCGATCTGGGCAACTCGAATTGCTTCCATGGGAGCGGGCACACATTTTCGAGGGTCGTTTCGATCAAGACCGGATGCTCGCCGATCTCGACCGGCAAGCGGCGGGGAGTGATGACCGTTATTCAGCAACGCGTCTGTGGTCTAATCAGGAATGGGCGCTGGAGGGATTTCCGGGTGTTGAGGACATTGTCGAATATGAGGCCCGCTTTAACTACGTCTGGCCGAAAACCAACAATGTCTATGTTTGTGTTTTCGATGCGAAAAGGTTCAGCGCCGAGACCATGATGCAGATGATGCGCACCCATCCGCTCGTGATCGTTGATGGGGTCATGCTCGAAAATGAGCTCTACGTGCCGCCGGACGAGTTCCTAAGGGACGTCCGGAGTTAGAACCTTCACCCACTTCGTCTCAATGATCCAGTGGGTCGCCATTTTCTTATAACACTCCCATAGCGTGAAAGTGCATTGTCACAACTTTGGATCGGCGATAAGTTATTATCGCAATCAACCCCAATAGGAGTTGGTCATGCCAAAAGATCCGAAGCTCCTTTCGTTTGACGTGATGGGCTTACTCACCCAACACAATACGCGATGGGCTTTGTCGGATTATGCAGACAATCAAATAGTCTACTCGCAGGGCAACCCAGCGGATTCGGTTTTTTACGTCGCCACAGGCAAGGTCAAACTTACCGTCGTTTCCAAGCTTGGCAAGGAAGCCATCGTCGCAATCCGCGGACCGGACGAATTCTGCGGCGAGGGAGCGATGACCGGGGCACTATTGCGTTTGGATACAACCATCACAATGTCGACGTGCAAGATCGTAAGGTTAGATCCGGAAACCGTAACTCGCCTCCTTCATGAGAACCAAGAATTTGCCGACTACTTTCTCGCCCATCTTCTGACTCGAACCGCCAAAGTTGAAGCGGACTTGGTCGACCAATTATTCAATTCCAGCGAGATGCGGCTAGCGCGGGCTCTTCTGCTGTTGGCCAATTATGGCAACGACCTTGGTCTGGAACCGATAGCCGTAAAGGTGAACCAGGAGACGCTTGCCGCGCTGATTGGGACAACCCGATCTCGCGTGAATTTTTTCATGAATAAGTTTCGGAAGTTGGGCTTGATCAAGTACAACGGCAAGCTGGAAGTTCAAAAGGCCCTATTGAACTTCGTACTGAATGAACGACCACATATCGAGCCCTAGGCTGGGCACGGATTGGATTACTCCGGTGACGGATGATGACGGTCGTCACCAACCGGGTGGTGCGATTTGGTCTCAACTATCTCCGCGACTTTCGCAACGGTAATCCACATTTGCTCCAAATAACGGAGTAAGGCGGCAACCTCTGCCGAAGCAGTTTGCTCCGCACACCAAGCGCAGATCGCGGCGCGCTCTCTATACGAGGCCAAATTTGATTGCTCAGGAACCATTTCCAACCAAACGCAGCAAGGCCATTCTACCCAAAGTATAACTTCCACAATAAGAAATCAATTTGCCATTTGTGAATTGTAGAATGCGTATTTTTCACCTCTGTTGCTGTCCTCGCGCTCGCCTATGAGATGATCGGATAAGGGAGCGCAACTTTCGGTTTGGGTAACACTCGACCGGGGTAAGCCAGCAGAAAGTGCGGCCATGTCTGCTATTTCGCCAAAAGCTGAAGTAAATTCAGCGCATTATCAGCGGATGAGACCTTAGGGCCGGCGATGGCGATAGCGTCATGCGAACTGTCACTTCGGACTTGCAACTCACGAAACAAATAACGGACCTTCAATCCAGATTGGATGGTGCCGAACGCGAACTTGCTGAAACAAAGCGCCATGCTGCCGTCACGTCTCCAGGCTCTACTGATGGCGTGCCAAGGTCTTACGCAAATAAAACGGTTGAAGAATTATGGAGGTCGATTTGTGAGGGCCGCACGGCAATGCAATGCAAAATTTTCATGGCTGATGAAAAGGGCAAGTGGATCGATACGGAAGGAAAGGTAGGTTATATTCAGCCAACTGGTCAGGTCCTTCTTTTGGTTGGCGACAGAAATCGCGGTGTGCAGTGCATTTTCGATGACAAATGGAAGGCCAAGCTCGGCACTTTTCGGAATTCCGACTCTATAAAACTCGCCGGGAAAATAGTTGGATACCAGGTTGGAATACTAATTTTACAGGAGTGCGAACTGCGTGATTAGCCCCCACGGCGGGCCGGGCCGTCGAGATCGGCCGGGTGAGGCGTCTGGAAAGAAAAAGCCCCGGCTCAAAGGGACTGCCGGGGCTAAGTCAGATTCTATGTCACTCAGTCTTCAAAGCCTTAAGGGCCACGACTGCTGAAGGAGGAGCCCCTTAAGGCCAAGCTAAGTTACCCGAATGTGATGCCGGGCCGCAAGGGATTGGCGCGATGGCAGGGGCCTCTGCGAATTTAGCCTTGGCTGGAATTTATTTTCTTTAGGGCGCATAATAAGTTCCCGAGTTCGGGGGCGTTGCCGATGCCTCTAACAGGCGCGATCACGGAAGGCCGGAGCTTCTTTTGCCCCCATTGCGGAGCGCTTTATACTGTGACGTATTCGCGACTTTCCAACAACGACAGCAATGTCGCTAAGTGTATGGTATGCGGACAAATCATGGAAAAATGGGATTCAACTAAGGTCCCTACCTTCAAGCTCATTCATCGACCTGAAGATCACTAATCAAATTGAGGCCAGCCAGCGCCAGCCGGCGTATCTGTCGCCGGTCTGTCTCAGGTGGCTATACCGCTTTAGGCTGGACCAGCTTCGATGACCGGACACGCTCGCGACCTGCGGTATGGTCCAGCCCATATCGAACAGTCGCGACACGCCTTCGTGGCGAAGATCATGGAAGTGCAGGTCCTCAATGCCGAGCACTTGGCAAGCGCGAGTGAAGGCCGCGGAGATCGCGTCGGTCGTGAATGGAATATCTCTGACGCAGTTCGCGGCATCGACTCAACGATCGCGGACGCTTCGGGAGTGAGATCGCACCACATATTGTTCCCGACCTTGTCGCCCGGATGCTTCATATCGCGGACAAGCACGCGGCTCTTCTCGTAGTCGTTCCATCTGATGGTTGTGATTTCCTCCTGCCGTCGCGTCGAGAAGATCGCGAAGCAGGTTATCCGCTGCATAGGGATGGTGTCGGGTCGCCGTGCCTTGACGACGCCGAAGTGCTCGAGCAGCCGGTCCAATTCCTCGAGCGTAGGGCGTCGATCGCGGGAGCCGCCTTTCGCGGTCACGCCGAGTCTCTTGGCGACAACGAAAGCATCCTTGCTCGCCTGTTGATCAAGCGGGTAACCCCATGCCGGTTTGGCGATGGCGAAGATGGCGGCAAGGTGTGAGAGATAGTTCTGTGGCGTCTGCGGCGAAACTGGAAGCGCTTGGGCGAAGCTGATCAAGTCGGCGCTGGTGATCTTGCTGCAACGCATGTCGGCGATGTCATAGCTCTTGATGGTGCGCAGCACTTGCCTCTTGGTGCGGCCGATCTGCTTCTTCGATTCAGCGATGTAGCGATCGATAACTTGGGTGAGGGTAGGGTCCACGGCATTGAGCCGGTCAAGCGCGCCGGGCTCATGTAGCTCCGTCTCTCGGCGCTCCGCCCAAGCGCTGGCAGCTTGCTTACGGTCGAATGTCCGAGTCTCCCGATGCAGCTTCCCATCGCGCTTAATGGTGACCTGAACCATATAGCCGGTCGTGCCATCCTTGCGCTTCCGCGGTACAATGGAGCCTATTGGTGCAGCATCCCGTTTTCAGTGCAGCAATGCTGCACTTTAGGGATGAAATGACCGGAAACAAGCCGAAATGCGCGGAATGGGCCGCGTCATAAATGCAGGTATAATGCGGGTAAAATAGGCGAAATGAGCAAAATCAGCCGTCAGCGCTTTTGTATTGCACCCATGATGGATTGGACTGACCGGCATTGCCGGTTTTTCCATCGTCTGCTGACGCGCCGCGCGCTACTTTATACCGAAATGCTCACGACCGGCGCGGTGCTGCACGGCGACCGCACGCGGCTTCTGCGGTTTGATCCCGTCGAGCACCCGCTGGCGTTGCAACTCGGCGGTTCCGATCCGCGCGCGCTCGCGCAGTGTGCGCGCATCGGTGCGGATGCGGGCTTCGACGAGATCAACCTCAACGTCGGGTGCCCCTCCGACCGGGTGCAGGATGGCCGTTTCGGCGCCTGCCTCATGATGGAGCCGACCCTTGTTGGAGACTGCGTTGCGGCAATGAAAGCCGCCGTGCCGGTGCCGGTCACCGTCAAGTGCCGCATCGGCGTCGACGACCAGGATCCGGAACAGGCGCTGGAAACTTTTGCGCAGACGGTCGAGCAAGCGGGCGCCGATGCGCTCATCGTCCATGCGCGCAAAGCCTGGCTCAAAGGCCTTTCGCCGAAGGAGAACCGCGAGGTGCCGCCGCTCGACCACGAGCGCGTCCATCGTCTTAAAGCCGCGCACCCGCGCCTGACGGTCGTCCTCAACGGCGGCATCGGCAATGTGGAACAGGCTTTTGCGCACCTCGCGTGCGTTGATGGCGTCATGATGGGGCGCGCCGCTTATCAGGAGCCCTGGCGGCTTTTTGCTGTCGATTCGCTTTTCTTCGGCGAGGACGCGCCGGTTGAGTCGCCGGGGGCGGCCGCCGCGATGTTGGTTCCCTACATCGAGCGCGAGCTGGCGCGGGGCACCCGACTGCACGCCATCACGCGGCATCTGCATGGCCTGTTCCGCGCCGTCCCGGGGGCGCGCGCGTTCCGCCGGCATCTTGCTGGCGCCGCGACGAGCGATGCCGGCGCCGAGCTTTTGACCGCGGCGCTTTCTCTGGTTATCGACCGGGATCGTGAATTGGCTGATGTCGCCGCCTAGGTCGGTCATTCCGGGGCACGACGTAGTCGCGAGCCCGGACTCCATAGCCACTGTCGCTCAAGCCAAGACACGATTGGTTCTACCGGGGACAATTCTGAGGAATTCGTGGTTATGGATTCCGGACCCGGCGCTTCGCGCCGCCCCGGAATGACGGAGCAAGGATGTTTCTCGGCGTCGGGTTGCACGAAATCCTTTGGCTGGCGCTCGCGGTCATCGTCGGCGGCCTCATTACGGGGCTTCTGGCCGGCTTGTTCGGCGTCGGTGGCGGCTCGGTCATCGTCCCGGTCCTCTTCGAAGTTTTTCGCGTGCTTGGCGTGCCGGAAGAGGTGCGCATGCAGTTGTGCGTCGGCACCTCGATCGCGATCATCGTACCGACGGCGATGCGCTCATACCTCGCCCATCGCGCCAAGGGTCTTGTGATTGCGGGCGTCATCAGGCTGTGGGCGATCCCCGCCATCGTTGGCGTCGGCTGCGGCGCGGTGGTCGCGGCGTTCGCGCCGGCTGCCGTTTTCACGCTTTCCTTCGTCGTCATCGCGAGCTTCATCGCGATCAAACTGTTGTTCGTCGGCGATCGCTGGAACATCGGCACCGAGCTGCCCGGCCCGGTGCCGATGAGATTCTACGGATTTGCCATCGGACTTTGCGGATCGCTCATGGGCGTGAGCGGCGGCGCGCTCTCGACCATTGTGCTGACCGTCTACGGCAAGCCAATTCACAACGCGGTGGCGACGTCCGCAGGCATCGGCGTGCCGATTACCATTGCCGGCGCTTTGGGCTTTATCCTCGCCGGACTGCCGCACCAATCGCTGCTGCCGCCGCTCTCGCTCGGCTTCGTGTCGCTGATCGGACTTGTTGTGATGGCGCCGGTATCGAGTTACGTCGCGCCGTATGGGGCGCGGCTGGCTCACCGCCTGTCGCGGCGGACACTCGAGGTCGCGTTCGGCTGTTTTCTTCTGCTGGTCTCGCTGCGCTTTGTGGTCAGTCTGATTTGACGCGCCGGCAGCCCGCCGCTCACGGATAGCCGCGCAGCAACAGCCGGTCGCCGCGCACCTCCCAGCTTTGCAACCGGTTGAGGAAGCTCATGCCGAGGAGGCTGGTCCGCAACTGGCCGGGCTGCGCCACCAGCGCTTCGACCGAACGCTCGACCAGGCCGCCGACGGCGATGCGATCGAGCGTGACCGGCGCCGCGCGCGTGCGCCCGTTGGCGGTGTCGATGTTGACCGTATAGGCGAGCACTTCCAGCGGCAGACCCGCGGCCTTGGCGTCGTCGCGGGTGAGCACGACCGAGCTCGCGCCGGTATCGAGCACCATGGCGACGCGGGCGCCGTTGATCTGTGCGGTCACGTCGAAGTCGCCGTTCGCCGTGCGCGCGACCTCCACCGAGCGGCCATGCGTGATGACATGCCCCGGGATGAGCTCCGCCATCACGCGGTCGGCGACATCGCGCAGCTCGAACCGGTAGGAATAGCCGATGACCAGAATCAGCGCGAGCAAGACCCAAAGGACCGCGGCGGTGAGCGCCCGTGCAAAGCGCTCGCGGAACATGATCAGGGCTGCGGCGCCGGCAAAGACTAGGATCGCGATCTTGTAAGCGAGCGAGGCAAAATCGCCGGCCGACAGCGCGCCGACCGTGCCTCCCCGGTGGCGCGCGATCAGGGCGAGAAGCGCGATCGCGAGGCCGGCGAGCAAAAGCCACAACAGGCGTTGGCGCACAGATGTCGTCCCTCTCACCGCCACGGTTCGCGCCGCATTTTCCGGATCATCTAGGCGCCGAACAACGCCCGGCGCGCGCGGTTCGTCGAATCGTCGGAAGACGATGACGAAGCGGAAGAAGACAACGAAGAGATGGCCACGCGTGGCTGGATCGGCGCCGCGCCGCCGTCCGGGATCGGCGCAAGCGCCGACATCACCCGCTCCGGCGGCAAGGTCACGACCACTTCGGTGCCGATCCGGAGCTTCGATTTGAGCGTGAACGTGCCGCCATGCAGGTCGATGAGATTCTTGGCGATCGGCAGCCCGAGGCCGGCACCCTGTTCGGCCGATTTGATCGAATTCGAACCCTGGCCGAACGACGCCAGGACGACCGGGATTTCTTCTTCCGGGATGCCCGGCCCGGTATCCTTGACGCTCATGTATTGGCCGCCGGACGCGGTCCAGCCCACCTTCAGCCAAATCTCGCCACCCTGTGGCGTGAACTTGATCGCATTGGAAAGAAGGTTGAGGCAGATCTGGCGCACCGCACGCTCGTCGGCCCACAGCCGCGGCATATCCGGCTCGAACAATTCGTGGAGCGTAATGCCGCGGTTGCCGGCGCGCAGCTTCAGAAGATGGTGGCAATCCTCCACCACGCGATTGAGCGATACCGCCTCCTCGTTGAGCTCGTAGCGGCCGGCTTCGATGCGCGACAGATCGAGGATTTCATTGATGAGGTTGAGAAGGTGCACCCCGGAACTGTGAATGTCGCCGGAATAGTCCTTGTACATCGGAACCGCGTGCGCGCCGAAAATCTCTCCCTGCATCACTTCCGAGAAGCCGAGAATGGCGTTGAGCGGCGTGCGCAGTTCGTGGCTCATTTGCGCGAGGAAGCGGGACTTGGCGATATTTGCGGCTTCGGCGCGGCGGCGGGCTTCGTCCGAGATCGACTTTGATTGTTCGAGCTCGCCGATGAGCGCGTCCTTTTCCGCACGGGCTTCCAGCGTGGCCAGCGTCGTCGAGTAGAGCCGGTAGGCGAGCAGCGAGAAATATCCCTCCGCGGTCAGCGCCATGATCGCCAGGATGTAATCGTGCAGCGTCCCCTTGAAGACGAAATCCAGCGCGATGGCGATGGTGACCGGCAAGGTCAGCGCCAGCACCGCGACCGGCAGGCTCGAAGCGAGCATGCTCGATATCGCCACGACCAGGAGCATGACGAACAGCATGAACGTGCCCGACTGCTCGTCGACGCCGACCGGGCGAATGAGAATGAACGTCCAGGCCATGCCGAAGAACAGATCGAGCAGGATGAAGCGCAGCCGCCAGGCGCGCAGATTTGCGGTGCCCGGCGGCTCGTCGAGGAACAGCCGGCACGCGCGGATGATAACGAAATGGATGATCAGCGCGCCGCCGGTCCAGACGCCCGAGGTGAGCGCTCCGGTCCACAGACTCGACAGGAGGCCGATGGTCAGGACGAGCAACAGGATCACCAGCGATCCCGAGAGCCGGTTCTGGGCGAATTGGCGCAGCAACTCGTAGTCGAAAACCGGCCGTGTGCCGCTGGTCGACGTCAGCCGATCGCGCGCCTCGCGCACATGCTGCGTGGCGAGACGGCGCTTGGTTGACGGTGCGTCGGCGGCGCCGGGCGAAGCTGGCTCGCGCGGTTCGCTGATCGTGTTGGGCATTACAATCCGGGGCTGGTGATAATTTGCGTCAAAAGTCGCCCAAATTCCTTAAGACGAGGCTTAAGGCAGGACCCGGCCTCGACTTAAAGGCGCGCAAACGTTCATATTTCCGGCCGGCGGCCCTGGGCGACGCCGGCATCCTCTCGCGCTGGCCGGCCGCGCCCGGCCGCGATAAGGTCGTGCGGTCAAAGGGATAGGGCGGGGAGTTCGAGCGCAATGAAGTTTTACGACGGCGGCCGCGCACCCAACCCGCGCCGCGTGCGGGTATTTCTGGCCGAGAAGGGGATAAAAATTTTAGCCGAACAGGTCGATCTCGGTACCTTGCAGCACCGCACCGACGCCTATGCCGCAATCAATCCGATGCGGCGGGTCCCGGCGCTCGTGCTCGACGACGGCACCGTCATCACGGAATCGGTCGCGATCTGCCGTTACTTCGAGGCGCTCAATCCCGATCCGCCGCTGTTCGGCCGCGGCCCGCTCGCCGGTGCGCTGGTCGAAATGTGGAATCGCCGCCTCGAATTTCATCTCTACCTGCCGGTCTCCAGCGTGTTCCAGCATCTGCATCCGGGCATGAAGCAACTGGTCGATCCGCAGGTGCCGGCCTGGGGCGAAGCCAACAAGCCGCTCATCTTCAAGTTCCTGCAATTCCTCAACGCCGAGCTCAAGACCCGGCCTTACGTCGCCGGCGAGGACTTCACCATTGCCGACATCACCGCATTGGTGTCGGTCGATTTCATGAAGGTGTCGAAGCTCGCGGTGCCGGACGAACTCGCCGATCTGCGCCGCTGGCACGCAAAAGTTTCCGCGCGCCCGAGCGCCGCGGCGTAAAGAGTGAGCCTGGCTGCGGTTCGCGTCGTCGCCAGGCTCTTGCGCGCGATGCTCGGTCGAGCGCGTCAGAAGGTCGAGTAGCGTGGCGCGGTGCAACCGCCGCACGCCCACGGCCACGACCAGTCGGCAACCTTGCCCTTGTTGGCTTCGACATAAGGGCTCCACGCCCGCGGCGGCAGCGCCTTGCTCTTGTAGACGATGGCAAACTGGCCGTTCGCCTGGATTTCGCCGATCATCACCGGCTTCGCCATGTGGTGGTTGGCTCCCATGACGACCTCGAAGCCTGACGGCGACTTGACCCGCTGGCCGATCATCGCCTGCCGCACGGCGTCAACATCGGTGGTGCCGGCCTGCTGCACCGCCTGCGCCCACATATGGAACAGGATGTAGGCGGATTCCATCGGGTCGTTGGTGACCCGCTTGGTGTCGTGCATGTAGTCATGCCATTTGGCGATGAAAGTCTTGTTCTCCGGCGTATTGACCGACTCGAAGTAGCTCCAGGCGGCGAGGTGTCCGACCAGGGGCTTGGTGTCGACGCCCGCCAATTCCTCTTCGCCGACGGAGAAAGCGATCACTGGAATGTCGGACGCCTTGATGCCCTGATTGGCGAGCTCCTTGTAGAACGGCACATTGGCGTCGCCGTTGATGGTAGAGATGACCGCCGTCTTCTTGCCGGCCGAGCCGAATTTTTTGATCGCCGCGACTTCGGTTTGCCAGTCGGCGAAACCGAACGGCGTATATTTCTCCATGATGTCTTCGTCCTTGACGCCTTTCGACGTCAGAAACGCGCGGATAATTTTGTTGCTGGTACGGGGATAGACGTAGTCAGTGCCTTCGAGCACGAAACGTTTCACGCCGCCGCCGTCGACGCTCATCAGATATTCGACCGCGGGGATCGCTTTGTTGTCCGGCACCGAGCTGCCGTAGAAAATGTTGTAGGACGCTTCCTCTCCTTCGTATTCCAACGGGTAGAACAGCAAGCCGTTGAGTTCCTCGAACACCGGCAGCACAGACTTTCGCGATACCGAAGTCCAGCAGCCGAACACGGCCGCGACTTTATCTTTGCTGACAAGCTCGCGGGCTTTCTCCGCAAACAGCGGCCAATTTGACGCCGGATCGACGACGACCGGCTCGACCTTTTTGCCCAGGAGCCCGCCGTTCGCGTTGAGTTCGGCGACCTGCATCAGCATGAGGTCTTTGAGAATCGTCTCGCTGATCGCCATCGTGCCCGACAGCGAGTGCAGAATGCCGAGTTTAATGGTGTCCTCGGCGGCGTCGCTTCTTGCCACGCTTCCCAGCAGCAATGCCGATCCGACGATGGCATGAAGCCAAAAATGTCGCGCTTTTTTCATTTGCTTTCTCCATTTGAGGGTGCAAACCGCCCGGCGTTCCGGCCAAAGTGTTCGCTCTGTTCCGGCTGTGGGGAAGCATGGCGCGACTGCGCGCGCACACCGAGACCCACCGGGGAAAAATGCGATGGCACCGGAAAACTGCGGTTTGTCCGCGTTCCGCCGGCGGAATCTGCCTACCGGACAGTCCGAGCTCTCACCTTTGGTGCAATCCGTGCCTTGGTCTTAGGCAAAATGGCGGATGGGCCTCCTTCATGGGTCCAGTTGCCTGCGGATTCACGGAGCCAGTGCCGCGGCGCTTTGAAAGAAAGAGCCGCCGCGACTAAGATCGTGCGCCGGGCCGATCGACAAATCCGTTGTGACAGGCGGCTATTTTCGCGCATGCAGATACCCGTATTGCTGGACCGCTCCCGGCGCGAGCCATTGACCAATCAGCTGATGGAGCAGCTTCGCGACGCCATCCGGCATGCGCGCATTCGGGCGGGCACGCGGCTGCCGTCGTCGCGACGCCTGTCGGAACAACTTTCGGTATCGCGCAATACCGTCATCCGCGCCTACGACGCCTTGATCGTCGAAGGCTATGTTGAATCCCGTCCGGCGTCGGGAATTTTTGTTGCCGACAGCCTGCCGGGGACCCCGGTCAAGGGCACAACGAACGGGCTCGAGCCGGCCCGCGCCGGCGCGTTGTCGCACATGCCGATGCCACCGTTGCCGCTGCGCGTGCAAAATGTCGTCGATCAGCAACGCAATCGTCTGTCGTTCGACTTCTTTCCCGGCCGTCCGAGCGCGGCGCTGTTTCCGGTCAAGACCTGGCGCCGTCTGTTACAGAGCAACCTGTCTCACGGCGGCAGCACCGGGTTGTCGCAATACGGCGATCCCGCCGGATTGCCTGCGTTGCGCTCGGCTATTGCCGATCATCTGGCGACGACCCGCGGCATCGCCGCCGATCCAGGGCGCGTCGTCATCACCAACGGCGCGCAGGAAGGCATCAGCATTGCCGCGCGGCTCTTTCTGAATCACGGCACGCCGAGCGCAATCGAAGATCCCTGCTTTCAAGGGGCGGCATTCGCGTTCGAGGCAACCGGCTCCGAAGTTTCGAGCGTCGCGGTCGATTTCGAAGGCTTGATCCCGGAGGAACTGCCGCAACGGCCGACCGCGCTCCTTTACGTCACGCCATCGCATCAATACCCCACCGGGCACACGCTCTCGCTCGATCGCCGCCACGCGATCGTCGCCTGGGCGCGCCGTTACGGCTGTTACATCCTGGAAGACGAGCGCGACGGCGATCTTCGCTATGAAGGCTCCCCGCTGCCGGCGGTTGCGGCGGCCGCGCCGGATTGCACAATCTATCTCGGGACATTCTCGCGCACGCTCGGCGCGGGGTTGCGCCTTGGCTATATGGTCGTGCCCGAGCAACTCGCCGGCGTCGCAGCCGCGGCGAAAGGGCTTCTGAACAACGGCAGCCCCTGGCTCGAGCAGGCCGCGCTCGCCGAGATGATTCGGGTTGGTTCGTATGCGGCGCACCTCTTGCGCAGCCGCGCGGGCTATCGGGAAAGCCGCGACTACCTGATCGCGGCGCTCCGCCGCAACTTCGGCGATGTCAGCGTGACGGGGGAGGCCGGCGGCTTGCATCTGGTGTGGTATCTGCCGCCGGGCGTTCCCAATGCCATCGTCGTCGAAGGTCTAGCCCGCCGTGCGCGTATCGGCGTCTACTCGTTCACGTCCGGCGGCGCCCATGTTGCGCGCGCCTCGGCGCTCACGCAGCGCGGATTGATCCTCGGCTATGCCGCGCTTTCGCGAAAGCAAATCGAACAAGGCATCTCGCGGCTGTCCGACGCCATCGACGACGCGATCGACGATCTGAGCGCGGATGTGAACGCGCTATTGGTGCGCGCGGCCTTGCCACCGCTGGCGCCGCCCAAGACTGCAAGAATAGCGCGCAATCTGGACCCCAGCTTTCTCCGGCAACCGGGTCTAGCGGGGAGGCGCCGCCGCCGTAGAAGCTTGCCGCTCGGCACGGCGAGGCAGGCGAACAGTGTGATGATCGCGGTCAGCAAAATTTATCGCTATCCGATTAAAGGATTGAGCGCGCAGCCGCTGCCGAGCGTCGTCCTCGAAGCGGAAAAGCCCTTCCCGCACGACCGCGTTTTCGCGCTGGCGAGGCCGGGCGCTCCGATCGATCGCGCCGACCCGAAGTGGGCGAAGAAAGGCCTGTTCGTCATGTTGATGCTGGACGAGAATCTGGCCCGCGTCAGCACCGCGCTCGATCTCGACTCGCTGCGCCTGACGGTGAAGCAGGGCAATCAGCAAGTCGCCTCGGCGCAACTCGCCGACGCGGAGGATCGCGCGCACATCGAAAACTTCTTTTGGCAATTGCTGCCGACGCTGCCGGCGGCGCCGGTTCTGGTGCGCTCGGCTGGCGGCCACTTCATGGACAAGCCGGACAACGTCATCTCCCTGATCAATCTGGCGACGGTGCGCGCACTCGAGGCGCAATGGGGCGTTGAAATCGATCCGCTGCGCTTTCGCGCCAACATCTATATCGACGGCGCCAAGCCCTGGGAGGAATTCGACTGGATCGGCGGCGAGATCAGGATCGGGGGCGCGGTGTTCGCGGTGGACCGCAAGAACGGGCGCTGCGGCGCCACCAACGTCAATCCAATGACCGGGCGCCGCGATCTCGACATTCCAAGCTCGCTTCGGGCTGCGTTCGGCCACAAGAATCTCGGTGTTTATCTGATCGTGCGCGATGGCGGTCAGCTCGGAATCGGCGACCCGGTTTTGGCACCGCGCTCGGTACCGGCCAGCCCCGCGGTTTATCCGGCCCCGCTAATTAACGGCGTGCAACGCCGTTTCATCTGCCGTGGCTGCTATTTCGTCTACGAAGAGGCGAACGGCCTGCCTCAGCAATTGATCAGGCCGGGGACTGCGTTTGCGGACATCCCGGCGAATTGGCGCTGCCCGGACTGCGGTACGGAGAAGACAACATTCCGGCCCTACGTCGAGAACGCCGCGGTGAGCTGAGGCCCGGCTTGCGACGCTCATGATCAGCACCGCCAGCGCCGAAAGAAAGATCGCGGTGCCCGCAAGATAGCCCCAACCAAGAGTCATGGTCACGGTATCGCCGCCGGTTTCTCCGAGCGTCGTCGCCGCGATCTTGATGATCCAGAAAACGACGGTGACTTCCGGGACCTTGCTGGCGTAATACGCGGCGGCAGGGGGCATTTGACTTTTCGTTCCGGGCGGGCAGATCCGGAAGCTGCTGCAACGGCAAATCTGAAACCGGGCAGAAGCTAACTAATGCCGTAAATTATCGTTTGCTGCCCGATTGCTATATCATTCGTTTCGTCAAGAAGGCGATTTTTCGCGTCAGGTACCGGGCGCGGCTTGCAACTCCTGTGAAACGTTAAATCCGTCCAAGCAGCATAAGAACGACAATGATGATCAAGATAACACCGATGAGGCCGACGCCGCCGTGCCCGTAGCCATAACCGTAGCCGCGAAATCGGCCACTAAAGCCACCAAGCAGAAAAATGATGAGGACGATAACGAGAATGATACCCAGCGGCGACATGATGTTATCTCCTTTGCCTTACTTCAGGCTTTAGCTCAGTGCCGAGGTGAAGACTGTGCAAGATTGCACATAGCCCGTCGGACGTCCCAAAAACACGCGCCCGCGCGGCTGCGTCAAGCGCCTCACGTTTTGATTTGGGGTTGGTCGTGCAAAACGACATTCAACAACGAACTGTGGACTTCGATGCCGCCTTCGATGCCGCCATTGTAGGCGATCAATCCCAGCTTTCGAAATTTGTTCATGAAGAAGCTGACGCGGGATCGCGTCGTGCCGATCATCTCCGCAAGGGTCTCCTGGCTGATCTTGGCGATAATCGGCTCCGGTCTGCCGTCCTTGCCGAAGTTCGCCAGCTGCAGCAGCAGGCGCGCGAGACGTTTCTCGCTCGAATTGAACAGCTGATCGACAAGGTCCGCTTCGACGCGGATGGTCCGGCCCAGAAGATGGGCAATGAACATCTCGGAGAACGCCGGCTCCTGATGGATCACTCGGACAATAGCCGCTCTTTCCAGTCGCGCGATAGTGGAGTCCGTCATGGCCGTGACTGTCGCCGCGCGCTGCACTTGTCCGGCGAGACAGCCTTCACCGAAGAATTCGCCTGTTCCAAGAATCGCAACAACGGCTTCTTTGCCGTGCTCAGAAACGACGGTGAGCTTCACCTTGCCTTTCTGGATGTAGAACACCGCGTCCGCAGGGCCGCCCTGTGAAAAGACGATTTGGCTTCTACGGTACTTGCCGATGCTCCTGCCGTCGCCGACACGGGCGAGAAACGATTTTGGATCGAATGACGGTCGACGTTTTGTCGCCATGCGACGGACCTTCCGTGCCATACCCTACGTCTTCCTGGGAGGCACAACGCATCCGCTCGGCGCGACGGATCAACGTGAGCGGTTACGGTTACGCCTGTGGCAGACACCCGCGAGTCAGGTGTTTCCTTGCGAGCAATAACGCCCAGAAATGGGTGAGTCAAAGATCAAAAATGCACGGCCGAGAGGCCTCTAGCAGGGCGCCACGACAGTGAATCCCATGACGCAATTTCTAACGATCGCCTGCCTCGCCGTCAGCGTGGCTTGGGGCGCAATGGGGCAGCCTTATGCGGGTATCGCGGGTCATCGCAAAATACACACGCGCCACTAACTTTCTCGCATTTCGATCATATATAAGGGCGATATCAGTTGCATGACGACCATTCAAAACATGCTTCGGCCTCTTTTGGAGATGATGGAAAATGACGAACGCATCCGTGGCCGAACAAGCGACGACCGGATTTGATTACAGCGCCGAGGCGGAGCTGTTCTCCATCCGCAACCGGAAAACCAGGCGGCAACCCGTCGGGTACAGGCGGTTTGCGCGCGCCGCGGAAGCCGTTCGTTTCGCGATCGAGGAGCTGCCGCCAGAGTTTCTTCTGGGAGCCCATCTCCAGGTCGACGAAGAGAGGTACGACGGCAACGGCATTCGCCGCTTGTACGCGAGCTCGGATTATCCCTTCGCCCGCCGCGCCGCGGCCTAAGCGCGATGCCGACGCGCTCGCGCAGCAAAACGGTCACATTCGGTCATCCGTTCAAGCTGCAGAGCGTCGATCGAATTTTGCCACCCGGGGACTATCGGGTCGTCACCGACGAAGAGCTGATCGAGGAATTGTCGTTCGCGGCGTACCGCCGCGTTTCGACCATGATTTTTTTGCCGGGGCAGGGGCCGCACGCCTCTTCGGTGGAGATGGCGACCATCGATCCGCGTGATCTCGACGCCGCGCTGGAGCGCGATGGCGCGCATCGCGTCCCCGCGGGCTAGCGCAGCAGCGATCTAACGCTGCAGGAGCGCGATCAAGCTCGACGTGTCCCAGCGGCGGCCGCCCATCGTCTGGACTTCGGCGTAGAACTGATCGACCAACGCAGTGACCGGCAGGTGGGCGCCGTTCCGGCGCGCCTCCGCCAGACAGATGCCGAGATCCTTGCGCATCCAATCGACGGCGAAGCCGAAATCGAATTTCCCGGCGACCATAGTTTTGTAGCGGTTCTCCATCTGCCAGGATTGCGCGGCGCCTTTGGAAATGGTGGCGACAAGCTTTTCGATATCGAGCTCGGCTTTTTGCGCGAAGTGCAGCGCCTCGGCGAGCCCCTGGACGACACCGGCGATGCAAATCTGGTTCACCATTTTGGCGAGCTGGCCGGAGCCCGAAGCGCCCATGAGATTGCAGGCGCGCGCATAAGCGGCGATTATTTTTTCGGCTTGCGCGAACGCGCTTGCGTCACCGCCGCACATCACCGTGAGCGCACCGTTCTCGGCGCCGGCCTGACCGCCGGAAACCGGCGCGTCGACAAAATCGAAGCCGCGTTTTTTCGCCTCGGCGTGGAGTTCGCGCGCGATCTCGGCCGAGGCGGTGGTGTGGTCGACGACGACGGCGCCCTGGCGCATGCCGGCGAAGGTGCCGTCCTTGCCAAGCATCACTTCCCGCAAATCATGGTCGTTGCCGACGCAGGCCATGACGAAATCCTGGCCCTCGGCCGCCTGCCGCGGCGTCGGCGCGCTCTTGCCGCCGTATTGTGACACCCATTTGCCGGCTTTGGCGGCGGTGCGGTTGAACACCGTGACCTCGTGGCCGCCCTTCGCCTTAAGATGCCCAGCCATCGGGTAGCCCATCACGCCCAGCCCGACAAACGCCACCTTCGCCATCATGTCCTCCATCGCTGCGATCGCTTATACCAATTGGCGGCGGCCAATTGAGCCCTTAGCCCCGCTGGCCTATCTAATCGGCATAACGCAAGCGGAGGCGGCATGGCACTGCTCAAGGACGAGGTTCTGGCAAAGCTCGCCAGCCTGTCGGGACCCGACGGTGCGCCGCTCACGGCGACCGGGAAGTTGTCCGACATCGTCGCCGCCGACGGCAAAGTGTTTTTTTCCATCACCGTCGATGCCGCGCAGGTGAAGGCCTGGGAGAGCGTGCGCGAGCGCGCCGAACAGGCGGTGCGCGCGTTGCCCGGCGTGCAGTCGGTCATGATCGCGCTCACCGCTGAGCGTGCCGGCGGTGGTGGCACTGCGAGCGCTACGCCGCCGCGGCCCGCCGCCGCACACGGACACGGACACGGGCACGCACCCGGGTCGGGACGTGGACCCGGACCCGGAGCCGAGCGAAGGCCGGCGGGGCCCGCGGGCATTCCCGGCGTGACTGCCATCATCGCGGTCGCGTCCGGCAAGGGCGGCGTCGGCAAGTCGACGGTGGCGGTCAACCTCGCGCTCGGCCTGCGCGACCTTGGGCTGAAGGTCGGTATTCTCGACGCCGACATTTACGGGCCGTCGCTGCCAAAGCTCCTCGCCATCCGCGAGAAGCCGCAGACCGCCGGCGGCACCCGGCTAAAGCCGATCATGCGCCACGGCATGCCAGTGATGTCGATCGGCTTCCTCGTCGAGGAGGAGACGCCGATGATCTGGCGCGGGCCGATGGTCATGTCGGCGCTGACGCAGATGTTGCGCGAGGTCGATTGGGGGACGCTTGACGTCATGGTGGTCGACATGCCGCCCGGCACCGGCGACGCCCAGCTCACGATGGCGCAGCAGGTGCCGCTCAAGGGCGCCGTCATCGTTTCGACGCCGCAGGATCTGGCGCTGATCGACGCGCGGCGCGGCATCGCCATGTTCCGCCGCGTTAACGTGCCGGTGCTGGGTATCGTCGAGAACATGAGCACTTTCATCTGCCCGCATTGCGGCACGCGCTCCGACATTTTCGGCCATGGCGGCGCGCGGCACGAAGCCGAACGGCTCGGCGTGCCCTTCCTCGGCGAAGTGCCGCTCGCGATCGACATCAGGGAGAAATCCGACGCCGGCGAGCCGGTGGTCGCGACCGATCCGGGCGGCCCCCACGCCCAGGCCTTCCGCGACATCGCCGCGCGGGTACGCGATGGCCTCAAGGTCGAAAGCCGTCCGGCGCCGAAGATCGTGATTGAGGCATAGTCGGTCAGTTCCGAAAAGCCGCGCAGCGGCTGGAATCCATCGCCACGGTCGCGGCGGAATTTGCGCCAACCGTGGTCGTGGATTCCGGGCTTCGCGGGGCGCTTTGCTCCGGAATGACGAACGGAATCTATTGCTTGTAATTCAGCGCGAGAAACTCGATCGCGGATTCGGTCAGATGGTGCCGGTCGCGCTCGCCGCGCTGCGCCATGTCGATGATGCATTTGGCCAGAATTTCACGCGCGCCGCGCTCATAAGCGGGCCGGGCAAAGGACGAGCCCGACTGCTTGAGCTTTTCCCAGGCATCGTCGAATGCCGCACTCAAGGTTTCGATGGCCTCGGGGTCGAAGGACGTATTGGCCAGAAGCGGAATGATCGACATATGGACGCTACTCCTCGATCAAGCGGTAGCGCGAACATCTCTCAGCCACAGACGCGCCTGAGTGCCGTCGTGATCATGGGTGTACCCCGGTTTTTTGACGCTGGCGATGCCAATTTTTTCGGCGCAGCGTCATTCCGATTGTAGTGAAATTTATGGTGATTTTGGAAGCCGCCGCCGGTTCCGTGCCGGAACCGCATGAGGCCGCCAAGCGAGGCGGCCTCGTCCGGCATTTCATGGTCTGTTTTCGGTTGCGCCGCTTTACCAGCAGAGAGCGCACCCGCAATGAAAGCGGCCGCAGACCCAGTGACGTCCGGGCGGGCAACGCCCCCAATGACCGCAACCCGTCTTGATGATCGGCGTCGCGTTCTGCGCCTGCGCCTGGATGCTCGAAGCGCCGGGCACCTGGGTCTGGGCATTCGCCACTGTCATCGCGCCGAGCAGGAACGCGGCGGCCGCTAAAGTCATGGTGATCTTTCGCATCAGACTCTCCTCTTGTTGCAGGACTGCCTGTTCTGCATCAAAGGTCATGCGAGTTTGCGGCGCCAAATCCGGCCAATAAGGATCAATCCGGACCGTCGCCGCGATCGGGTTGCCTTCAGATGTGGCAAAACAGGGCGTCTCGATGGGGGATTTCGTAAACGCCGAAACGGCCGATGAGGCGAAGTCGCAAGCGATAGCGAAATGCAAATTATCCGGCAGCGCCATGACAAAAGCTCTGTGTAAGGTTGTGGCGACGTTCAAGAATCAGGGCGTGGCGCTCGCGATCGATCCGAAAGCCGGGACGCCGGGATTCGGATGGGCCACGGGCGATATGGCGCAGGCGGCCCGCGAACAGGCGATGGCCAATTGTCGGCATACCGCCGGCCCGGCTCGTCAGGACGCCTGCCAAATTGGCGGCAACGCGGGCGTGTTGTGCGACGGGTCGGCAAAATAGAATACCAACCAGATACGGCCGCACAGATGCCGCGCCTGCCGGGCGGCGCCGGTACCCTAATTTGGCGCTGTTTTTTGGTTGGCAGGATCGGCGGCCGGTTTTTTGATGCAGAAGTCGGGGCCGCCGCCTCGCGCGCCTCGTTCCGTGCATTGCCACTCAGGTCCAAAGCCCGAGGGTGCCCGCCAACCCGGATGCTTGAAATACATGTATAGCCAGAAGGCGCCGAGGGCGACGGCGATGAGAACCGCCGGAATGTCGCGGGCCTTGGGAGAATACCGGAACCTGCTCATCGGCCTGATGCTCCACCGGCGATTGATTGGCCCATAATGACTACCAAAAAAGGGCCGCTCATGATTTCGAAAAAGGCCACGCGTGGAGAGGTTGGATCGGCAGATCCGCGATACGGCAGGACAGGCACCCGCGAGGCGGATGAGGACGACGCGTCCGAATAGCTGGAATATGATTCGGTTGTCGATTGCTGGAGCGCGAGGCGAAGACAAGGCGAAGCCGCAAAGAGATAAGGCCGCCAACTGAGGCGGCCTCCGGTGATTTAGGTTTGCGCGCTGGCGGCGAGATAGCTCCGCATTTGTCGGCCGCAGGCGTGCACTAGCTCATCTTCGCGGTTATTGTTCCGGGGCAGTCAAAAGCGTGGTCAACATTATTTCCGCCAAGGAGAAGCCCGATGGGCTCTTGTTGGGTAGCGGCACTGAGTGAGGCGCCGATCATTTCCGGTCCTCGGAATCAGGACACTACCGCCTAGCCCTCCTGACGCCGCGAGACCAAGACCGCGGGGTTATCCGAGGCGACATGTCGGTCGCACTGTTCCGCCAGCCTCCGCCATTGGTGCGCGATTTCCTGAAACTGGTTTTTGAGCTCTTCGGTTTCTGCCGATGCCGCATGCCGGTCACACTGGTCCGCTTTGGCGAGGAATTCCGCTGCGGTGGCTGGCATGAGGTGCGTCCCGTCGATACTCCGATGGCAACGCATCACCGCCGAATTTTCGGATTGGTTCCAAATCCGGCCACTCTTTGAACCAAATCCGGCCACCAGGGGTCGAAACAGGCCCGTACCCGCGTCCGCGGGATCGCGATCAGGACGAGGCCGCCAAATGAGGGGTGCCGGCCGGGCCAGTACCCGCCCCCCCGGTACTGTCCTAATTCCTAGCCCTTTGTCCTAATTTGAGTTTCGGAGTGTCCTAGTTTCGCTGATCGGCTTAACCGACCCTTCACGACGAGCCGCCTATAAGTCGGCCATGCTGGCAACGATAAGAGCCTTCCTTCGGGACGAATCAGGCGCGACCGCCATTGAATACGGGCTGATCGCCGCCGGTATTTCCATTGCCATTATCGCCGTCGTGAAGAATATCGGGACCAAGCTCGACACGACGTTTTCATCGATTTCGTCACAATTGAAGTAAGGCCGCCTCAGTTGGCGGCCTCGTCATTACAGACCTTTCCCATCATCTTGGTCGCGCTCGTAATCCAGTGGCAATGAGAGCTGATTTTCATTACGAGGCCGGAAGCGATCAAGCTTCTCGATAAAATCAAGATAGTTTTTGCTCATCGACATGTAAGCCACAACAGCCCCCAGATGCTCTCTTAGCTTTGGGTAGCCAACATTCCTTGTAAGCGCCTGCGAAAAAGTCCCCCTTCGTCGCCCAGATTCGGATTTGGGAAGAACGCGTTTTAGTTCAGCGTGAACACCTGGGGCGATGCGCTTCCAGACAATATCGTTAGTCAGAATCCCAAAATACTTCGGCCGTTTCACAGAATCCGCGCTGTATTCAAGCCCTCTCAATCGGAACAATTCCGCGTAAAAATCATCCGGAAACGTCTTCACCCAAGGTTGCAATTCCTTGGCAACGAATGCTTCGAGTATTTTTGCCAACGCGTCCGTTGTTCGGTCACGCTGGAAGCCAGTAGCTTCATCAACAAGTGCGATGATGCCGACACGGGTAAGACCACGACTAAGTAGGCGGCACGCCTCAGCGATATGCTTTTGATTCTCCCTTAAGACGTTTGCATTCCGAGCATCTTGAAAAACGTCACAAACATCGGGCAACAGTTCTGCCT